>Ga0247734_1001515_pt1 | contig 17541 bp, 16 predicted proteins | sample UWRJL103311B2_FD_180933 | JGI IMG/M metagenome (GOLD analysis project Ga0247734, IMG submission 180933) | Plant litter microbial communities from Arlington Agricultural Research Station in Wisconsin, United States - UWRJ-L103-311B-2 | ecosystem: Environmental > Terrestrial > Plant litter >... | reverse complement strand
TGAATTTAATTCCTTTAATTTTTTACTTTCTTTCGCAGAAGTTATCTCAACTTTTTTAGCTTGTTTTAGTTTTTTCTTTTCTTTGACGGAAATCTTAACCAATTTGTCAACCAGCTTTTTTGCCGCTTTTTCAATGGCTTTTTGGGCTTTTACAGATTGTTCTCCCGATTCTTTTACTTTATTCTGAATTAATATTGCGATGCTTGCGGCCAACGCTTTTTTATGTACCTTCATAACTTGTTGATAATTGATATTATTAATCGGCAAAGCTACAATTAGATTTCAGATATGTAATATTAACAAATTTTTAAGCCTGTTTGATTAAGGCAAAATAACCAATATCCTGCAAAAGGCACTGTTAATTATTTAAACCGGAAAAATACTTAACAGCACTTTCTCTGTCTAAATTGATTTGATTAATGAGAGCTGGCAAACCATCAAACTTTTGTTCGGGACGCAGGTAATGTAAGAGTTCCAGACGAAGATCTTCTCCATAAATTTCTTTGTCGAAATCAAATAAATTTGCCTCAATAGTACGCAACGTTCCGTCGACGGTTGGCCTTACACCAATATTTAGCATTCCATTAAAAACCTGATTATTATAAGTTGCACGGATAACGTAAACGCCGTTTTGAGGAATTAATTTATATGATTCATGTGGGTGCAAATTTGCAGTGGGAAACCCGATAGTACGACCAAGTTGTTTGCCTTTTACGATAGTTCCAGATATTGTGTAAGGTCTGCCTAACAAGTCGTTTGCTTCCAGTATGTGGCCGGTTAAAAGCGCTTTACGGATACGTGTAGAACTAATAGCCAGATCTTCAATATCTTCTCTTGGGATTTCCTCCACCTCAAAACCATAAGAAGAACAATTCTTTTTTAGAAATTCAAAACTTCCTTCCCGGTTTCTGCCAAAGCGGTGATCGTAACCAATTACAAGCTTTTTTGTACCGATTTTATCAACTAAAACCTGTTGGATAAATTCTTCGGACGACAATTCAGAAAAGGCACGGGTGAAAGGAATGATACCAAGATGCTGAATACCTAACTGTGAAAACAATTCGATTTTTTCATCAATTGTAGATAGAAGCTGCAATTCCTGACTGTCCTCTGAAACCACCATGCGTGGATGAGGCCAAAAAGTTAGTACAACCGATTCTCCACCTGACTGCATACTTAGTTCATTAAGACGGGAAAGTATTTTCTTGTGCCCAATATGCACGCCGTCAAAGGTTCCGCTGGTTACAACAGCATATTCTAATTTGTGGAAAGAATCCAGACTATGGTAAATTTTCATTCGTCAACGGCTAACTTCAGCTCAATCCTTTTTTGATAAATAAAATCGGTCAGATTCCATGCATTTTGCAATTCGTAAGAGCCTATACGAGTTCTGCATAAAGCACTTAAATAAGCACCACTACCAGCCATTTGACCGAAATCACGTACAATACTACGAATATATGTGCCCTTAGAACAAATGATCCGAAAATTTATAGAAGGAAACTGGGTAGAATCAATTTCAAACAAAGAAATTTCGACACTTCTTTTTTTAATTTCAAGCGTTTCGCCACGCCTTGCTTTTTTGTATAATCTTTCTCCATCAACCTTTACAGCAGAGTAAATAGGAGGGGACTGCTCAATATTGCCAAGGAATTGTAAACGTGCATTTTCAAGTATTTCAGTAGTAATATGTTCAACAGGAAATTCACCATCAAATTCGGTTTCCAGGTCAATTGAAGGCGTTGTTTTTCCCAAAATAAAAGTACCGGTATATTCCTTTTCCTGAGCCTGATAAGTATCTATCTGCTTTGTTTTTTTACCGGTACATAATATCAACAATCCTGTTGCCAGTGGATCCAATGTGCCGGCATGACCGATTTTCTTGAATTTACAAGCATGTTTGAGTTTATTTGCAACATCAAATGACGTCCATTTTAAAGGTTTGTCTATTAATATTACTTCACCTTCGTCTACTATATTAGTGTCGTTAACCAACTGAATTTCTTTTAAATTATCTGATAAAACTTAGAAAACCACAGAGTTTGGTTCTGTGGTTTTGCAATTTATTTTTTATATATCTGTATAACAATATCTGGACTGTTCCACTTATACAATATCTAATTTGTAACCTGATGCAAGAAGTCCTAAAAGAATCAGACCAAGTATGATGCGGTAATAACCAAAAACTTTAAAACCGTATTTTGTTAAAAAACTGATAAAGAACTTAATCGCAAGCATAGCAACTACAAAAGCGATCAGGTTTCCTAACAATAGAATTTTAATATCTTCTGCCTGAATTGTATCGTAAGTTTTAAGCAATTTATATCCTCCCGCAGCCGCCATTGTTGGAACTGCCAAAAAGAAGGAAAACTCAGCCGCCTGTTTACGTGATAATCCCTGAAGCATTCCACCAATGATAGAAGAAGCGGATCTTGAAACTCCCGGAATCATCGCAATACATTGGAAAAGCCCGATTTTTAAAGCATCAAAATAGGACAGTTCCCTTTCACTTACCGTGTCATTTACAAGCTTGTCAATAAATATCAGAATGATACCACCGACCAATAAAGTAATAGCAACAACTACTACGTTTTCTAAAAGAGAATCAATGTAGTCGTTTAATAAAAAACCCAGTACCAAGGCGGGAATTACTGCAATTACTAATTTAACGTAAAAATCCACAGTTTGAAAAAAACGTTTCCAGTATAAAACAACTACGGAAAGTATCGCGCCAAACTGAATATTAACCGTAAACATTTTGGTGAAATCGTCATGGCTGATCCCCATAAATGAGGATGCAATGATCATGTGACCGGTAGAGGAAACAGGTAAGAACTCGGTAATTCCTTCAATAATAGCTAAAATTATAGCCTGCAAAATAGTCATGAATTTGCAGGTTTACGTAAAATAGCCCAGAACTCAATGACGAAACCGGTTACAGTAATAATAGGCCCTACAGTCAGACCTAAAATACCAAAACCAAATTCTTCACTGTCAAAGCTCATGATCAGGAATCCGCCTAAAATTACTGCCAGGCCAATCAACATCATCGTATAATTGGTCGATCCAAACGGAAGCTCATTTTTAGAATTACTCATATTATTAATTGTTATTATTTTGTCCTTAATTCCCAACTATTGCAGAGGTTTAATTAACTCTTCTCTGCACTCTTTGCTTTTTCCTTTTCTACTTTGCGTGAAACCTTCTTTCTTCTTTTCAGTACAGATCATCCAAAGCCATTCTCAAATACCTCGCCAAAGACTGGTAAGTACTCGCAATACCAATTGAAATCCCCAGAAAAAGAACAACACCTACAAGGATCGCAATTTTATTATATTCCTGTAACATAGCTAACCCTTCTACATTACGGACTGCAACCTGCTGTAATGCAATAAGCAACCCACCCGCTAAAACACCGCCAATAAGCCCCTGAATAGCACCACGCATCATATATGGACGCTGAATAAAACCATTAGTCGCGCCAACAAGCTGCATACTTCTAATAAGAAACCGTTGAGAATAGATGGCAAGTTTAATAGTATTATTAACCAGCAAAACAATAATGATCAGCATAATTAATGCAAAACTTGCCAGTACAGCATAAATTTTGGTTACATTTCTATTGATATTATCAGCAAGGTTTTCCTGATAAACGACTTCGTAAACACCTTTTATTTTTTCAAGGTCTTTTTTTATCAATTGTAATTTTGATTCCTCGAAGTAATCTTCGCCAATTTTAATTCTATAACTATCTCTTAAAGGATTTTCACCTAAAAAAGCGACAAAATCTTCTTTGGTGCCTTCTATAAATTCTTTTGCAGCTTCTTCTTTGGATACAAAAGTAATTGGTGCGACTTCCGCCGAAACAAGAACGTAGGGTTTTGTCTTGATAATAGTAAGAATAGAATCCTGCGACGACTTGTTTGTTTCTTTATCCAGAAAAGTCCTTACCTCAATGTTCTGACGGATAATGGAAACAAGTTTTTTGGATTGTATCACGAGTAATCCGCAAAAGCCGATCAGAAATAATGCTGCCGTAAGGCTCACAACAATCATTGCGTTTGGATAACTACCGATCTTCTTTTTTTTTGGCATAAGAGCGTAAGATTTCGCTAATCATTTAGGGCAGAACCATTGGCACTGCCTTACAATAGCAAAAATAATGATTTAAATAACAATGAAGCGTATTTTGAACTATGCTTAAGGATTTTTAACTTTATGAAATGCAGTAATTAATTTCTTCTTCCCATTTCATCCCTGATTTTTGCAGCTTTTTCATAGTCTTCTTTCGATAGTGAGTCATCCAGCATTCGCTGTAATTCATCAAAACTAAGATCCCTCAGCTGATCTTTGAAAGAGCCTTTTGTTTGTAGAGTTTCACGGACGGTATCCTGTTCTTCATCTTCTTCCTCATCTGTTGCCGACGAAGAAACTATACCAGCTTCTGAAAGAATTGCTTCATAAGTATATATAGGAATATCGAAACGCAGGCCTATTGCAATAGCGTCAGACGGTCTTGCATCTACTTCTACTTCACGCAAACTATCTGTACAAACAATTTTGGCATAAAATATTCCTTCTTTTAAGTCCGAAATAACAATTTCTTTCAGACTGTAATTCATGCCGTCCGCAAATGACTTGAAAAGATCATGCGTCATAGGACGGTTTGGGACAATATTTTCTATTTGTACTGCAATTGCCTGAGCTTCAAAGACTCCGATAATAATCGGCAAGCGACGATTACCTAATTCTTCTCCAAGTACCAACGCAAATGATCCTGCCTGAGATTGGCTGGGGGAAAGACCTAATATTTCTAACTTAATTTTTTTCACGTTTAAACTTTCTGCGCCAGCGCAAGTTTTGTTAACAGCTGTGGTGATTTTGTAATTCCGGGATCTATACTTTTTAAATAACGGATAAAGTCAATATATTTTTACATACTTATATTAACATTGAATTGATTTTCAGTTCCTTAACATAATAGTAAATAATATTGTTCCTATTTTTATTTAAAAAGGCAAGCATTCAGGATGCAAAAATAAATAACCCGTGGGGCATAAAAAAATGCCAAACGGGTTAAGTTTTTTCAGGTGATTATTTTTACTCCGATAAATAATCTTAAATATCTGATAGCGAAGCCAATTACCTGATTATGATGATCCTAAAATTATTTAATTAATTTTATCAAACCTGAAAACAAAACTACTTCAGATTTTTAATAGCCTGCGTCAGTTTGGGTAAAATTTCAAATACATCACCTACAATTCCATAGTCGGCAGCTTTGAAAAACGGTGCTTCCGGATCTTTGTTAATGACGACAATGCATTTGGAACCGTTCACACCCGCTAAATGCTGAATTGCTCCGGATATACCACAGGCAATATATAAGTTAGGGGCAACTTTGATTCCGGTTTGTCCAATATGTTCATGATGCGGCCGCCAATCCAGATCAGACACAGGTTTGGAACATCCAGTAGCGGCTCCAAGTGCACTAGCCAGATCAAGAAGCGATTGCCAGTGTTCAGGGCCTTTCATTCCCCTTCCGCCTGAAACAATAATATCAGCTTCTGTCAGAGATAATTCTGAGCTGGCTTTTTCAACATTGTTAACTTCAAATTTAAAATCAGAATCACGTAAAACCGGTGCAAAAGACTCAATTTGAGCAACATTGTCGGTGATAGCTGTTTCATCAACTTCAATTGCGTTTTTCCTTATCACTAATATTTTAACATTCGATTTGATCTCCGTTGTAGCAAAAGCTTTACCATTAAATATGCTCCGGACTACTTTAAAGGAATCGCCAACTTCCGGCAATGAAGTTACACCTGATACAACAGCCGCTTTTAATTTGGCAGCTGCTCTGGCTGCTACTGCATCACCTAATCCTGACTTGGAAACAATAATTATCTTACTTCCTTCTTGCTCAGCTGCTTGTGTTAGAGCATCGGCATAAGCCAGGCCGTTTTCATGTGTAAGCTTATCATCAGAGGCATGCAGTACTTTAGCTGCACCATAATGTCCTGCCTTTGCCAATTCAGGAGCATCAGCCTTACCAAAAGCTAATGCAGTTACGGTTTCTCCGGTAAGTTTGGCTACTTCCGCTCCATAAGCAATTGCTTCCAGGGAAGTTTTTTTTATTAAACCATTATCTAATTCTATAAATACGAGAACTGACATATTAATCAATTTTTAACCGGCTAACCGGCGCGATGATATAATTTATAAATATCCGGCAAACGAAAAGCCAATTGCCGACAGCTGATAGCCGTTATAAAACTTTTGCTTCTGTTTGTAATAACCTTATTAATGTTTCCGCTTCTTCCGCAGATATCATTTTAACTGGTCCTTTTGGTGCTGGTAATTTATACTTTTCAGGAACTGTCATTTGATCTGTTGTTACTGGTTCTACTACAACAAGCGGCTTGGATCTTGCCGTCATGATACCACGCATATTTGGTATTTTCCACTCAGCAATTGGTTCCTGACAGCCCAGTACAAGTGGTAATGATGCAGTAAGGTTTTCTTTTCCGCCATCTATTTCCCGTGCAATTTTAGCGGTGCTTCCATCTATATCCAATTTCATAACCGGTGAATAGGAGGGGATTCCTAACATTTCACCCACTAATCCATGCACAACTCCACTGTTAAAATCGATTGACTCGCGACCCATTAATATCAGGTCATAGCTATTCTGGCGGGCAACATTTGCAATCTGACTGGCTGCTTCATAAGAATCCAGCGGGCTGTAATTGACGCGAATCGCATCATCAGCGCCAATTGCTAATGCCTTACGGATCTGCGGATCGGCGTCAGCTTCACCCACATGAAGAACAGTGACAGAACCTCCAAATTGCTCTTTCAATTCAACTGCTCTTGCAAGAGCGTAATCATCGTAAGGGCCTATAATATATTGAATACCAGTTTTATTAATTTTGGTGTCGTTGTCGGTGAAGGTTATTTTAGCGGTCGTATCCGGTACATTTGTAATACAAACGAGTATTTTCATGATAATTTAATTATGTATTTTAACTTTTCTGAGAATAACTTTGTCATCACAAAATAAGGAAAATCTTAAATAGTATGCAAGCATAATAATTTGTAATGGAAAACTCACTGCTGGAAAATTTATTGACATTTTACGAAGAAGATCCGGGTGATCCGTTTAATGTGTACGCATTAGCGTTGGAATATTTAAAATACGATTCAGAAAAGGCCGGACGGTTCTTCGATATTTTGCTGGTCAATCACCCTGATTACTTACCTACTTATTATCACGCCGGGGAATTTTTTGCTTTACAGGAAAATATAAAAAAAGCGGAAGAAGTTTATTTGAAAGGAATTGCTTTGGCACTGACCCAGAAGAATATAAAGACGCATCAGGAGCTGTTAAGAGCATATAAAAGTTTTATTGATGAATTAGAAGATTGAAGTGTTTAAGTCCCAAATTTGTTCTTTATCTTAAAAACCTGTAACTTTCCGCATTATAAGGAAATACTACATAGCAGACTGCTTTCGGTTAATAAAATATTCTCTCTGCCCGGCTTAGTTTGATAGTTGTTTTTTGAGTTCCTCGCTTATTGCGTAAAAAATTATTCGTTTATATTTATGGAAAAGGAATCGTTCATTCCGCTTGTTGTAAAGTGGGCACAGGCTCATGGGTTTAAGGAAATCCAAGCAAATATGGAAGGGTTTGAAACACCGAAGTCCTATGAAAGGGCGGCGGATAATGCCAAATTCACGCCTGATGTTACTGGCGTAAACATGTTTAACAGACATTATCTGGAGGTTGCAATGAAAACGGAACAGCTCCGCGGAAGTATCTCCAAATGGAAACTTCTGAGTGAACTTGCGGGTATGAAAGGTGCAAAATTATATTTAATGGCACCAAGAGGGCATGTACGTTTTACAAGAGAAATGATTGATCAGTATAATATACCTGCTGAGGTTATTAAAATTGATTAATTTCAATTACTAAACTGATTAAAAAAAGAACGGGTAAAAATTATTTTTTACCCGTTCTTTTTGTTTCAAAACTCACCTGTTTAGGATAATTGTATTCAAGAAAAGTGTTTATGCCTCAAAATCATTTAAGCAATTACAGGTAAATCTTAATTGTGCGGAGAATCTAAACTTTTAACTCCGTAGCCGCCGCTCTAAACTCTGAACTTTTTTACTTTAAACTCTCTTCACGCTTTCGGATATTTCCATTCTCCGCGGTATTCCCTGCTCAATAATTTATTAGCTTCTGCATCTCCGGGGATAATTTCTTTTTCTCCATCCCAAATAATACTTCTGCCCAGTTTATAAGACAACATTCCAAGCAATGCCACATTTGTAGATCGCTGGCCTACTTCAATTTCGCAAATTGGCGGTTTATTTGTTTTGATTGATGATAAAAAATTTGCCCAAAGCTGTTGGATGTTTTGGTCATCCGGTTTATTTAATTGTGCATTTTCGTGAATGATCGGTTTATTGGGATTGGTAGGATAAAATGTCCAGCCATCGAGCCAGCCCATGTGAAATGTTCCCTCTGTACCATAAAAATACACACCTACTGCCTGCTTAGGATCTGTTTTTTCAGCATTATTTGCAGCGAAATTCCGGTGTTCCCATTCTAGTGTAAATCCATCAAAATCGTAAACCGCCACCTGATGATCTGGTGCATCGGTATTATCCTGCCTGATTGCCCTTCCTCCGGTTGAATATATTTTCTTAGGATATTTTTGTTCCGACCACCATAAAACCTGGTCAAGCCAATGGATTCCCCAGTCTCCCAAAGTTCCGTTGGCAAAGTTGAGGTAGTTTCTAAAACCTTTTGGATGAATGGTTTTATTATAGGGTACCAACGACGCCGGGCCACAATAAAAATCCCAGTCTAATCCTTTTGGAGGTTCAGAATTTTCTGTCTTTTGTCCGGCTCCACCTCCATAATGAACAAATGCACGAGCCATTCCGATTTTCCCTGCCTTTCCGGATTTGAGAAATTCCATACCGGAAATATTATGCGGTGAAACCCGGCGGTGTGTACCAACCTGAACGATCCGTCCGTGTTTTCTGGTTGCATTCACCATTGCACGACCTTCTCTGATTGTATGAGAAATAGGTTTTTCAACGTAAACATGAGCGCCGGATTCAATAGCTGCAATACAACAAAGCGGATGCCAATGGTCGGGTGTGGCAACGATGACGATCTCAGGCTTTTCCTTTGAAAGTAATTCCCGGTAGTCGCGGTATAATTTGGGTTTATCAGAAGTCAGGGATGACATCTCTATGGTGCATACTTTTAATTGATTTTCGTCGACATCACATAGAGCCACAATTTTACATTCTCCCGATTGAATGGCGCAGCGAAGAATATTTGTTCCCCACCATCCCGTTCCAATCAATGCAACACGGTAAGGCGCCGTTCTTTTTAATGCCGAAAAAAGTGGAAGAGATGAAAATGCAGCTCCCGCCAAAGCAGATTTTTCAATAAAGGTTCGACGATCCATTTTTTTAATTGTAAATTGTTAAGGATTAATTATAAATGAGAGCCAAATTTAGAAATTACTTACTATGCTAAACTGTGTGCCGCACTTTCAACTTTGAACTCTAAACCTTGAACTAAAAAACCTACTTCCCTTTCAACTTGCCGATCAGCCAATTATTCATTACATCCCTTTCGTCAGCATAAGTCCAATGGCCGGTATCAAGGTATAATTTGAGTTCTTTTGGTGCTGTCAGTACGTTGTAAGCGGAGTACATGGAAGTAGGAGGACATGTTTCGTCATTGAAACCCCAGATGTAGAAGCCCGGAACTTTTACTCTTCTTGCAAAATTTACGACATCGTAATACCCAACGGTCGTTATTTTTTCTTTTGTATTATTCCATTTTACGCTTGTTTTGTCAAAGTAGTGAGGCCACCCGCCGGCTCTTCCGTGTAAATACCCGGTTACGTCACTCAATGCAGGATAAAATGCGCCAAGCCATTTAACACGCGGATCAAGTCCTGCTGTAATAATTGATAAAGCACCTCCCTGGCTTCCTCCCGTAACTGCCAGATTCTGACCATCGTATTGTGGTAGACTTGTCAGGAAGTCGTTTGCACGAACGCAGCCCAGATAAACTGCTTTGTAATAAAATTTATCCCGATTATCCATATTATAGGTAGGGTAACTTTTCAGCGCACCTGTTCCCAGGTCAACGTAAACTGATGGGTCCATAATCACAGGAATACCATGAATACCTATTTCCAATGTAATAATATCGTTTTCAGCCGTAGCAACATCACCATAATATGGACGCGTGCCAGCACCTGGCACCCGAAGCAAAGCGGGAAATTTCCCTTCTTTTTTAGGAATGCTCAGTATGCCGTAAACCCGGACGCCGGTTCTGTTATTTTGAAGATTAAGGTGATACACATTTACTTTCGCCGTACATCTTTCCGGAAGCAAAGTCATTTTAGGATCCATTGGAACCGCTGCAAGTTCTTTTTTTGCCGCATCCCAAAAACTATCAAAATCTTCCGGATTTGCCACTGTCGGCTGAATTAAATTTGGATCAAAACCGGCTGTTGCCAATCCCCGATATTCCGCACCGTCTACATTGGCATACGCAATACACCTCAAAAAACCAGGCGTTTTTAACGTTCCTCCATCAATAGTAATTTTTCCATCAGCAATTGTTTTGCTTTCTTTTATGGTCGGATCCAGCTTTTCAAGTCCGATTTCATATCTGACAGGAACATTTTTTACCAGATTTCCATTTCTGATCACTGAAATTGTGAACTGAACTTTTTCACCGGTTTTATAAGTCCAGTCGTTATGGTCAGCTGCAACTATTACATCTACATAACGCTTTACAGGTTGGGCATAAAGAGATAAAACTGATAATAAAAATAAAATATTGAGCAGAAAGAGATTTTTTTTCATTGCGTAAAATGAGTCGGTTTATATAATAAAATTTATGCTTGTTACTTAAAGGGACAAAATCCCGAAATCTTTAATTATGATATGATAATTTTTCAGATTTAAAGTAATTTGCAGTTGAAAATACATTTTTGAACAACATTCCATTCTAGTAAAATACATTGAATTTGATTCGTATTAATAAATTTATCAGTGAAACGGGGTTCTGTTCAAGAAGAGAAGCAGATAAGTTGGTAGAGCAGGGACGTGTTACCCTAAATGCTAAAATTGCCGTTTTAGGAGACAAAGCTTCTGAATCTGATGATGTCCGTGTGGACGGAAAAACTCTAAAATCGAAAAAGGCCGGAGTTTACATTGCTTTTAACAAGCCGGTAGGTATTACATGCACAACCGAAAGAAATATTAAAGGAAATATCATTGATTATATACAGCATTCCGAACGTATTTTTCCAATTGGTCGGCTTGATAAACCATCGGAAGGCTTGATATTCCTAACCAGTGACGGAGATATTGTGAACAAGATTTTACGTGCCGGGAATAATCACGAGAAAGAATATTTGGTAACAGTTGATAAGGCTATAACGCCTGATTTTGTGCAGAAAATGTCTGAGGGGATTCCAATACTCGATACCGTTACAAAAAAGTGTTTTGTTAAAAAAGAGAGTACTTATGTATTTACTATTGTTCTTACGCAAGGTTTGAATCGCCAGATCCGGCGCATGTGTGAATATTTGGGCTATAATGTGACGAAATTGAAAAGGGTCAGGATAATGAATGTAACGCTTCAAAATCTGCCGGTTGGTAAATGGAGGGATCTGACTGAAGTGGAAATGAACTTTATAAATGCTGCTGTTGAAAGTTCTGTAAAAACGGAAGAAGGTTCATTGATTACTGATTGGGAAGAAGAAAGTGACTAAAATTTATACAGGAATTTTCAGCGCTTTATATGATGCCTTTCTTGCTTCATTTGTTTGGCATAAAAATAATAAAGAGTTCGTATATAGGTTGCCGGAACAGTTTATTGACCGTGCATATATTATGGTTTCAATAATAAGACTAAGTCTCTATTAACTGCTGTGATTCAGTTAAATGATGATGAAATTTACTATAACGATCACCATCTTCTAAGAAAAATACGAGCAAGTTAACTTCAAATATCAATTTGTAAGAAGCAGAACTCGTTTCCTTAATTTATGTAAGTTTAGACTAAAATATTGGTAAAATACTTGAATATTATATTGTTGATTTACAAATATTTAATTGTATTTTTAGATACTCTAATTGGGCTAATCGTTCTCATTGTCACGGTATTTGTTATGAAAACATACTTTATTTTTTTAGTCTATTTTCTGATATGTGCAGAAGTTTTTGCTCAAAAAACGAAGGATTTCTATAAAGTTAAAAGTGGTACTGATATTTCAAAAATGCTCCCTTTTGAAGAGCGATACCAGTTTGGAAAATTCCAGGAAGGAAAAGTTTATTTTAGAAATGGAAAAATAGTAACTGCAAATCTTAACTACAGTATTGTCCATGGCGAAGTTCAGTTTGTTAATTTAAAAAAGGATACGTTGCTACTGACCGACCATGATTTTATCGATAGGATTTCTATTGACGATCATATTTTTTATTATTTGAAAGGACATGGTCATATCCAGCAAAAGGCTGATTTTAGTGAAGTTAAATTAGCAGAAAAGCAGTTTTTAGTTGTGATGGGAAGAGAGAAATATGCTGCTTATGATCAATATTCTGCAACTTCTGCCATATCCAGTTATTCAGGTTATACCAGTGGTACGGCAGGTGTATTCTCTCCCTTGCAAGGGATTGACAAAGTGATCCTAAGAAAAAGGTTTTCTTATTTCTGGATTGATAAAAACCAGAGAATTTTAAATGCCAACAAAGCAAATTTGTTGAAGATCTTTCCTAAATATAAACGTGAATTAAATGAATTTGTTAAAGACAATAATACTGATTTTAATAAGGAAGACGACCTTATAAAAATTCTCGAATACAGCGATTCATTGTAACAGATCAACTCTTTTTTGTCTCCGATTTTCCGGCTTATAAGTCGATTTCTGCAAATAATAAAATGTATGACCTGGTAGTCAGGCAGTCCATTCGTTGTAATCATTTAATTTTAATTATTCCGACAGGCCCTTCGAATATTCTGTTTTCAATACCAGAAAATAGAATTCGGATGAGTAGAATTACCATATTTTTTATATTGTTTAGATCTAAACAATACATATTTCGTACAGAATCTGAAATTCCTTTATAGTTGCAATACACTGGATGAAAAATGTATCTCAATCCTCATTGTCAATATTTACTTAACCCGAGTTTAATGAAATTTAAAATAATCCATCTGCTTTTTCTAACTGTTTTTTTTAACAGTATGCAAGCCCAAAATTTACCTGTATGGAATTCTGAATTTGACAAAAAATATGAAGCGGACTGGCTAGTAAGTCCGGTAAAGGGAAAGGCTGCGGTTTATAAATCACAGGATGGTAAAAATATTATTTTGTACAACGGTTTGCTCAAACGCACATTCAGATTAGCGCCTGACCTAGCTTGTGTGGATTTCAAAAATCTTAAAAACGGACAGCAGTTATTAAGATCGGTGAAGGCAGAAGCGCGAGTGAAAATTAATGGTAAAAATTACAATGTCGGTGGATTATATGGTCAAAAAGAAAACGGCTATTTGCTCCCTGACTGGGTGGATCAGTTAAAAATATCAGACAGCGCTTTTCATTACACCAATTTTAGCATACAAGAAATAAAGCCGGATATACACTGGAAAACGGCTATGTGGACTCCCAATAAAAATCTGGCAACCGGCAAAACAATCACATTTAATTATAAATCTTTCTTTCCCGATTTCCAGGGTTTACAAATATCCGTTCATTATTCTGTTTATGATGGAATTCCGCTTATAAGTAAATGGGTTACAGTGAAAAATAATATGGCAAATGCAGTTACAATTGATCAGGTTGTGAATGAAATATTGGGCGTTATAGAAGAGGAGAGTGCGGTGGTAGGAAGTCCAGAAAAGATGTTGAAACCGAATGGTATTTACATCGAGAATAACTTTGCATTTAACAATGCCATGCGCTATCCATTAAGCGACCAGGCAACACATTGGAAAGTTGATCCTGCTTATACTTCGCAGGTAAATTATGATTTCCAGACACCTTGTTTATTAGAGATACATCCTAATATAGAAATGGGAATGGTTTTACAAAAAGGTGAATCATTGGAATCTGTGCGTACGTTTGAGCTTCTTCAGGACGATTACGACCGGGAGAGAAAGGGGCTGGCTATCAGGAAAATGTACCGGACTATTGCGCCCTGGGTTACAACAAATCCTATTTTTATGCATTTGGTAAGCAAAAATGATACAGAAGTTCGCACAGCCATTGACCAGTGTAAGGCAACAGGTTATGAAGCTTTAATTCTGAGTTTTGGCAGTCATTGCAATATGGAGGATACTACGTTGGCAAATATGAAAAAATGGAAGGAACTGGCGGATTATGCACATGGTAAAAATATTTTTATAGGAAGTTATTCTTTGTTCAGTTCAAGAAAAATCAGTGCAGAAGATGATGTAATTGATCCTAAAACCGGTAAGCCTGGCGGAGCATTTTTTGGAAATGCACCTTGTATGGGAAGTAAATGGGGACTAACCTATATTGACAAACTAAAAATATTTATGACCTACACAGGTTTTAATATTTTCGAAAATGATGGTCCATATCCAGGCGATGTTTGTGCTTCAACTACACATGCCGGACATAAAAATTTGCAGGATTCGCAATGGCGCCAGATGCAATTACAAAAGGGATTATATCGCTGGTGTAATGAAAATGGTGTTTATGTGAATGCGCCTGATTGGTATTTTCTGGATGGAACCAATAAAACCGGATTAGGTTACAGGGAAGTGAATTTTTCATTATCAAGAGACCAACAGAAAATGTTAAACCGTCAGAATATATTTGATGCTACCTGGAATGAAATACCATCAATGGTTTGGGGATTTGTGCCTTTAATAAAATACCAGGGCGGAAATGCTGATGCAGTTTTGGAGCCATTGTCCGAACATCTGGATGCTTACGAACAGTTAATGATACAATATTATGGTTCCGGAATTCAGGCTTGTTATCGTGGGCCAAGATTATATGATACTGAGGAAACGCGCAAAACAGTGGTGAATGTGATTGATTGGTATAAAAAATACCGCGAAATTCTGAACGCTGATATTATTCATTTACGTCGTGCTGATGGCCGGGATTGGGATGGGATTATGCACGTGAATCCTGCATTGAAACAAAAAGGATTCGTCATGTTATACAATCCATTGAAAGAGGAAATAACGCGTACGATTAATGTACCTGTTTATTTCACCGGTAGTCATAACAGCATTAATATAAGAGAAAAAGAAGGCATAGCAAAAACGTATAAAGTAAGCCGCAATTATGAGGTGGAAGTGAATGTAAAAATACCTGCGAATGGATATAATTGGTTGGTATTGGAATGATGAAGGAAGAAGTTAGGGGGAGTTAAGGAGTTATAGAAGTTAGCTGTTGAAAAGGAATTCAGGATAACTATTAAGTTTTGACAATCATTGTAAAAAATTCGGATTTAAAAGGATTTAAAATTAATACTTTTAAATCCGTCTGGAATAGTTTTTGTCTTACACTAAAAAAATTATATCTATGACTGAGGAACTCTCCAAAATAGCACGCTGGCTTTTTATTATCATTGCAATACCTGCCGGATTGTATCTGGGAAAACAATTCCTGGCTCCTTTGGCTATCGGAATGGTACTGGCTATGATGCTCATTCCGGTGATGGATTGGCTTTTGAGCAAAAATGTTAGCAAAGGTTTGGCTATTGCCGGAAGTACTTTAATACTTCTGATGTTTTTTGTAATTATTGGTGGTTTAGTTGCAATTCAGGTTAAAATGATTTCAAAAGACTGGCCTCAGATTGAAAAAACTTCTTTAAAATTATTGGATGATACACAACAGTTTATTGAGGAAAAAAGTGGATTGAATCCGGATGAACAGTTGAAGCAAGCTAAAACTCTACTTGCTAAGATGGGGAGCGGCGGTTCTGCTGCAATTGGTACAATAGGTGGAACTTTCGCCAACTTTATACTGGTGATTGTGTATGTTGTACTGTTACTTTCGCAACGTGAGCGTTTCAAGAAATTTGTTTTGTTGAATGTCCCGAAAGAAAATCATCACCGGGTGCGGAAAGCACTGAAAGAGATCAGGAAAACTTCCGGAGGCTATTTTTGGGGAATGTTTAAAGCAATGATCATATTGGCCGTTTTGTATGGAGTTGGGTTTGCGATCGGTGGCATTAAATACGCATTTTTACTAGCGGTTATAGCAGCAGTATTTTCATTTATTCCGTATTTAGGTAATGCAATTGGCGGCGGTTTGGCTGCAATACTTGCGCTGGTTTCAGGTGGACTGTCCAGCGTTCTGGCTGTTGTTATTGTAATGGTTGCTGCTCAAATGGTTGATAATTATATTACGCAGCCTTATGTTGTTGGTAAGGAAGTAGATCTTAATCCATTCATGACTATTACGTCTGTTATTGCATTTGGAGCATTGTGGGGAGTAGCCGGTGCTATTATTGCGATTCCGATCACAGGTATTATTAAGGTTTCATTTCAATATTTTCCAAATACTGAATCTTTTGCTTTTATGATGGGAAATTCAAAGCCTGAATTAGGGATAGAGCCGATTAAGAAGGAAGCGGATAAAGTTGAAAGGTAGTTTAACTAAAAATTTTAAATGAATTTTCTATTCCTCCCTTTTCTTCTCCTTACCCATTAAAGTTTCTTTTAAATAATTACTGTCCCAGGAATGATCTTCCGGTGAGAACTGAAGCATTAAATCATTCTGCAAAAGCTTTTCCTGTATTTCAATTTCTCGTCTGGCATTAATCGCATATTCCTTGTCATCATGTCGGGAGTCAATTAGTTTTGACATCGCTTTGTCATCGTATTCAATAAATTTTTGTCCTTGTCTTGTTGCCGTATATTTCCTGAAGCCCAGTTCCTGAAGCGCATCAATTGCCAGATGAACAGAAGTATAAAGTGTTTCCCTGTAAATATTTTTAACACCCATTTCCATCAATTCATAAGCATCAAACCTATTCCGGGCGCGGGCAAGAATTTTTACGTGGCTATAATGTTTTGTCACTGTCGCAATTAATTCGTTATTGATTTCAGGTGAATCAATAGCTGCAATCAGCAATTGTGCATTCTCAATTCCGGCTGATTTTAGCAAATCCAAACGTGTAGCATCTCCATAATAAACCTTGAAACCCATTCGCCGCAATAATTCAACCTGGTCAGAATTGTTATCCAAAATGGTGGCTTCGATGCCGTTTGCACGTAATACGCGGCCAACAGTACTTCCGAAATGTCCAAAACCGGCAATTATTACATTATGCTGTTCGTCAATTTTGTCGGCTGGTTTTTTGTCCGGTTTTTCTTTTGTACCAAAGTAGGGAGAAATAAATTTATCATTCAGCAATAATAACAATGGTGTCGTCATCATACTTATAGCGGTAACTGCGGTCAGTTTTCCCAGCCATTCTTCACTGATGATATTGAGTTGT
>Ga0247734_1001514_pt1 | contig 17547 bp, 20 predicted proteins | sample UWRJL103311B2_FD_180933 | JGI IMG/M metagenome (GOLD analysis project Ga0247734, IMG submission 180933) | Plant litter microbial communities from Arlington Agricultural Research Station in Wisconsin, United States - UWRJ-L103-311B-2 | ecosystem: Environmental > Terrestrial > Plant litter >... | reverse complement strand
TTACCACTGAGAGCTGTTTTAAAGAGTTTAAACCTTTACTGATAATACACACTGGCTTTTAATATTATCGGATATAACTATAGATAGCTGTCTGTAAACGTCCCTAAAGTAGGGGCTATGGGTTGTGGGTGTGTCACGACCTGGTTCTGGAAGGCTGGGCGTTGGCTTGAGAAGAGTATGGCTACTAGAAGAAATCTTCTAAGAGCCTTAGGGGTTTAGGAAGCATATTCTTCTTAGGATTGATATCATGTTTTAATAGTAGTATTTCTTTTTACTGTATATACGGTAAGGTTAGAAAGTGATGAGGTCACGGTTAACGGAAATGTGAAGATCCGAAAGGTGGGTGGTGGGATGGTCCTAGAAGGGAAGATGGAAGCGGGAAGCGGGAATAAATAATAATAGGGGTACTGTATGAGATGGATAGTTAGTTAGTTAGATAGATAGATAGATACTCTGGAGTAGTTCGACGTTCCGGACCGCAGGGTGTGGCTGTCCCGCACCGCCAGGAGAGCTGGATCCTCAGGGTGTGGAATTTGTGGATGTGTGTGTGTACTTGTATTCGTGTATGTAGTCGTATATGTATTCGTATGTGGACTCCGTTCCGTGTATTTGCGTGTGAGTGGATTAGTGGGTAAGATTGGTATGAAGGTGGTATGGGTGGTGTAGCCGGTTTTTAGAATACTTGCTTGATTCATTGCCTTTCGGGGGTTTCCCCACCAGTACCTTTTAACTACTTGGAGTTGGTCCCCGGAAGTTGGGGATTGGATTCATTCTTTTGGGCGGTTTCTGATGTGCGGATCCTGCACCCACGGGTACCGCAACCTGTTTATATGTATAGAACCGTACAGTACAGTGTATACTGCCTGCAGGGGGAAAAGGGGGAGATTTGTTTCTTGAGTGAGTGGCTGGGCATGCATGGAGCAGCCCTTTTAGCCATTGCAGACTTTGCTCTTTATAGAACACAATTACCGAAGCTCAGATCGATTGATTAATGGTAATGGATGCAGGCAGGACTGTAGTCTGTAGGTCCGTGGATGCCAATACTGTCTTGTCTGTAAGTGGACTGTCCATGGATACAGTACTAAGATAAGATACAGTAACGGCGCCGTACATACAGTAGATACGCCGTATTTTGTACTACTCCGTACTTGTTAAGTATAGTCAATCAACCAGTCCCCCAAGTATTGGAGTATTGTACTGTACCTTGCTGTAGCGAACGACCCGCATCGTTCCAGATGCATTGGTTGGCACGGACGGGGCGGAAGAGCAGTCAGCGTTTGGGGGTTGAGGAGGTTTGTATGTTGTACGTGTGAGATCTGCAGTTCGTTTCGGCAGCAGCCTCGCCTCTACTGTCCAGAACAGAGTACGACAGAACAGAGTACGGAGGTATAGACGAGGGGGTGGGGGTGGTTGGTTATTGGGGAAGAAGTATGTTGGACATAGGTGTATCTCGAGGAGGGCAAACGCGCGGGAAGAAAAAGCAATTATCCGCAGAGGGTGCCACGGACGGTCCCACGGATGGATCCATCCATCCATCCTCATAAAGAAGAATGCAGAATGCAGACGCTTACTTCGTACACTGTAGTAAGTTATTGTTTACAGCAATAACAGGCGCTGGATGGATGGTGGCCAAGGGGTTAGTGCGCCACTGACGCTGTGGGAGCAAGCCAATAATGCAAGCCAATAATGCAAGCCCATTTTCGATAGGAAAGGGAGATAGGAAGAAGAAGAAATCACGCATGCTCTACTTCTTTAGGGCGGTGGTTTTCTCCATTTTGGTTTTGGCCCAAGATAGAGAGATAGAGAGGAAGAGAAAAGAGAAAAGGGGAAAGGGAAAAGGGTTGAGAGAGAGAGAGAGAGAGAAAGTAAGAGAAAGTACTTTGGTTGTACTTTTATACTTAATTATATACTTGGTACTGTATAATGTATACTGTAATTGTCAAGTGAAGTATCAGGTAAGCATGAAGTAAAGTATAAGGTATAAGGTATAATGTATAAGGTACAACGCATATAATAGAAGTATAAAGCATAAAGCATAAGCATGAAAAATAGAAAGTATGAGTATCATATCAAGTGTACGCAGACGGATATAATTACTGGAAAGGTCTAAGCAGAATAGCCAACCAAGTACTGACTGTCCTTTGTTAGTACCTTACTTCCTACTTTGTCTACATTGCATTACATCTACATTACATCTACATTACATCCCTCCCTCTCCCCCAGGCTGATCTGGCTCGTCCGATCTTGCACCATCGGCACCAAAACCCTGGTGGAATAGGAGAAACAGCCCTGGCCCTGGCCGTCCTCCCTGTCAATCCAGCGCCACCATGCAACATAGAGCCTCAGCTCTTAATCTATATAAATACATACATACATACATACATACATACATATATATATTTATAGGGTTTAATATACTTTACAACAGAGTGAGCAAGTAAAGTAAGCAGTCTATGAAAAGTAAATACTAAGTATAAAGGGAGTGAGTGCCTGCACCGTGAGTAAGTATAGCAAGGGACTACCCAGTAAAGTAAGTCTTCATTATTAGATCCCACCTACTTATCAAGCAACTAATCATTCAATCTATTTATCCATCTAGTTTCCAACTTTCCCATCTCATAACGTTCTGTATTACAGTACTTGCCTGAGCTGAAAGGGTTCGTCAGGTCAGCCTTACCTGGGAAATGGACTATCGACTATTGACTATCGACTATTGACTATTGACTATTACTATTCAACCAATAGGGCGTTCGTCTATAATTCCTCGCCCATCATCCTCATTGTTCTCCTCTTCGTCTCTTCTTCTTCTTCTGCTTCTTCTACGGCCCCTCTTATTGATTCCCTTCTTACGCAGCTTTTGTCTGACCACCACACCTCAAACCACTTCCCCCTACCAAGACCTCTTGGAAGTGTTGCAGCGCCACGGACCACCACCGAAGCGAGCGTGTCACGGCAGGGTAATCAGAGCCGACAGAGCCGACCCGCCAATCTGCGCGGAATCGGCAAGACTTGTTCCACGTTCTGATTCCACCACTGGCTACCACCACCACCACCACCACTACTACTGGCCCAGCCCAGCCCAGCCCTGACCACCACCGCCAAAAACCACCACCAGAAACATTTACCACCAACCCCCGGGACACATCCCATCCCATCCCATCCCATCCATCCACCTTCGGATTCAGTATAGTCCTATTCTACTGTATTGTCTTGCGACGCCTCCCAACCCAACCCAACGCATACATACCCTTACCCATACCCATACCGTCACCCGCCATGCTTCGTGCGCCGCATTCTGCTTTGGATCTTCTTCTATCGCCCTCGTGAATCAAACATCCAAACATCCCTTCTTCGCCCTTGGTGAATGTCTTTCGTTGTTTCGCCGCTGCTCTTCGCTCCCTCGCACGGTCTGAAACCCCGAACAAACTCCCCTTCCCTATCCCTTTGAGCACTCTCTTGAACGACCTGTCAATTTCAACATCACGATATACCTTCACGCCCAGTTACCGATCCGTGCTGCACTGCACGCCTTTCCTTCGCCGAGCATTGTTTGTGGGGAGAAAAGCCGGAATCTCGAGCATCGTGCTTGATGCAGATGCCATCCCGAACACTCCTCCTCCCCCAGTACAATCACTGCGAGCAATCGCAGAATCTTCATCGTGGCGGGCTACGATAGTCAGGGCTATCTTGCGCCTGCGCCGGGTTTTGACTTGGATTATAACTACCAGGTCCAGTCCAACAATTCGCCATTATATTCAGCCTCGACCGTCTCTGATCTGACCATTGCTGGCGAGCAGCAATTGACCCCTCCGAGTTATCACATCAGCCCCGGCTCCAACGTCAAGCAGAAGGGAAAACAACCAGCTCAGAATAAGGGTGCAGGCAAGACGCCCATCCCAATGCCGGCAACCGATGGAGCTGCTGATGCAGCGGTTAACAAACCGAAACGGGTGCGGACGGGATGTCTGACCTGTCGAGAACGTCACCTGAAATGCGACGAGGGATTGCCAGACTGGTATGTAGCTTGTGACATCTGCTGTGAGCCGTACTAAATTACATCTAGTGTCAACTGCAAAAAGTCCAACAGAGAGTGTAAGCGCGGAGTCCGACTAAACTTCATAGACACGAATGTCAAGTCACCCATGATCCTACCTCCTACGGCAGACTGGAAAGGTACGCTTTATTTTCCTTTTTACGATATTGCTCAATACCCATTTATACCATATACTAACGGTCGCAGTGGTTTTTCAGGACGAATCTAGAGAAATCGCATCCGAGTACAAGGGTGGGTCCAGTCGCTATGCTCGAGTACAGACAGTTACACCCCCCCGGGAGCAACAGGCTTATGAAATGTCCAATTCCTCGCTTCTTGATCCTCTCATGATGTCGGAAAATACATCTCTACCACCCATACAACGTGGTGGCCCATATCCGGACAATGGAATGACTATGAAGCATAACTCTCAGTCAGGACACGCAAGCCAGCACCACTCCCATTCTCACTCTCACGCCGGAAGCGATGCATCTTATCTGGCACCGTCTACATCATATAGCAATCCAGACCAATCACTGAACCCGCAAAAAAGTGACTATCTCACTTCGCCCGAGGAAGTTTTGTTTATGCAGGTTTTTGTAGAGGAAGTTGGCCTATGGATGGACAGCATGGACTCGATGAAGCACTTTTCCCGACTCTTACCCTTTCACTCCCTCGGAGAACCCATGTTACTCAATGCCTTCTTGGCCTGTGGAGCACGACATCTCACCCTAGTAAACCCTATGTACCACGAAGACCGAGCTTTGTACTATTATGATACCGCAACCACCCAACTGCTCCGGTGTCTGCAAAATCCCGCGCGCGATACCGTAATGTGTGCAACTACGGCGGTGATCTTGAACGTATACGAGATCATGTCGGAAAGAGCAACGCAACGTATGAACCATATTGCTGGGGCACGAGCGTTGATCAAAGAGTGTGGATGGAATGCCACGACCAAGGGTATCGGATCTGCCTGTTTCTGGCTGAATGTGGGAATGGAACTTTTGAGCTGTTTACACTTTAACTGGGGTCTTGCTTGGGAGCCAGACCAGTGGGGTGTCGACATGGACTTTGAGCGAGAGAATACAGTGGCTAATGAGGAACTCTGGGTTCACCGGATGCTCTATATCGTTGGAAAGATCGCCAATTTCCGAGCTTCGATTCCTCGTTTCCAAGAAGCTTCCCCACAAGATGAGCAAATTCGACTCAAGAACCGCATTGCGGAATGGCAGAAGTTAAAGTCACTGTGCGACAGCTGGAATGCAAAGATTCCCCGGACTATGCAACCTATGGCCTATCTTCATCCTTCACAAACAGCCACTAAATCCGCCTTTCCAGAAGTTTGGTAAGTTGTTAATCTATGAAGCTTAAATATACTCGGCTAACTCCAACATCTAGGCTTATTAAGCGTGCCACCATAGTTGGTCGTTTGTTCTACCACACTGCAATGACTCTCCTAGCACAGATCAACCCGCTGATGTCTAAAGAGACCGAAGAAATGAACCACATGCAAATGAGCCACGCACATCAGATTTGCGGCATCACCGCCCATGTTAAGGATCGCGGCGTGGCCAGTGTAGCCCTTCGCTCTCTAGCTATCGCAGCCGAATGTCTCGTAGTTCGTCGCGAACAGGAAGAGGTTCTTGAAATCTTCGAGAAAATCCGCAAAGAAACCGGCTGGAACGTCGGTTTCCTCAACAAAGAACTACGTGTCAAATGGGGATGGACAAGCGAAGATAGCTCTTCCACACAGCAAATGGCCGCTCAACCATCGTCCTCTCTCGGTCACTTCTTCCCCACAACTCAAGCACCAGTCACTAATTTACCACCGGCGCCAAGCATAGCGCCGAGGAACATCCCCAGCGGCATTCTGAATCCGTTGTTGAAGTCGGCGGATTTCTCTCTGCCGAACCATCCGTATCAGCAACATTATATGCCACCTGCGCAACAAGCGCAGCAACAATTTGCTCATAACTGGACATGAAGGGCTACTTGGGCCGCATCTTGCTTGCAAGTGCGGAAAATCGCATAGTCACTTTCCTCCTACACAGCATTGGCTGAAATGTTTTTTGGAAGTATAGTTTCCCAACTCGCTATAATTTTTGGCGAAGGATGAAAATCACCATCTCATGCATATTATTGGGGCTGTGCTTTATCGCGCAGAGATACCATGAGAAGAAAGCATATCACTCTTCAAATACTAAGCCAGAGACCTTGAGAGGTCTTATATACAAGTCAGCCAGGCAGTAGCTGCCTTGCCGACCAATACGTATTTATTATATACATATTGACGACACCGGGACGAGAAGGAGCAAGAGAGAGAGATATATACATATACAGGACATGCATGCAAAGCACACAGCGTATGGCGTTTTTTGGAGCAAATTATATATTTACTTGGCTTTTTGCTGAACATGGGCATGTCATTTTTGGGTGGGCAAGAGTCGAACAGAAATGCGAATGACGGAAAACGCAAGGGAAAGGAAGCATGCAAGAAGGGACCCCTGTATATCTATAGAGTAAGGAGTAAGGGACTCTGTGTGTGTGTGTGTGTGCGTGTGTGATATGTCAAACCATTTTAAATAAAGAAGACCATTTTCTTCTACCTTGGTGAAACGCTCATCTTTCTCTACTCCGTGACGATTTCCCCCCCTTCTCAATTTCTCCATCTCCATCTCCATCAATCTATCTCTAGATCTAATCTTCTTGCAGTTTCTCTACTGTGCGTCTATCTACTTTCTACTCATTTAATACAGTATATCCAATTTTTTTAGTCTTGCACTAAAAGAAGGGGGGATGAAAATTATGTTGGGGGTTGTGAGGTGGTCTTTTTCATGGTTTCTAGCTCTAGCTCTAGCTCTAGCTTGTGAAGTTCGAGATTCATAATCCTAAATCCCGTAGGAACGATAGCTGAAGGTGTGTGATGGCATGTATATATATACATAGCTTTGCGTAATGCGGACTCCTATTCTGGTGCATGTATATATATATATATGCCTGGTGATTTGGTGGGAGTCTGGATTTATAGGATTGCGAGGGAGGGTCTGGTTGGGGCTGGTTTGTTGTTGAGCGGCGTTGAAAGTGTGTTGGGGGAGGGTTTTCCTTCTTTAGACCTTTTCCAGTTTTGGTGCCGCCTTTGGGGGATGTGTGGTGCATGGTGACATATGTTTGTGTTTGTTGCTAGGAGTATTGGGATTTCTTTTCCACCGTACTTGTTAAGAGCTTGATAAGCTAGGATGATATGGTCCTTTTTGCACCCCAAGATTCGGCAAGCGTCTTTCATATGTTTTTCAGATACTTCGGCTTGAATTTCCTGTTTGCCCGATCTGCGGCCCGGAATATGAATTGGTCGCCATGTAATTCAAACGTGAGATCCTTCAGTTTTTCTGTTTCCTCTCCTCCTGCAGCCTGCATATTCTCCTCTTGCTCTCCCTCTTTCGTGATCCCTTCCTTCCCTTCCTCCTCTTCTGCCTTCGTAAGAACCCTAGGAACTAAAACCCTAAAAATGGTTCCCTCCTTCGGACAGGTCTTCACTACATCGCCTTTCGTAACAATCTCAAAGACAAACTTTGAATCCTTCACCACAATCCCGCGAATCCCAACCCGACTCACACAGCTACTGCGCACTACCTCAAGCTCCGCCCCATGATAATCCGCACTGCATAATTTGGCTTTCTCGCCTTCCCCCACCGCGGCCTTGCCCTCCATTACGCCCTCGCCCAACACCTCACGCATATACCCCACCCACAGCTCATGCAGGCCCTGATAAACCGCATACTTCTGCGCATGCTTCGGGATATCGTATAAACACAGCGCGCGTCGTTGGCGTGATGAAAGCGGCTTCGGTTTCAGCTTCTTCTTTCGCGCAGAGAGTTTGCGTGCTCGTTCTGCGCGCCGCAGCTGTTGCGCATTGTCTGCGATGGTGGGCTTCAGGTGGAGGGGACGGGTAGCGACTTTTTGGGTGTGTATTTGCGTGCTGGTGGAGGGGGAGTGGGCGCGGGAGAGGTAGGAGAGGGCGAGGTTGGCATCTTTGGGTGGCATGATTTTTCTTCTTTCTTTTGCTAATTGCCCCCGTTTCTAGATCGGAACGGTGAAGCTTGGGGGACGTCTTGGGGTGAATTGTGGTTGGATTCACAGAAGATGGAGAGTTAAGACAAGGCTGAGAATTATTACTGTACTCATAGATAAACTTTTTGGTGGGACGCCAAAAGGCAAGCTCGATATCGGCTACCGGAAGTCGGGAGAAGTTGAAGAAATGCCGACCCCCCTGTGTTTTAGCGTTGGTTTGAAGGCCTGATTACCTGATTACCCCAGACTATGCTGTGCACCAGCGCGTGCAGGCGTGCTAACACCTCGGCCAGTCGAGTTTCCTTGCTTTCCTGGTACAATAACATTCGAGATGTTTCGACTCCCTAAATCCCAAAACACCCCAACTCACAACCCCGATAATTGACTTGTGATTGTGGGGTGATCTGATTTCCCTAGTTGCTAGCATATAAGTATTAAATAAGTAGCTTGTCTACAATAGCCGACCAGGAGCAGCGTGAAGGACGGGCTATCGCAGACACAACAAACGCAATGCCAACAAAACGTACCCGCCGGGCGTCGAAAGACGCAGGACACGCACCGGACTTAGAATTGCTAGGCGATACGATAACATTGCAACCGAGAGGATTCGAACAGGATGTACCAGAAGATGGAGACAAAGAGCAGAATTTGGTAGAACATATGGCCAGGTTTAGGACTAGCCCTTTAGAGTATGCTCTCCTTCACTTTTCCCTCCTCCTATCCATGCCAGATGTGTATGTTGTTTGAGAGGGAATATAGACTGATGTATTGGTTCCTGTTTTTAGGTTCTTGAGAGAGGTGTCTTTGCATGTGTCGGGTACTGGCTGGCGTGCCTACGATAACTTTATCGGCCAACCGATTTTCTACCAAGGCTTCAGCGAAAACATGATAGCCAATGTCCTCTCTACACCCATCTTACAAGCCAAAATTACCGAGCTTGCCGAAAAACGCATCTTGGTAGAAGAAGAACTCGGGGTGCTGAATAAGAGTGATGCGAAGTACAGGGAAAAGAGGATGCAGAGGAAAAGCGTGCTAGAACATGGGCTAAACGAATTAAGTGAGAAATTGGTTGGGGACATGATTTGTAAGATGGAGAGTCGGCCCTTTATTAGGGGGGCGTATTATATGGCTACACAGCTTTTGACCAGAGCTTATCATCAAGGTATGTTGTGAAGTTTTTGGAAGGGAAGGACATTGAGAAAAGTGGTGCTAATTGTAATAGGTATACATGTTTCAAGTGAGGAGGTACTGCGGCTGCGAAAGGTGGCGGAGAAGGCGGAGAAGGATAAACAGAGTATTATATTCTTGCCTTGCCATAGGTCGCATGTCGACTATGTTTCTCTGCAGATTATTTGCTATAGACTTGGTTTAGCCCTGCCTACTGTTGTGGCGGGAGACAATCTGAACTTTCCCGTTGTTGGAAGCTTTTTACAACATGCTGGTACGGCTGGGTCTGCCCTACCCCTGATAGAAAGTTAGACTGACATTTATAGGTGCCATGTGGATACGTCGAAGTTTTGGCAACGATGTTCTCTACACAACCATTGTACAATCATATATAGATACACTGCTGCAAGGCGGATTTAATTTCGAATGTTTTATTGAGGGCGGTAGGTCACGCACAGGGAAGTTGTTACCACCAAAATTTGGCATCTTGAACTTTATTCTTGATAGCATTCTCTCAGGGAGAGTAGAAGATTTGATTATCTGCCCTGTAAGCACACAATACGACAAAGTGATTGAGACTGAAGGATATGTTGGTGAGCTTTTGGGTATACCAAAGAAGAAAGAGAACTTGACAGATTTCCTTTCTGCTTCTTCGGTGCTTTCGTTGAAGTTAGGTCGCGTGGATGTTAGGTTTCATGAACCATGGAGTCTGAGACAATTCATTCAGGAACAGCGGACTCGAATGATTGGGGTGCCAAAATCGCTAGACTTTTCTAGTATGGATACACCTGCTACAAAACAAAAGCTATTAAGGACCATGGGTTACAAAGTACTCTCGGATATCAACGCAGTGTCTGTGGTGATGCCGACTGCGTTGATTGGAACAGTCCTTTTGACCCTCCGAGGTCGAGGAGTCGGAATGTCTGAATTGATTCGTAGAGTAGAATGGCTCAGCGATCGAGTTCGAGCAAAAGGTGGTCGTGTTGCCCATTTTGGTAACTCACCCATCGCTGTAGTTATCGAGCGTGGACTCGAGGTGCTCGGGAAAGAGCTGGTCGGACTGGTGGAAGGCTTACCTGAACCAACTTACTTTGCAGTTGATCGCTTTCAACTTTCATTCTACCGCAACATGACGATCCATCTCTTCATATCAGAAGCATTGGTCAGTGCAAGTATGTACATCAAAGTCAAACGCGGCGGCGGCCCTGAAAACCAAAAGATCGAATACGAAGAGCTACGGACCCAGGTGTTATTCCTCTCACAGCTCTTCCGTGGCGAGTTCATCTACCCCACTGAGGGATTAGCCGTGAATCTCGACAACACGCTCAAGGGCTTGGAAGCCGATAATATTGTTAATCTAGAACGAGATAACGAAGGCAAGATTATTTCGATAGGACTAGCAGATGCAGAACGACGAGCTGGCCGTGAAAATTATGATTTCTATTGCTTCCTTATATGGCCGTTTGTAGAGTCTTTCTGGCTGGGTGCGGTGTCTCTGATGGGCTTGACACCTCCTCTTAACCACAAGGGAGATGGCTGGCTTGATGCAACGAAGTGTCAAAATAGTTCGCAACTCGTAAGTATCTGTCATCTTTCCCTTTGATCCCTAAACCCCATCATACACCTAGCGAGAGTATAAGAGAACAAAACTAATACGCAAGTAGTTGGGTAAAACGCTCTATCACCAAGGAGATCTCTCCTACTTCGAAGCCGTCAATAAAGAAACATTGAAAAATGCTTGGACCCGTTTCGAAGAAGAAGGCATCTTACAAATTGTCAAATCCCGTGACGCCAAATCACCTCCTCGAGCACGACTTGCGCCAGAATGGACACCGTCCCGTGATCCGAGCACCGGACTACTACTGTCTGAGGGTAGACTGTGGAATTTCATAGAGGCCATAGCGCAAAGCAGACGGGAAGGAAAGAATAGAAGGGATGGAGCTACAGTCAGCACCAGGGTTTTGAGGCTGACGGAAACGATTGGCCGAGAATTGTTTTCTCCTGGTGGAGGATTAAAGACATCTTTGAGTAGTGAGGATAAGAAGTTATTGAAGAAGAGGTTGCAACGGAGGAAGGCGATGCAGGGGAGTGCACATTTGTGATGGAATGCATGCTACGGGGCAAAATTCTATGAAAGGCTTGGAAATTGGATTGAGCATGTACCACACCAAGCGCACGAGCAATGAAATATGAACTAGAAATTATTTCTCTAACTAACGTTTACCGTCGATATTTTCCTTCCCTTTTTTCAAATCTCGCATTAATCCCCTATTATACAGAAGCTGGGGAAGGGTTTCTCAAAAAGCGAGCCTTATGTTTCGTGACGATGCAGCTTTCCGAATCCTTAAATCACGTTGCATGTGGGTTTCTCTTAGTACCTTACATATCTAATCTGATTCGCCACACAAATTAAGGAAAAGGGGTTTAAGCGAGAAAATCCAGGTTAATCATGACACTCTTTGGCCAGGGCTGATCAGAATTTCTCAAAACAGCTTCAGTTATGAAGTTTACTTTTGTAGGTGATATCATTATGTCAAACCTAGTGATAGACTTTAAGTTACAGTTATTGGAATATTTATATTTTCTACGACTATATTACGGAGTTAAGAATATGAAATGCGAACTGTCTTCAAGATATTGGTCATAGTCTCCTATCTTGGCTTGTGCTGTGTATGCGTAGGAGAGAACTGTGAATGTGTGAAGGGCAAGATCAGAAATATGGAAGTGATGGCGGATGGAACTTAGGACACGGGAAGCTAGGTAATGTGCCTGTTTGTAGCGGGCAAATGCATGGTTGAAATGTTCATAAATTGTATCATAAGCATGGACGCTCTCTGCGCGACATGGTATTTCCAATCGTCGCTCCTCTATGATGAGCAGTTGAAAACAATGCCCAAGTGGCCCTTCCAAACTCCAACGCTATGCAAGCAAATCAACCCAAAATCGTTCTGTATCCTCCAGAGTTGACTTCTTAAACTTCAATGAGATTCGGTATAGCAGGGCCAATGCCGCGAAGTAGCACAATATGATTGCCGCTAACAAGTGCGTCACCAACCTTCTCATTGAACTCCAAGAGCCTTCCACCTTCGACATGGAAAACCCTAAGCTTCGACCTTTCATCTGTACTTTGATTGTTGACATTCTCTATTTGCAAGCTCTTAGCAGCCGCATCCAATACTCTTCCTATTACCCAATCCTTCGAATAAAAAAACGAGCCTGTAGGGAACTTCGCGGTTGTGGTAGCAGCTTCTGCCTCAACCTTCATGTAAACCCTCTTCTCAGGCGCTAATTTGTCGTCTCCTTTCGCCGTCTTTTTTAGATTGTTCACAGCCACCAACCGTGCTGCAGCAGATGTTGGTTTCGGTTTCGGTAGGACTCGTTCCGTTGTCTTTGCCATTTCAACTTTTTTAGCTGCTCCCCAAGCTTTTAACCTTCCGAAGGCATTCCTAGCTTTCTCGCCTTGTTCGTCGAACCGTCCAACTCTTGCACCAATGGGTATGAGATTCTTGCAATTATGGTCTTCGTTCAGTCGATGCTTGAGACAATAATCGCGATTGCATGTCCCACAGTGAACGCCCGTCGTCAAGCTTGTCCCGATAACCGTCTTACAATCTGGTGAGGCGCATGGCTTCTCCACTTCCGCCATCAATTTTCCAGCTCCAAGCGACGGTTTGGCAATATTAGCTCTCCGCCGCCTAGCAGCCCATTCTCCTGCCTTGGGACATTTATGACCAGTTTCCGAGCGGTGGTCGAGACAGAAAGTTCCGCGACATGATTCGCAGCGGAAGGGAAGAAAGTCGAGTTGGTTACAGTAGGTATATTGGCAGTGAGAACCGAGGAGGGTTGGGTCTTTTTCGTCCATCTTAACGAAGGATTCTTCGTTGGGATCTGAGGCGGAAGACATGGTGAGAATATATAGACTTGATTTTGCTGACTGATGAGACTAATATGACTAGTTAGATAGGCAGAGTATGCTTCGTAAACACTGGTAATGAGTAGGCAGATGGCAAAGTCGTCAACTCGTTGACGGAGGCGAGGCTGAGCTGTTGCTTATATGATTTGGGTGGAGGATTCCAGAATCATTATACAGCCTTGGCGCTAAGCCTGAAGGAACACTAGCGAGCTTGGCATAGCTCAGGGAAGCCTCGGTTGTTTTGATTTTGAACTTGATTATGATTTCACTTCTTATGTCAAAGCTAAAGACTTTCTGGAAATAGTTTAGTAGACCGAGGATCACCAAGAGAACAATCTATACATTCAAATACATCAATATTGAGACACAAAAGCCACTATGCTACATGATATGACAAAAGAAAAGCAATCTGTAAGTCTATGCAGAGCACGACTGGGTATAAAATGATCAACATAATCCCATCCTAGTACTAGGAATGCAAGTACCGCCGCTGCGCCTCCTTATCCCTAAATCTAAACAATTAAAGCACTATAGTTATCTCGTACACACAAAAATATTAGGCGCCTTATGCCGCTTCAGCCATTATCTGCTCTCCCTCATCTAGCAGCTCTGTAATCGTTCCAAGGTTCTGGATCATACTGCGGCCTTGACCGACCAGTAAGAGCTTTTCTGCATTGGCTGGCAAGCCGAGATATGTGGGTGGTTCTCTCTCTGGTAGCTTATGGATCCAGTTCATGAATTCTGCAAGGGATGTACCACTAGGCACCACGAGGGTACCGTCGTTCAGGTCATCCATCCCACTACCTGCAACACCTTCCACCAACTTGTGGCCAATCTCGTAGGCTGCTGGTGTGAGGAACGTCTCCACAAGCTGTCTTAACATGGCAAAATCTCCTTCATCATCGATCTTACCACCATAAGTTTCAACGATTAAAGTGCGGATCATGTCCCAAGGCAGGTTGACCGGAGCAACGTTAGTTCGTCCGTGGGCAACAGTTTCGACCCATGTGTCAATTATAAATGCGGAACATTCGTACTGTAACTAGTAAGTAATAGTCACAGGTGGAGGGAAGTTGCGGACTTACATCGCTATCGTTAAACTCCCAGAAACCCTTCCATCCCAAATTCGGGGCATAGCGCAGTCTCTCCTGTACAACGGCGTGCAAAAAGGACAAGAGCAGGTATAGTCTGCTTCTCTCAACTGGGTTCTTCGTCGCTCTAGTCGACAGTGATGTCATTGAATCTTTCATATTTGCTCTTACACCAGCAGGTTGCTCGTACATCAATACCCTAGATGCTCTTAGTAAATTGACTGGAATCTTTGGGCTAGACTCCATAGACAAGAACAATCGAAAGTCTGGATGTGGCTTCAAAGAATCCATCCTCTTCTCAAGACTCTGTAGCCAGGTAGGTGCCAGATGGACGTTCTTAACAAGAACCCAAGATCCATTAGCAGCTGCATTACTGATGGCTTTGTCCGCTGTTGCCAAACCCTCGTTGGAACCCATAGCAATGTTGGTGCAGGTAGCGCGGGATCTTTCGACCAAATTGTCAACTTTGTAGCTTGCATCAAAGCCTGGGCTGGAGCAGAGAGCAATGGGCCTGCTTGCCGAAACTTGCTCGACGGTTTGCTTAAGATCCTCTGCAGTATCCAACAAATTGGGGCCGAACACTGTGCTGACAAAGCGCTCAGCAGCAGGAACGAATCGGTCAAGGCGGAATAGTTTCACTAATAGCAGCGAAAGTAGTGCCTGGTCTCGCTTCTCCATACTCTCATCCCAAATTGGCGGTACATGATTCTCTCCGTTCTCTTCATAGAGGAAGCTATCCCAAGCTCCGGATGAGATAGCTTCGAGCTTGCCCTTCAGTACTGGGAGTCTTGATGCCGTTGCGATGATCTCATCCTTACGGAGTGTTTCCGTAGAAACATCAGTCCCATTGACGCTTTCATCTAGAATGACATCGATAATAGTCTTGTCCATCTTGTATGGCGCAGCCTGCGCGAGCAGCATAGCGAGAGTTATCCTGTCCTTCTGAAGCAAACCAAGTGAAGTACGTTGGTAAGTGGTAACGAACAAATCCTCGATAATAATGTCTCGGCGAACATTGTGGTTGGTTTCACTAGAGAGGCGCTTGTTGTTATGAAGAACTGAATGGAAGATGTCGAGGAAATATTGCAAGGAAAACTGGTAGAAATGGTTGAGGTAGTGCAGTTGCTCCAAAACGGCGAATACAGCGCTGCAGGAACGAGCGATGATGTTATATTGAAGAGTGATCTCATCAACTTCTGCCATGACACCTTCCGTATTGCTCATCTTAGATGTGATTTCAGCAGTTTCTTTCTTCAATGTCTCTAAGGTCTCAATAACATTGTCGTCATCTAGGATGTTCCCGCGAGATTCGTTTAATGCCGCGAGGAGTCGCTTCTCTAATTTGCGTAGATGGATGGTGAACTCACCCTGTAGTTTGATGAGATTTGATCTTCGCTCATCGACATCTGGACGCTCGGATTTCAAGACCTCATTCAGAGATTGTGTTTGGAGACTGCTTTGCGTAACTGTGAAATTGACAAAGGTGGTACGACTGCAGATGTCTGGGGGGAATGTTGCTGACGGATCTCTAGTTGACAGGTAAATCTTGAAAGCTGGTGAGAAATCAATTTCTTGCTTTCCTAGTTGAATGAGCACACGGCCACCGGTCTTTTGATATTCCTTATTGAGAACATGGTTGAGGATAGGATCTAGGTACTCTGCATCTTGAATGAGAATTGGATTACCAAAGCGAAGGGAGCTTTCCAGTTGTTTCGTGAAAGAGTCATCCAAGAAGCTTGTGACAGTAAGGCGTCTGTCCTTGCTTTCCTTTTGCAAAAACTCAGTGACTCGGCCAGAAGGATCAATTATAAGGGGATAACGATTGAAGCGCTTCAAAATAATTGCGTTTTCAGTACAAAGATCATCCACAGGTAGGGAGTTCTCTTGCCATCCCAGGCGTTCATCGGCATTCGAAAGATACTCTGTGACAGGATTGTGCTGCTTGAATTTAATCCCAGAGAGCTGGAGCTGGTGAAGCCAATCCTCCATCATGTTCTTTCGGAATTGTTGATCATAAAGACCACTGTAAGCCAGGAATGCGGCTGCCACAAGGACATCACCGACCAGAGTGCTAATCTGAGCCTCGAAATTGAGACTACTCTCTTCCCAACGTGTTCTTTCGGAAGAAAGACTATCGAGAAGACGAACACTTCGATCGACCTTGAATTGCACGCGAGACATCTCAGTTTTGATGGCTTGTGTCTCGCTAATCAAGGCTGCGTACTCGTTTTTGTAAGTAGCGATACTTGCCTCAAGGTTGTTAATGTTGGTCTCCACAGCTTGGGCCTCGGCCTTGGTTTGGAGAGCTTGTTCCTCCAACATATTGACTTCTTCACGAAGAGGCCCAACACGATCTAGAATCTCAGAGTAGTTCACCTGAGCTGTGACCCATTGGACGAGAGGACCACATGCTTTACTAGCACGATTGACTTTTTCAAAGGTAAAGTCAGCGTTAGACAGAAACTCATTTCTCATCTTCAGTCGTAGGGCTCTTGTCATTTGTTCCTCGTTGTTGTAATTGACAATACTGGCGATAAAATCGTCTTTTCGCACAATGCCTTGTACCGTCTTCCAACTGTCGATCTTGTGACCGAGTAACGTACAAACAGAGTCCAAAGCCAGCTTAACACCCTGAGGAGGATTACCCATAGATCGGACTTCAGTTAGATGTTGTCTCTTGATATTGCTAACACTCTTCTGTGCCTCGATGACGGCCGGTTCTGCATTTGCCAAATCTGCCATTACCAAACCTCTCCGTTGTTCAACCTCAATTTCTTGTTTCTCAAGCGCGACCTGGATCTCGAGGGAAGTGGTTTTTCGTTGTTCGGCTTCTCGCTGGTCTGCAACCATGCGCTGGAGCTTTTCATTCGCCTCTGCATCCTTTCGCTCCAGCTGCTCTTTTTTCTCGGCAAGACTAATTCGGAGGTGGCTGACCTGGTCGACAGTAACCCGTAGCTTCTCAAGACCAACATTCAAATGTCGTTGCTCTTCTTCTAGATCGTCGCGTTTCTCGTTGTAAAGCTTGACGTACTGTGCTACAAAGTCAAGGAAGTGTCTAGGCGTGAGAAAAGTAACTCTGTTCTGCTGTTTGAGGAGCTTCTTGTTGAAACTCTGCAGAGAGTAATGAATATATACCATCGAGTTGACCACTGCTTGGCGATGGCTGGCAGGAAGAACAAGATCTCGGTAAGCAACAGGAATGCTATCTGGAGCAATAAAATTTGGTCTGTCAAGATCGACAGATTGGGTCAACTCTGTACCGACTTGGAAGA
>Ga0247734_1001513_pt1 | contig 17562 bp, 17 predicted proteins | sample UWRJL103311B2_FD_180933 | JGI IMG/M metagenome (GOLD analysis project Ga0247734, IMG submission 180933) | Plant litter microbial communities from Arlington Agricultural Research Station in Wisconsin, United States - UWRJ-L103-311B-2 | ecosystem: Environmental > Terrestrial > Plant litter >... | reverse complement strand
AGGCTTTGGTGGTGGTTTGGCCTTGATTTACCTACCTAGTTAATCCAAGATCGTACCATACATCATTCGCTAGCTCTTCTAATTTATTTCGTTGACTGTATTCCATTGCTATTCACTTTATAATCTCGTACCTCCTCGCATCTTCTTCATTCATGATTCCTTCAAAAAATCAACCTATTCACACTCACTCACAAACACACCCACATGTACATACCTACACCGTGACCTGAGCCACTTTTATTATTTTATTACACGCGCCGACTCGCCCCCAAAAAGCGAGCTAAAGAGATCTGCGCTAGCATCCGCGCGACGACGCGACTTCTTGGACCACTCCGGAGCAGCCACTCCCATCCATTCCCACTCAACACGCTGCTCTCCCACCCCATCACCATCACCATCACCATCACCATCACCATCCATCCCATCCCAGCTCAATCACACACCCTCGCTCGCTCTCGCGCTCGACTACTACGACTACTACTACTACTACTACAGTACTCCTACTTACCGTACTACTGCACCATCACCCTGCTCTCTTCACATCTCCCATCTCCATATTGCGACCCTCCACTCTCCCCAGGACAAAGAACCAAAAGGAGCACCCTCAATTCCCCCCCGGTACCGTTGCATTGACGACTGCAAGATCCATCCTCGCGCTGCTGCTGCTGCTACCACCCCCATCCTCATCGGTTTATTCGCCGCTGGTCTATCCTCTCGACTCCAATTCTACTCAACCGCTGCCCGTCGCCAACTTCCCCCAATCCGACCGTCTCGCTTTTCACGCCTGCAAACCTCTACTGCCGCCTCCGCCTGCCATCACTCCTCACCCACGTTCTTTATACTCACTGTTGTCGCTTCTGCCCTATTCATTCCATTCATGCTTCGATTCTTGGGTTGTTGACCGACATTCCTCGCCAGTTGCAAGTACTTGTCGAAGCGCGACGACCATCCGTGCTCTAGAACGACTGCCTCCCGCCGCCAGGTTTGCGACAAAAGGTGAAGGACGACGAACTTGCACCGATCGCATTCAACCGTTCGCGGCCATCTTAATCCTGCGACGGATCGCACTCGAAACCCGACAATCATTGCATTCCAATCACGGCGCTCCTCCAATTCGATCACGTCGGTCGCACGTTCTCGCGCCCTCTGCTCGATCACCCACTCATCCACCCACCAGCACTTCACAAACCTCACAAATCTCACGGTCATGCGGTGCGAGCCTTGAAACCTGCATTCCAGCATATTCTCCGAATAGATACGAAGCAGTGTTATCAATAGCGCATATAGGCGGCCACGCGCTTGTGCTAGACGTTGGCACTTACACAAAAACTTTATTCGCCGCGCTTTCTTTTACTTCGAATTCACGAGATACGACGAACACCCTCTACACTTCTCCGGTTTTGATTCAACTAGGAGAAATCACACCGCTCCTTCTGTAACCTGCTATACAAACTCTCCCGGTGTACTACCTCCATCGCATTCCGAGCTTGTCGGATCCGTCGCCCCTACCCAACCCCGTTCCAGGCGCCAAACCTACCACCCCAGAAGATGTTTTATCAACACTCAAATGGGTCCTCTACCCTACCCCGAGGATTTCGCTTTCACCATGATGAGGAGCCAAAAACCCCAGAACCACAAGATACAAGCGAACCTCAGATACCTTCACCTCCTCGACAACGTTTGAGGGTTCGGAGACGAAATGCTTCTTCGACCTTCAACGCTCCCACCGAACAATTTCTTGCATCCATCGCCGCAGCTGATGTACCAATTCCCACAATAGAAGAACCACGTGCCGCATCAGTAGAGGAGGATTGCGAAATGCTAGATCTACCTATAATCCAGACTCGTTTTCTCACACCGCAGCCGTTTCGAGCTGGCTCCCCACCAAAAACCCCAATGCCTCAAGTACCCATAGACGACGTCTATCCTCAACATCGCCCAGATTGGGCAGCCGGTGGCTCACCTCTAGCTGGTGACTATTTCCTAGGAGCAATGTCATCTTTCTCAACCCCTGGTTCCGAATTCTCCGATGATTCATTCTACAGTGGAAGTCGGGCATCTCGTCCTTCCGATGATGGTAGCTGCACAAGTCCGGAATCCGAAGTTGATGATCCTTTCCAGTTCCCAAATCCTACAGAAAAGAAGGGTAAGGGAACGGCTCTGTTTGGTGACTGCTTAGGTCACGACACCCCTAAGCCGAATTCGAAGCTACACCGCAAGACAAGAAGAGATGCCCCCTGGACCGACGCTCAAAACAGCCACCTTTGGGCAACGTATCTTCTGTATCTCTCGGATCCTACCGTTACTCCATTCCGTATTGGACATAGTTCTGTTCCTCCCCAAGGGATAGTCCGACGAGTTGCCAGGGAGGCGAAGAGAAGCTGGAAGGGCCCAAAACTTCCAACTCCCATTAGTAGATCTACAAGACTGGATCCATCACGTGCACCCTCAGACAAGAGCGGCAGCCTTACTCCGACAGCAGAGTTCGCTAGGACATATGGGCAATGGCCACACTCGAGCAATCTCACGAGGACACGCCTAAGGGAACTCTGCAGGAGCAAGGATATGGAATCAAACCCAGTTCAAGTTCATCGACACTTCCAATCTCGCAGCCCTACACCATTTTCAAAGGCTTTCCGAAAACAAGAGGCACCTAAAACATTTTCGTTCAATACCAGTGATATCGCTTTGTCGCTTACCACAAGCACAGCTGAGAGCATGCAACCAGATGGCCCTCTTGCCAAACTCGCGGCTGTTGATCTCGATTCACCTACGTTGGCCTTCCCACCTGTTGACAATTTTAAACCCCTGGTTTTTGGCGAGTCACTACAAACCCTGGATATGACTACGGCCCCAAAACTCGGATCTCCCTTTCTTGCCCGCACTTACGGCCCAAGCTCATCTAACACAACCAACATCCGTCCCGCTTCTCCTCGCACCCGCTCAGATACTGGTGCCGACCGTGCTCCTCGACTTGGATCTCCTGTTCGCTTTGACCAGCCACGGTCTCTCAACGGGACGATGAAGCGTCGTGCTCAGCACTCTTTAGATGAGGAACTCGGCCCCAATGGTGCTGTCGTCCGCCCCAGCATACTCGATGATCAATTAATATGTAATCCATTTAATGATCACCGTCGCCGTGTGCGAAGTCGTGGTTTTACAATGGGCGATGAGGGTCTCCTTCATCGTGTTCCTGGTCTCTTCAATTTCCACAACCAAGTACCCACAGTCCCAGCACTAACATCTGTGCTCCAAAATGCCGCGCCAACTTCGACTCTTGCACCGCCCCCACAGCTCCTACCTGCACCAATCTTTCCCCCTCCACGTCTTGGATCACCATTCTCTGAATCCGGTTCGGGTTCCCGAAACACTTTCCCGAGACGTCTGTTCCAGGAATCCTCTGCAACTATCCGGAGATCAGCTTTCAAGACAATGCATCAGACTCGTCGTTCAATCGAATCATTTGATTTTGGAGAAGGGCCTTCATTACAATCGAGATTATCACATCTTGATCAGAGACTGAAGGAGATCAAGGGGCGTGAATCTTCTTCGCGAACCCATGAGCAACGAGACTAAAAGCACATCGGAGAGCCGTGCAGAACAAAAGTTTAGACTTCATTGATACGATATTTTGTTTCTTTCCTCTACTTCGCCAACTTTGGCAACATACTGCATTTTCTTACTTCGACTTTCGATTTTCTTGTATACGGCGTTCAACAGCATGACACGACTAACGAATACATATCACGAATAAATCCGGAAATAGGCGTAATCACAGAACCAGAACTGGCAGGCGTTTTCTCCTTCCCTTTTTCAATTACAACAACTTCGATTCTAGGGATAATTTCGGCTTCTTGTTTTTGTCTTTGGCAGCTTTTATACTGTCTTTATGACAAAAACAATTTTTCTTCTTGTCTTCACTAGGGACCTTTATTGCGAATATAGGTCAAGCACTTCTTACTGCCTTTTTCAACTATGAAGAATGGATGGATACACAAGGAAAACCTTTTCAACTTGTGTGGATTTAATACTTTGGCGACGCATGGGTTTGCGCGGCTTCCTTTCTTGTTGATTTTATTTGGCGGAAGACCATTTGGTTTTGTGGAAGCCTACCTCTTATTTGGCCCTTTGGCATGATACATGATGATATGGGATAAATGATTATAAGATCGTGATGACTTTTGATTTTCCATTCTTTTTGGCTCTTTTAGGGATGGGTTTGGATGTCATGAATTTTGATAAGTCAAGAGACGATTCTTAGGGGACTGGTAGGGGTTATGATCATGGACAAAGGAAGGGGGTTATATGCATATGATATGTTAGTAAATGGAAGGATGGGAGGGATGGACGGATAAGAATGTTGCATATTTTCCTGCCTGGTACCCACTTCCAACGGCCACAGCTTTTGTGACGAACATGTGTTGGGAGAATAGAGAGATGGATGTGTTCAAGTAGCCTTTCAGTAGCATATGATATCACCGCTTAGTCACGGTGGGGGAAATAATACAATGGCTTTCTCTCTATCTATGATCTCGCGCTGCTGGTGATGATATGAAATCTCTCGTCTTCTAACCACATCTATATAGCTCAGCTTTTTTGTTCGGCCTACTTTCTGAGATAAAAAAAAGTTGCATTTTAAAACTGCTCAGCTAGTGGTCACAGATACAACTCGAGTAGTTAAACAAAGGAATCGAGTTCTCTTTTTTTTTTTCCTTTTCTTGTACATATACACCACCAAAGAAGAGAGAGGGACAGGTTTGGTTTGAAAATGAATAATAAGTAAGATAGATATTCAAGCGAGACTTTTTTTTTTTAACCGTGGCTGCTCTCCCTCCCTCTTTCTCTCCCTGTATATACATTCTTTCTTAGAGGGAGGAGCCTAATTAAGCTTCGTTTTAATATATCTATCTATCTATCTATCGCTCATTCATTTATAAACTAGAAGATGTTTCCTAGCTCTCTATCACGCTTTGTATGGGGATATGAGTTATGCATTTAATCATCTAGGCATGCTAGATAGCTTTGCTGCTAGGTTTCGGGTTTTGGGTTTTCGAGTTAATTGATTGAACTTGATTAGTAGGAAAGAAAAGCTGTATTCTTCTCGCCCTTCTCTTTCTCTTTCTCTTTCTCTTTCTCCTGCTCATATCCCAGATATACTTACACCCGGATGAATGATTTTGTGTAATTTGTTGGTATAGATGGGAGGGTTTTTGGTAGAGAGAAATAGAAGAATCAGACTTGGAATTGGAATTGTGTTGAATTGGGGAAAAGGGTTGAAGTTGACTTTGGAGAGGGTGAGGGTTGGAGAAGGGTGGATGGGAGATTGTGTATTTTGGGTAGGTGGGTGCTATTTATATATGAAGGGAAGAAAAGAGGAAGTAATAGATAGGTTTGCTGAGTTTTTTGCGGGGTTTTCTTGTTGGATTGCATTGCTGAGTTTCGTTGCTTTGAGGTAATGTAATGATGGAACGAAATAGTCATGGAAGAGTGCTAATGTGACAGTTTGAATTTTGTGGTATATATCTTCTAATTGGGGGTTTTTAAAAGTTGTTTGTGTTATTTATTGGATTTATTACTGCTCTTTTATGGGTGTGTTCTCCATCTTATTTAGTCAAAAGAGTGACTTTCGGGTTATGGTGTGGAATTATATTTAGGTTATTTGCAGTTACTGGTTTCATTTGGAACGAGTATCCTGAATCTCAGCCAGGAGCAAGTGTGTTTAACATGTCGGTAATGTTTATTATATGGCCATGTCATTATTCACGCATGTAAAGAAAACCAAGTATTTGAAAAAGAGAAATCGCTGCTCGAAGCTAGCAAATCAATTCTTCTATCTATGAAAGCAAGTCTAAAACCCCTTAGAACGCCCCAGAAATGCCCCCCAATGGTTATACCCTGAAAAGCAAAGTCTACCGCTGTCTATAACAAAAGAAATCCCCTCCAAAGTACCAACTCCCCGCAAAACCCAAAAGTGGACGGCAATCAAGATTGTCCACATCTACTTCCAGCAGTAAGCTCCCATACCGGCTGGAGTATTGGCCTCCTTAGCCATGGCAGTGCACATCTGAACGAATTTGCCGCTGTCGAGCGATCCACCGGCGCTGGAGCACTGATGCTTTTGGTTGCCGTGGTACATAGCATCAGAGAAGATGGCACCGGCCCACGAGGAGACGATGGTAGCAACCTGGACACCGATGGCGATCTTCTGTCCACCGGGCTGTTGGAGAATAGTTAGCCCACTGAACTGCTCTAGAATAGGAAAGGAGGATTGTAGAAGAGACTTACCAATGGGAGCTGAGCAACGGCTCCAGCAGTGCCAGCGACTTTACCGACGATCCTGTCAATCTCGGCGCGCTGATCACCCTTCATGATCTTGCAGACGGCTTCGGTGCGCTGATCGAATTGCTTTCCTCCCTTGTCGGTGCTGGTTTGGCACTTGCAGTTGGAGCCGGCGAGGGCACTGAAGAAGAGTTAGCTAGGTAGATAGTAGAAGAGTGAGAGAGATGCATACGTGGCGCTGAAGAGAGCAGTGAGGAAGATGGCGGTGAATTGGAATTGCATGTTTGCGGTTTGAAGTTTGAAGTTCTTGAAAAGATGTGGAAAGTGTGAGAGAAGTTGATTGATTGTTGTTGGTTGTTGTTGGTTGTTGTTGTTGTTGTTGTTGTTGTTGTTGTTGTAGATGATGTTGTGATGATGTTCGATTAAAGAAGGGAATATCTCTTTCTTTTGTACTTTCTGGTTGATCGCTTGCATTGACTTCTGAATAGTTAGTTGCCATATTTGTCGATTCAGGATCACCAAGCCAAGAGTGAGGCTACACTGCCATATCTTTTCTTGGAGTTGTAGGTAAATGCCTAGATCCTGGAGGTGTCTGTGATCCGTTGACCCATCTCATGAATCAGGAAAATGCATCCATGTACAAAGTAATCGAAATGACTGCGGCGGGTTGACCGGGGATTGATGAGGCTAAGGGCTATGGGAAAGCTTAATTCATCTCCGTAGGACCCTGACTCCCCACATTCACGTTTGTGGCACAGCCATCCCGCCCCTGTCACCTCTCAGAGGCCCCTAGCAGCACATGGGCGAACCGATCCTGAGAATTCATGCCTTGAACAAACTCAAGATAGAGTTGATTTATTGAAACAGGTCCCAGCTATGATCTTCACCGGCATTTACCGCCCTATTATCTGCTGGGAAAATTGGAGGACAGGATGGATGTTATTATTACACATTGTGGATTGCCGGTCGTTGGTTGGCCAATGGGTATTCATCGGAGGAATAGAAGGTTCTATCTTTATTAGCAAGTGCTGCTTGAGATTAAACATTGCAATTATTCCAACCGAATAATGCGCTTCGGCCAGTTGTTTCCCGCCAATGCGATTTCATAGGCACGGATGAGAAGGAATGTTACAACATTTCTCCTATTCAAGGGAGGCAAGCTGCAAACCAGCAATCTTGTCAAGAAATGCACGATGAGGATGTCAGCCTTGCGATGGATTCAATTCAAAACTATACCAATGGCAATGGGGCAATTGGGATGGATAACATGACTCGTCTGAGAATCGCTTCACGTATAGTTTTTCCTCTTTGACAGAGGTCCTAATAATAACTCATACTTAGTATCGAAATTCGCTAGCTGCGCCCTTTTAGCTACGACTTATATCTTACTTCTTCGCATTTTGAAATGCACCATCCTCTCCATTGCTCTTTTTGTGTTCTCCAGAGAGATTCGCAAGACTGGCCTTCTTGTTAAATCATGCCCGGAACCGTCTGTCGATTGACACCTTTATCCATCTCTTTTTAGACATTTCCTCTCACTGTTGCTGTCCACAAGCCACCTTGGGCTTGACACTACTTATATTCAAGTAGTCGGTACAACGGTATGTTCAGTGCAATATTCCTTCCTTCCTTTTACTTCTTTCTTCTAACATTGTTCGGTACTTTGTCTTCTTTGCAATGCAAAGTGCCAACATGCCACTTTATCTGCTGTCACTTCTCACTTAGCCCAAGGATTTTGGCTGGCCAGTTACACAATAAACCTACATAACTACCAAAGCTTATGGTACCAACTCCTGCACTTTGGCTAAAGTCTCTCGCCATTAGGCTTTGCATGGCGAACTTGACTTGGTAATGTAAGGCGGGTTTTTGTTAACAACCATTTAGTTGCTTCGAAGATCTATTAGTGGAAACTTCAAAGAACTCCGAATAGCCTACGGTTCGGCAGATATAGGGCGTCCCCGAGCTCACCTTCGATACTGTTATGATTTTCATTGTTTGTGATTTCGTATGTAAGTATATCAGTGAATCTCCACGGACTCAACCTGGATTTTCATTCCCAAACAGACCAAAGAGGTACACGTCTAACACCTGTAGGTAGACTAAACACAATGTCTCCGCCTGTTTCATATACTCCTCCTGGACATACCAATTATATCATTACAAACTTCTTACGGTTATCAAAACAGCAAATTTGGAAACAGTGCGGGCTTTTGGAATATATATCATTAAATTCTCTCAACTCGTCACTAATTGAAAAAAGTTCTGGAGGCCCCTGCCAAACCTAGTCTCGACATTTCCAATACTCAAGGCCGCTGGGTTTAGCTTGGTTGAAGAAAACACGCATTTAACAAATTCACTCCTTATGGAGAAATGAATGGGGGGAAGTTTAGCATATCTGCAACGTCGCTCGGGCATAAAATAGGCTCCGTTTCTCGATATTTAATGGAAGTGTTCCTTTGTCATATGAATATATTTGCGTAAGGATCCTATTGAAATGCTGAGTTAAGAGTATTGCTTCTTTCCGGGTGCGATACAGAAATGAAGATTTAATGGAGCCACACTCCAATAATAGAGACTTTTTGATTCAGTGGGCTCAGTATGAATTATGTCAAAGTGACCCACCAGTTTATTAAAATATATGACCACGGACGTTGCCAAGATATCCTCAAACTATCCCCTGAGCATCAGGAATACACCCACATGAGCCTGTCACATTTGCATCCCGAAGCAAAACATAATTGAAGCCTGAGGCAAACACCTATTATTAATCGCAGTTCGGGCGATGCAAGATTGACGGGCCATATGTATCCAGATCCGGATGGGTCAGCGACCCGAGCGAAGGGATGGATGTCCCACAGCCTTGGCTGGCGGACCCAGAGTTCTGTTTCAAAGGCAAAGTACAGTACATGACTTAATGAACCCAATCTATGCTTATAAATTAGACTTGACCGGGTGGGGTCATAAGTGGTCCCTATTTGACTCACTGGCCATTACTGATATGAAGTTTGGAGAATATTTTCGTCTATGAAATATAATTTGGTTAATGGGAATGTTTGCTTCAGTTGAAAAGAAAAGAAAACCTTCCGCAGTAATTGTTTTATATAAATGCTCTGAGATCTGGACTTTTTGGATCTCTAAATCACGATGCTGCATAAACCACTCCTTGAGTTTCCAAAGCTGAAAACTTTCAAAGCTTAAAAGTAAAGTCAAATTTGTGGTCTGGCTCTCCCATAGTTTAAGAGAGGTCATTACAATAGCCTACGAGTTGTTAAGATCATTTTAATTATTTCAAATTCTTACATAAACTCACTCGGATGGTGAGATTTTGGTGAGAGCTGAAAATAAGCGAGTGGTTACACATAGCCTTATACAAAGCACGGAAAGCTATACACGTAGCTCGGTGAAATGCGAGTGTGCGACACACAGTCAGCCACTATAAGCCTCAATACGAACGTGCCGGATGTTCCCACTTGAAATTATCTGTGATTGCCCTTTGCTTACAGTCCAACGTTTAACATATGGTATTATGTAATTCAGAATTAAATCAACACATCTTGATGAAAAAATGCATAGCAGCAATATACTCATTTCCTCATATACGTGTAGACTTATATGTGTAAACTTTAAGAGCTCAAGTCGTTTCTATGAAAAATTTCGATTACGGAAGAGCAGTTGTACGGCGGTGATACGGAGATAGGTGTGGAGACACGATTTTCAGCTCCAAGAAGATGCGAAAGCCACGGCGTATTAAGTCTCATTGCTAACATACTATGTAGCCCTTGCGTTTGTATATCATAGGGTTAAATTCTGACATGTGCACATGTTAGCTAATATGGATCCACACTAACTATCGTGGCTGCCTGGGGGGAATGTATGTGGATTACTGAGACGTATAGATGGAGTACCACCCATTACAGGTAGGCTGAGACCTTCTAACAGTCACACGAACAACAAATATTTTGTTTATATAAATTTTGGGGTAATATATATATCCAAAGAAATGGGCTTGATTTCCATTATCCGCAGTCGTCTGCCTCGAGTGACTTCCTTTCTCAATACTTTCACAACTCTCCACCCAACGCCTACGAAAAAAATGGCAACCATCAATGGTGTAATTGGTGCGCAATATACTGTTGATCAACCAGGTTATGACGATCGAAAGTATCAATATGCCACCTCTAGCTACGGCGACGAGCACAAGATGAAACCTGCTCTGATCGTCTATCCCACCTCTAAAGCTGACATCTCTAAAGCTATTCAATATGCTAGAAGTGAGGGTATTTCAATTGCAGTTCGAACAGGTGGACATCAGTATTCTGGTGCTTCAAGCACCATGGCTCCTAATATCCAATTGGATCTGAAGAAAACATTTAGGGGAACGGATGATCGACAGGTTTTCGAGAAGGATGGTGAGACTTTTGTGAGGACTGGGGTTAGTTGGCCGTTGGGAGCTTTCAATAAGTTTTTAGGGGAAAATGGCTTGTTTGTACCACATGGACAGTGTACCAATGTGCATCTCGGGGTGAGTATTCTCCTTCTTGTCTTATAATTTTGTTATGAGCAGCAACTGATGCAGCTTAGGGACATGTGCAAACCGGTGGATATGGACAACTAGGTCGTAGCTTCGGACTTTTCGGTGACCATGTTATTGGTCTCGAAATTGTCGACTGGCAAGGTAGTATTAAAGAAGTCACTAAGAAGAGTGATCCCGAGCTATTCAGCGCCTTCTTAGGCGGCAGTCCAGGGAACCTAGGTGTAATCACTCACATCGTGCTCAAAGTTCATCGAGATAAAGACTACGTCGGTTCCCTCGGTTTGAAAGCTCTTTATTGGTACGATCCAAAGACTCTCGAACGACTTCTCAATATCGTCGCCGAAATGTCTGATGATGTCAACTTTCCGCGTAATTACGATTTGTGTGTCAGTGTTCTGAGTTCTTCAAACGAATTGTTGGACTGGTTTCCGGAGGTTGATTTGAAGATGCAGAGAGAACACCCGGAGCTCTATGGAGAAGACGGAAATCCATTCTGGCCAAGAGTGATCATATGTTATGCTCAATGGGTCCCATTTGCAAAGGATGATGTGCCGGACGAAGGTTGGTTCGAGAGGATTAAGGAGGGGTGCTTGTTCCCATTCACCACCAATGCGGACGTTAAGCCTATGAGTGAACTCACGAAGCAATGGTACTCCACTTACAACCCTCTTCATACTTTGTTGTACAGTGTTAACATTTTCACACAGGATCTTTACTAATGTTAGAGAGTTTGGTTTGTTGTTACCTACGTCCAAAGTCAGGAAATTGCCATTAACGTCTATTAGATAAGCCATACGTCAAGAGCACTTTGCTCAGTGACTCCACAGATTTGGTGAAGCGCGGCTGGGCAAAGTGGTGCACCGAACGTGTTGATGCCATTGTGAAGCCCCAAGCAAATCGCTGCTGGCTCTCTGGTAAGTATTGAAGTCTCGCCCCAATTCCAATCATTTGTAATGAAGCGGAACTGACTAAAGTTGTACAGCACAATTCCAACCATTTGGTGGCAAAAACTCCATGTTCACGCGAAACGCTCAGAATGGCACCTCCTACAGCTGGCGCAACTCAACAGTGTGCGCTACTATGGACATCTTCTATGGCGCCAGCCACAAAACAACAGCAGAGGACTGGCATACCGTGACTATTCAGCAAGCTGTTGGTGAAAACGGGAAATTCAGCAACCAGGAAAGACGTGTGCTTTGGGGATCATTTGGGGATTATAATCTTGACAAGGTCTGGAAGCTGTATTACGATGACGAAAAACAGTATGAGAAGTTGAAGGTTGCGAGAAGTAAGGCGGATCCGGAAGGAGTTTTCACTCCTAACACTTTCGCCGTCGCGCGTAAGTAAGGGAAAGCTCTTTTTGGGCTGTAGGCTCATCATTGGTCTCAAAAGTCTTGGAACATTTGGCATATTTGGAAATTGGACACTGCAACTAAGGGAAGTAAATCCTAATCTGAAATTATTACGAAAGCTCGAAAACTGGCGCGCGTGTGGACTGGTATAAGTAAAAATGAATTTTGGATTTGGCGACGAACTAGGACTGCGTTTAATTTTATAAACACAATAAATTAAGTTCAATGTGCAATGGTCCTATAAAGATAACCCTAACAAATTATTGAATTCGCGTTTGAACAAACATTGCTGTTAGTGTTGAAGACTGCTACTGGACAAGTTCGCTGGATGCAAGTCACATGATAAGCTCCACGCCACCTCGTATTGCAATTTTAACTACACACTCCGACACAGTTATACAGGCGTGTAAAAGGAATGCAATGAAATCTAATATGGCAAATTACAATAATTTTGGGGCTCTTTCGCCAGAGGTGCTCGATGCCATAATATCTAGTCTACCCAAGAAAGACCAAGCTTCCCTGTCCCGCGTCTCACATTCCTTCCACGCCATTCTGGCTGAATATCTTTATTCTTCATGGGAATATCATGGACTGGACCACACCTTCAAATCACTTCACTGCTTTCTTCGGACGGTTATCCAATCACCTGATATTGCTTCCTTGGTAAAGACATTGGATATCAGGGAATGGGGAGACTGTCCAAGACTCAAGGATTATCTCGCTGATAGTGAAGACGGAAGCGATGATGCAGATAGCGAAGACCCCAGTGATGACTCTGATGATCCTGACATGATGGAAGATTTTGATAGCGAGCTTGAACACTCTGAAAATACTGTTTCTCCTCCTGTTGAAGATGACAAAAGTATTAGTTCCTCGGTGTCCAAAAATAGCAGTACGCTTGAAGATGGTGGCCTATCAGATGAGGAATACAATCGAGACTTCTCAATTCTTCATCTGGCAGCACAACAAATTGGGCTACAACATGATGAGATATTTGATTTCGAGATGGATATCAGGGAAAGAAAAGAGGATGTGCTCATGGCTCTGCTCATTGCTAACCTTCCGAGCCTCACTACATTGTACATGGTCCTCGCGGAGGAGCAAGAAGCCATCCCCAATCTAGTTAAACGTGCATTAAACAGAGAATCTAAATTTCTCAAAAACCTGGAGACGATATATCTTTGTAGTGCTTTGCGTGAGTTGATTGTTGTGCACCTATTATTTAATTTGGACTGATATGTGTACAGATATCGGGATTAAAGGCCACCGACAATATCACCTAGATCACAGATTGATATTGGGTTTTCTAGATCTTCCGAACCTCCGATCAGCATACACCCTCACGGCAACTGATATGCCATGGAGCCTTGAAAATTACACCAAAAGACTCATAAGCGACGACCACCCAGAATATAACACCATAAATTATGCTCTCGAGCAAGCGGATATTAATCCTCTTGATACCATGGCTGGTCTCATTCACTTCAAGAGTTTGCAGTCCTTCCGTTGGTCTCAATATTTCACTTGTGTATCCAAAGGCAGTTGCGCTGGCCCATTCTATAGACACCTCAAAAACGCTCTACAGCCTTTCAAGGACACCATGGTCAATCTAGACCTCGATCTACGTCGCAGGTCTTGCCGTACGGGAATGGATACTGGTCATGCTTTCAATCCACGTGCGAATGTCGAGGATATGGTGTCATTTTACAAGGAGCCAGAGGAGCGTGAACCTGGGCAACACTTGGTCGGCTCACTGACCGACTTCTCAAACTTAAAACATCTTTCTATCGACGTGTCCGCGCTTCATGGAGATTCCATCTGGGGTTATTCTTACCGCAAACTTGCTGATAGCTTACCTGCAAGTCTGGAGAGTCTCGTACTTCAATCTATAGTACATAACGACGACACAGATATGTTGCTTGTTGCGCTGAGCACCACCTTGTCAGAAGACGTGACTGATCTGGCACAAAGAGCGTCTCTTAAAGCCCCATTATTGAAGAGCATGGCACTTAAAATCCTGTACACCAGTCCTGAAACCGAATTGTCGAAAGCATGGAGTTCAGAGCTCAAATCAATTCAAGATACGTTCATGAAGGATGGAATCAAGTTTCAGATCACGTGTGAAAAATTAGCATCGACCAAGGACTTGGTCCAAATACCATTTTTCAAGGAGATTAATGATCGAAGGGCACCTGGATTAGACTAGTTAGCAATACAGCATCTTCTTTGAACCAATTCGAAGCTTAGCCTATCATTTTAGACCGCTGTGGTTTTGTCTTTTATGTGCCTTATTACCCCCTTATTTAATGAGACGAACCTGTAAAGATGCAGACAAAATAATTGATGGATTGAAACCAAATAGCATTTGTTCAAGACCAAGATATCTAGGTTATGCGCTAATATTGATAAAGAAGCTGTCGAATAGAATCACTCCGATTCTAGGAGCCTTAGTACTAGCCAGGCTCCTAATTAATCCTGTCCTTTACCTAGGTATGCTTGCTTAGTATACACTGCAATACTGCAGAACTATATCACAATGTGAATATGTACCAAGTAAAAAGTCTTAGGTAGTAAATTAGAAACTGTATCTTTGTTTCCGGGTATCATTTCAAGCTGATGGCTATACACATCCTACTTTCTTACATCTGTTTATCGATTGTTATATGTATATATCTGTTCATGATTCCCTTTTGGTAACCGTCATCCACATCTCCGACTGAGAGAAGATCCCATAACAGATCGACTTCCACGGCCTCGTGGGATCTACAATCGAGAAATCGAAATTCCTCAGAAGCTGCGGTTGCATATATTAGTATCCAAGGAATTAAAGGGATCAATACTCGTATCTTACCTCAACGAACACTTTGTTCAGCTCCATCTGAGCCACCTTTCTTCCCAGACATTGCCATCGTCCTCCTCCAAACACTAAATCCAGGACGGACTCAAGCTCCTTGATAGACTCACGACTACCTTCCAGCCACCTCTCCGGGCGGAAGGTATTTGCATCTTCTCCCCATATTTTCTTACTTCTGAATATACCAAATCCACAATATCCAATAGATGTTCCTCCAGGAATGAACTTGCCATTGATCACATCCCCTTCGGGTGGCGCCTCTTTGCTCATGAGACCAACAAGAGGTGGACAGATGCGCAAGCCTTCCTTAATCACGGCTTGCAGATATGGAAGCGCGCTTGCTTCCTGATTCCGAATGGGATTTGATATTGGGCTGGAAGCAATTTCCTGTCTCAGCTTTGAGAGAACCAGGGGATTGGTGAGAATATAGAGAAAAGTGGTTCGAATTGCAGTGGCTGTAGTATCAGACCCGGCAATACTGGAGTCTTATTAGCAAGCATAAATACATAGTCAACGCGGGAATATTCTTACATCTGGAGAATTGATTCTGATTCGGCTTCCGATTGAGTCAAGCCGTGGGCCACGAAAGACCCGAGCATGTCCTGTTTTACTTTCTTATCTGGACCAAACCTTTCACTAACTATTTGCTTTGCGACACCCATTATTGCCCCAAAGCCAATGGGATCTTTGTCAGAAGGGAGGTACTTTTGTACGATATCTTGCTTCAGGAACCAGTTCATCGAGGGAATAATTGTGGCTATCAATACACCCTGCATTGCCTTCTCCATATTTTCAATGTACCCATAAAGATCACTGTCGGTTGACATATATCCGAATGGCTTCCCAAATGCTACGGATGAGATTGTATCCAGGGTAAAGAACTGTACCTTTCGTCCGAAGTCCATGGGATTATGCCCGCCAGAGGCATACTGCCCGACGAGTTGGACAAAGGCTGCTATGTTCTCATCGACCAAGGTTTCGAAGTTGTCAACCTCTCTACCGGAATACTAGGTTTATTAGTTGAGGCAAAATATCACGAAGAGTACTTCTTACTCCAGCGGCCATTTTTGCACGGAGTTTACTGTGCTTCTCTTCATCCCTTTGCGATCCGCAATTGTCATACTTAGGGTTAAAACGAGCACCTAGGTACCATTCCGATCGTCGATATGGAGAGCGAACGGCAAGAATTCTTCGCATCACCTCAGGGTCACTGGTAAGCAGATGCTTCGGACCAATCCGAGCGAGTGAGCCTATTCCAGTCAGACGTTGACACCTTTGCATGACTTTGACGTTACACATACCATATTTGTCCGTCACCTCAGCAAAGTCCCATTGAAGGCGTCCCGCAAGGGAATGCCGAATGAGCCAAAATCTCGAGAACGAGGCGGTTAAAGGCCCCTTGAAGTGGCGCAAGTGATACCAAGCGCGGATTCGTTGTCCAGCATTGATCAATAGCAGGAAAGCCAATACGCCGGACACAGCCAGGCTCCAATTTCCAGCCATCCGATCCATGACGCTGGCTAACGACATGACTTTCTTACTTTGGAGCGGTTCCATGGTGTCGGAACATAACTGTAGATGAGGAACGGATGGTTGGGAAACCGATAAGAGATGTGGGACATGGTGCTTGCATATTGTACTGTACCGTACCTCCGCACTGTACTATCGAAAACCTTACCCAGCCTAGCCCGAAGCATCTTCATGCCAAGTATGGACGGGCTTCTTTGGGCGGCTCGGCGGATGGGGGTGTAATAATAAGTAAGTGACCTCGGGATCCAGATCAATACCTGTATGGATAATGCATTATTACAGTACAGTAGATGACTCTCAAATTGCCTGTGATGTCCACTTTCATTACTCAGAGTACATACATGTATTGGGTCGGCAGGGTTATACCTGTATTGCACGGGCTGGGTTGTCGGATAGCTGGTCGGATGCGGAACTATTCCCGGGTAAGAAAGGCCCGTCATTGGACTTCGGCTGCGTGATCGAACAAGGAAACTAAGGGCAATGCCGCAAGTATGGTGGAGGTGGGGTGCGATGCGGGCCGAACGGCTCTCTTAGCCAAAAAGCACTGAATATTTGTTTATCGCTGTACTGTACTGTACTACAACTTCGAAGATTCACATCATCTTTCCAAAGTGAGACAGCGCCCGCAAATGGCATCACCCAAGGAGGCCGATATGCCGAACGAGGTGGAATCCCGAAGCGGCCCCTCGAATATGCCATCCGGGAGTGAACCACACGGCCAAGCAACTCCAGCTGTTGAGGGTGTTGGTTTGGCAAAAGCCGACGACGCAGGAATTCCTCCAGCAGCACGGGACGTTCCGCTTCCTCAGCAAGTTCAAACTGGAGCGGTGGAGGCTCTGGATTCAGAGGTAGGAGCATCATCTGAAAGCACAGAACTAGGTGCTGAAGCCCTGGGGGCTGCCCAGGTTACACAAAATCCCTTAGAAGCCGAAGTCAGCTGCAGCTTTGTCACATCGAGGGGGGTTTTCATGCTCACGTCTCATAGGATAACGACTATAGTGATAATGATTCCA
>Ga0247734_1001512_pt1 | contig 17568 bp, 14 predicted proteins | sample UWRJL103311B2_FD_180933 | JGI IMG/M metagenome (GOLD analysis project Ga0247734, IMG submission 180933) | Plant litter microbial communities from Arlington Agricultural Research Station in Wisconsin, United States - UWRJ-L103-311B-2 | ecosystem: Environmental > Terrestrial > Plant litter >... | reverse complement strand
GCAACGACACCGCGTGCTGCGGCGTGACCCACGGCAACCGGTCGCCCGCGCAGGGCAGGGTTGTCGCGCTGTTCGACGGACGCGAAGAAAGCGTCCATGTCGACGTGGATGATCTTTCGGGTGGGAGATTCGACCATGCGATCGAGGATAGCAGCAGAAGAACGAATAGGGAACGAAATCCTCAATCGGCGCCACCGGCTTTCCCGACCGCCCGAGGCTTATCTTCGGGAACGATACGGTTCGCAGGCGATCCCGTCGTTGTCGCCGTCGAGCATCGGGTTGTATCCTGGACTGCCCCTGTGGACCGGGACGGCGCCCGCCGCGCGTGCCGCGGCGCAGCTGCGCATACGTAAGAGCGGGCTAATCGTTTCCGGCTAGACGGACATCGATGAGCGGCTTGTAAGAGTACAAGTTAGCTATAGTCCAGTATTTATCGCGCAGGCTGGAATAGCTGTCTGTCCAGATCTGAGTATCTCGCACCCGATGTGCGTGAAATCGCCTTTTTCCCAGATTGCTTTGTTCGGATCTATGATTGTCTCCTTTCATAAGCATGAGGCAGAAGCACATCTCTTTAGCTGATCGCGCCAACGGCTTCGCGTCCTATTATACTCGACCGATGGCCTTGAGCAGGGCATTCGCGAGCGGAGAAAACGCGATCGGGCCGATCACGATCATGCTTAGCAAGATCGTCGACACGCCCCAATAATACGCTGGATGAATACGGCGCCGTACGATTACGTCGGCAACGGGTCCGGCGAAAGCGAACAGTGCGATGACGCCGAACATCACCAGCGGGGCTGCAGCGCCGAGCGATCCCATCGGCAGCAACCGGCCAAGACCGGGCCCCAGGATCGATACCGTTGCGCATAGCATCAGGCGTTTGTGCCATTCGGCGCGCTTGCGCATGGCGATGCCTGCGGCAACGAGGCCGGCAAAGACACAAATCCCTGTCAGGTTCATCACGAGGAAAATCGGTCGCGGAAAGAAGCCGGGCACGAAATTGTAGCGGATCGCGTAGAGGGTTGCCGCCACCCCCATCACCAGCATTGCTGTTGCCAGCGCTGCACCAAACCACCCGATCTTGCGGTGGAGTGCAATCGACCCCCGTGCGATGAAGGCTGGCTGTGCGACGAAGAGGAGCACCCAGAGCGTAAAGACGGCGCCGTGGATATGAAGAAGAAACGGTAGTCCCGGTTTCGGCGCGAAATCGTCCGGAACTGTCTGGGAGAACCCTCCAATTATGACGGCAGCCATCACGAGCGACATGGTCAGATAGAAGGGACGGCCAACCGTCTTTCGAGGACCCTGCCCTATGGTTAGACTCGTCATCACCTTAGTGCCCCCGGCTGCCACCATTACGAGAGCTAATGTAAATATATTCCTCCATGTTCGCCAGTCGCAATACCGGAGGATCTATCGACCCAAACAGTCGCGATTGTCACTGGCATTTTCCTGTGCGGCCGGGACTGGAATCAGCGGCCCGATCGTCGAATGGCGAATGTTGGCGGACCGCCGCCAGACCGCTCAATCGAACGGGTGGCGTTTCTGGCACGAGCGGCCATTCGCTCGGAGGTCGGGGAACGGCTCGGGTTGGTCGCTCTCAGCGTTGCGCCCCGGCTATTAGAGTCGCGGAGGGGAAAGGTTAGACAGCTTCGCGGAAAAGCTCCTTGGCTGACAGCCAGACAGTGCCTTGGGTGCCCCCCGCAGCTGTCTAGGGGGGCGTTTTGTTAAGAGCGCGCATCCGCAGCGATTGTCGACTCGGGACTGACCCGGCGAAGCTCTTTTCGTTATGCCGGGTATAATGGCGCCGCACAGTGCGCCAGCTCTCTACGTGACACGTTTTTCCAGTGCCGCCGACCAGATATACACGAAGAACGCTCGGAGGGCGTTGCTACACGCTACGCCGCCGACAGACGACGTTCACCAGGCGAAACAAGCTGCGGATCGATAGGCAAAGCGCATCCCCATAAAAACGGCTGCCAAGGGGGCACATTAACGGCAATTAAAGCGAACCTTCCTAAGGATGCGGGTCTTTGAGGTCCGCGTATCGTGTCATTCGTCGAGTCGCCCCACAACTTCGGTCACGAAAGCCGCCGGCTGGCGTCGGTGGAACGCTATGCCGTCTTCGGGACCCCTCCCGAAGACGAATTCGACAGAATCACGCGCCTGACGGCTGATGTACTGCAGACTTCCATCTGCCTTCTGAGCATCGTCGGCGAAGCGGCTATCTGGATTAAGTCGCAGGTAGGCCTGGATGCCGCCTCCCTCCCGCGAGCCAATTCCTTTTGTCTGGCCGTGGTCGAGAAAGGCACGCCTCTGGTCGTTCCCGATGCGGGCGTAGATGCGCGGTTTTTGGATCATCCAATGGTTCGCAACTTTGGAATGCGCTTCTACGCCGGAGCCCCGCTGACGGCACCGGACGGTTCGAGCATAGGCACGGTGTGCGTGTTTGATCGGGTGCCCAGGCCTAGCTTCAGTGGCAAGGACCTTTCGTTTCTGCAACAGATTGCGGCGCTGGCCATGGACCGGATCGACCGGGGCTTCGTCAACCGCATCTCGGATATTCTGGTTCCTTTCGCCCATGTGGCGCACCAGGCGCTGATCACGACTGACGCGGCGGGTCGCATCACCTTCTGGAACGAGGGCGCGGAAAGAATGTTCGGGCACCCCCAGGCCGAGGCGATCGGCCGCAACGTCGATATGATAGTTCCGGAACGGTTGCGTGCGGCGCATCGTGACGGGCTGAGGCACGTGGCTTCTGGCGCGCCCTCGCGCATGACGGGCCGCGCGGTCGAACTTCTTGCAATGCGCAGCGATGGGTCTGAGTTTCCCGCAGAACTATCGCTCTCGGTGTGGCACGGTCCCTTTGGGATCGGCATGGGTGCTCAGATACAGGACATCTCCGAGCGGCGCGCACGCGAGGAGCGGCTCCACCACATGGCCAACCATGACGGGCTCACAGGGCTGCTAAACCGGCACAGTTTCCTTATGCGAATTGAAGAACGGCTGGAGCGCGATGGCCCGTCTGCGGTGTTTGTGCTCGATCTCGATGGCTTCAAGGACGTCAACGATAGCCTTGGTCACGCGGTCGGCGATACGCTGTTGCAGGCGCTCGCGCTGCGCCTTTCGGCAAACAGCGATCCGGCCGAAGTTCTCGCACGGCTCGGCGGCGACGAGTTCGCGATTTTGCTTCCACATGAAATTGGCCTCGCCGATGTGGCGGCGCGCGCCAGCGCCCTCATCGAGGTCGTCCACCGCCCGTTTTCGGTGTCGGGCCACGAGTTGCACCTCTCGACGAGTGTCGGGGTCGCCATGGCGCCTCTCCATTCTGAGGACAGCGAGGAACTGCTCGTCCGCGCGGACCTTGCCCTATTCAAGGCGAAAAGCGAGGGCGGCCGGCGCTATTGCGTGTTCGACACTGGCCTTGAAAACCAACTCGGAGCAACGCGCGCCTTTCAGGAAGAGCTGCGTTTTGCATTTAGCGAGCGGCAGTTCGAACTTCATTTCCAACCGCAGGTGCGGCTCGAGGATGGGATGCTGACCGGTGCCGAAGCACTCCTTCGCTGGAACCACCCGGTGCGCGGCCTTCTACGCCCCGCCGCGTTCATGCCGGTGCTTGAGACCCATCCGCTCGCTTATGAGATCGGCTGTTGGGTGCTCGACAAAAGCGCGCGGACGCTCGCGGAGTGGCGCAGCCAGGGTCTTCCCTCGCTGCGCATGAGCGTAAACCTGTTCGCGGCGCAGCTGCGCAGCGGGACGCTGGTTGAGGTGGTCGAGGCTACGCTCGCCCGACACGGGCTCGCGCCAGGCGATCTCGAGCTCGAAATAACCGAGACGATCGCGCTCCGACATGAGGACAAGGACCTCGCACCACTGCGAAGCCTTTGTGAGCGAGGGGTCGGCATCGCCTTCGACGATTTCGGTACCGGCTTCGCGTCGCTCAGCGCGCTGAAGGACTTTCCGCTCACCCGCCTCAAAATCGATCAAAGTTTCGTGCGTGACGTATGCAGCAACCGCCACAGCGAGGCGATCGTGCGCGGCGTCATCACCATTGGGCGCAGCCTCGGGCTCGACGTGATCGCCGAGGGCATCGAGACCGAGGAGCAAGTTGCCCGTCTGCGTGAGTGGCGCTGCGCCTCGGGCCAGGGCTATTTCTACGGCCGCCCGATGCCGGCATGCGACTTTGCCGATACCCTTCTGATCGACCGCTCCAGCAGCCGAGACCCGGATCGTGCGTGACCTCAGGTTGCCGACTGGGGGGCGGCTAAGGACCAGCTGCTACTCGATGGGCGAACGACTGCTGTTGTCAGACTTGGGCATTCCTACCTGCTGGCGCGAACGCCGCCATCTGGTCGTTTCCGGCAGTGCGCTTTATGAGTCTACGGCCTGTCTGGCGTTGGATCTCGCGTTATCCGAGCGCCGCTAGATTATCGGATGTCGAGTCGAAGATGAGTTTCGACGTCGTCGACGAAGTCGGCTGGCACCCCGATGTCGTCGGCTATCGTCCGCCACTGTCCTACGGCTTCGGTGACCTCACGCACAATCGCTTTGACCGCTCGCGGCGATACGCCGGCCGATTTGCCGCCGTCGATGAGGGCGTCGAGAGTGAAATTTTCGCGCAGGCCCGCCAGTGACATCTGGTGCTGAGAGGTCCAGTCACCGGCCGGATTGTAGGCATAGGCAATGTCGAAAGCCGGCGCGAGGCTCCAGGAGCCGCTCTGATCCATGAGGAAGGCGATGTTTTTGACGTGATCGTCCTGATTGCGCCCGACGATGTTGAAGACGGCGCGCCGAAACTGTTGATCGAGCGCATCCTGCCCGAGCCCGAGCGCGCGGATTGTCGTGAAGGCCTGTTCATACGCATTGGCGCGCGGTTCGTTGAAATCGAGATGGGCGAGTGCCGCCAGTGATTGCATATGTAGCTTGTCGCCATCGGCAAGCCGATCGAAGCGACGGGTCATGAAATGCCGGCGACCGCCTTCCTCGAACAGGCGACATTCCGCCATCTCGACACCGGCGATTGCCGCCATCTTCGAATAGGCGAACTCGATCGTTCCGAAACCCTTCGGATCGGCGAGTTCGTGGTCCTTGTTGTTGGCGACCCCGTCGAACTTCATCAACCAGTAGCCAAAGCTCTCTGGCGCCCGGACCTGTCCTGAGCGCACCTCGTTGGTTTCAGCGTTCCAGGCGATGATTGCCTTGGCGCGTGCTCCGCCGGCCGAGGTGCCGACGCGCAGGATCTCGCGCAGCGCTTCGGCTTTTGCGTCGCCAGCGAACGTGGCGCGCAGATCCTTACGATGGACGAGCACTTCGGAGGCGAGCTTAACTAGTGCCTCGATCTCGACCGAGTCTGCGGCGGTCGAGGCCGGGCCGTGCGTGGGCAAGAATTCGAGTGCGCCCATGCCACGTGTGCCGGTGTAGCAGAGCCGTTCGACGGCATCGAAGTCTGCGCCCGTCCGGCCTTGGGTGGCAAGCCAGGCATCGATCAGCGCGTTACCATATTTGTCGGGCAGGGCATCAGCCAGCATGCCGGGCAAACCGTGGAAGCTTTGCGTTTGCAGTGCTGGAAACCGATATACCGCGCTCCCGAGCGGCATCGTTAGCGGCGACAGCTCGATCCCGCTCCGCTGGAAGGCCGGATCATATTCGAAGCTAGCGAACCGCTCGCCGGCGGGGAGCGTGACCGCGCCGATCCGGCGGTTCCACAACCAGACCTCTGCTGTGGTCATGTCTTTTCACCCCAGGTCCACGGTTGCTCTTTAGTGGCTTTGCTTCTGCGCTTATAGGCGCGCCGGCGGGTTTCCACCTTCGAGTCAGCGAGCTGGATCGGCCGAATGCTCGTCTCAGGGATCAGCTGGTCGAGATTTGCCGACAGCCGAAGCGCCCGCAAGATCCGCAGCAATTTATCGAGCTGGACCGAGTTGCCTGCTTCGAGTCGTTCGATGGTGCTTCGTGAAACGCCGGCTTGCTTCGCGAGCTCGATTTGGGTGAGATTCATCCCGATACGATATTGCTTCGTCCGCTGGCCGAGCTCAGCCAGCATCGTGGTTTCGGGCATAGTGGGCGCGATCCGCATAACGCCTCAATTATGCCGAATTGTGAGATTATTTCAAGCCCAATTCCTCAGAATTGATGAGATATTGGAATTTTCGAGTGCGCAAGTATGATCTGATAATGCGGCATTTCTCATGCAAAACCAGCAGAAAGCGCTTAATTTGCTTCAGATAAGCCGCATTGTCCAAGTTAGGTGCCAAGATTTCCGCGCAATCCGATCGCATCGATCTCCGGCCCATCCAGCTGCCCTCAGACTGCTGAGCTATCGATGACAGAAGTATCGCCAGCAACTCCGACCCTCGTCGAGGCGGATACTTCGGGAATGAAGGTGCGTTCGCGCGATGGCGATAACCTGGGTCATATCAAGGCGTTCATGGTGGACAAGCGTACCGGGCAATCGACGTTTGCGGTCCTGAGCCTGGGAGGCTTTCTGGGGTTCAATAAGAGCTTCTATCCCGTACCCTTCGGCGTGCTGGCCTATGATGCAGCCGGGGACGACTATATCGTGACGATCGACCGCCGAGTGCTCGAAGGCGGCCCCAGTTGGGCAAACAACGCTCCCGAATTCAACCAGGCCTACGCGGACCGTGTGTCGAGCTATTACGGTACTGCTCCGACGCAGATCGGCTGAGCGTGACGGTTGGCATCTGATAATCCGCCCCGCCGTGTCACCCCTCACGCGCCGCTTGATACTGACAGGCTTAACGGTGCCGATAGGGTCGTTGCCGACCCGCTTGCGCCAACCGTCCTTCCTCGCGCGATGGGATGTATGACCAGTTAAGCGGTCTGCGCTGCCAAGGCGTCTTTGCGGTCAGCCGTCGATTTCCAGCACGCGCAGGGCCGCCTCCAACTGGAGCGCACGGTCGCGTACGACTGCGGTTGACGCGGCCGCCTGCATCGGGACGAACATCGTGCCTTGGCGCGTCTCGTAAAGCTGCGCACGCGCTTTCGCATCGAGCGTCCTGAATGCCAGCCAGGCCCGCTGTGCGCTGCGCAACTGCTCGCCGATGCTTGCGGGAAGCCGGCGCATCAGTCCGGTATAAGCCGCGTTCATGCGCCCGTCGTAGCGTCTTGCGGCATCGATTTCGCATTGGGTCTGGCCCGCCGTGGATGCATGTGAAGGGGCGTCGAGACAGCGTTGCAGTTCCTTCTGCGTGACGTCTTGCGCTGACGGCGCGGCGCGCGCGTTCAGTGGGAGGAGGGAGGAAAAGACGAAGAGGGCCGGCGCAAGCATACCAAGCCTGCGCCGGCCATCCTTTCCAGGTAGCTGGAGATGGCGCCATCCAGTCGCCGGACGAGCAATCATTCCACCGATGACCAGGTGTTCGAGGAATCGACGGCCTGATTGTACTGCCGCAGCATGGACTGCGCATCGCTCGCCTCGTGGCGCTGCTTGAGGGTCCGATAGGAGCCCAGCATGGATGTCAGGGAGCTGAGACCGGACGGGTCCGACTTGCCCTTCTTGACCGCCTCGTCATGGGCGTCGGCAATCGCCTTTTCGATGATCGCGACTTCGGCATCGCCCTTGGCGAAAATATCCGGCCGGTTCAGATCGTCGGGTCCGTTGAACAGGTTCATCAGCTTCTTAGCGTGCATCAGGGCGAGCTTCGCATTGTACTTCAGCGGGTCGCTGCCCTTCAGCGTCTCGAGCAAAGCCTGATCCCGCTTGTCGAGCGACAGGTCGAGTTGGGCACCGAAGCGTTCAAAATCCTTTTCGGCGGCATCCAGCTCCGCAAGCATCTGCCTGTCTTCCGCCTTGCCGCGCGCGAGCTTGTCATCGAGATACTTCTTGCTGCTGTAATATGTCTCGAGGCTTGCGAGACGCGTCTGAACCTTGCCCATCGAGGTGATCAGCGCATCCGCCGCAGTATCCAGGTCCGCTGGGCCGCCGGCCGATGCCCGTGCTTCCTTCAGCTTCTCCAACCCCTGACCGATCCACCCGGCCGAGACATTGAAGGTGCCGTCGACCGAGGCATGGGCGACGTCGGTCTTGCGATACGCTTCCGCCATTTCAACGAAACCGAATGTGTCGATAAACTTGTTATGGGCCTCGACGTACGTGTTCAGCTTCTTCTCGGCTGAACCCTCTCCAGAGGCGCTCCCGGCAGCAGTCTGGCTGGAAGGTTGGCCGGCCTTGTCGCAGGCCACCAGGCCCAGCAGCGCCACGCTGGCCATCAGTATCCTGACCTTGGCGTATTTCATCGGTGCACCTCACGAATGACACCCCCCGCGAACCACCAGTAAAGCCAATTATGCCAGGCGCAACGTAGCGTTACACCGACACATCGCCCGGGCAATCAACGGCACCTTCACAAAATACTCGACTGTGGCCTCGCCGCATCGGCTCCGCGTATTTGAGGTGCGCATTCACGGACCGATCTCTCTGTCTGCTCGATGCTGCGACTGTCGGTGCTGCTGAGAGCTTCTGCAAGAAGCCAAGCCATTCGCTCTGCCGTTTGCAGCGGCTGCCTTGAAGGAAGGTCCAGATAGGCGCGCAAAGTTCCACCGCTCTCGGCGCCGGCTGTCAGCAGGCGATCGGAGGGTAGCGCTTACCGTTGAAATGTCGACGGAGGAACTGGACCGGCCCGGGATGGCTAGGCTGATTTGTTGCCCGTCGGCACGCGACGACGCTAATACGAAGCCGGCAGTTGCGAGAGCCCCGAGCCGCCAGGTGGCGAGGCTATGAGATGCAGCCCGATTCCCGCTTCGCGATCCTGCCGGGACCCTTTGAACGAACCGGCACCGGGCGACAGCAAGGGGAATGGCAAAGTCTTGAACCCCGGGCGTGCCAGCAGATAGCCTTGCATGTAGCGGATGCCGATCTCGCGCAGAGCGTCGTACTCGCCCACCGTCTCGACGCCCTCTGCAATGACGGCAATGCCAAGCGCCCTGGCTATCGCCACCACGCCCGAGACGATGATCCGTCGTGGCTCGCTCTGATCGACGCTGCGGATCAGGTCCATGTCGAGCTTGATGAGATCGGTCTGGAACTTCCCCAGAAGCCCCAGCCCGGCATGGCCCGCCCCGAAGTCGTCGATCGCTGTCGTGAAGCCCATTTTGCGGTAGCTCGCGACAATATTGCGGACATGGTCCGTATCGATCATCTGCTCGTTCTCGGTGAACTCGAAGATCAGGCGATCGGTCGGAAAGCCGACCTCGCGGGCCGTCTTGAGCGTGAGCTGGATACACGCCGCCGGAGAATACACGGCGTTGGGAAGGAAATTGATAGAAAGCTTGGCGCCGGTGGCGAGGATCCCCGCCTCGACCGCACCTGTGATCGCGGCAACCCGGCATTGCTGGTCGAACGCATACCTGTTCTCAGGGGTTACCTTCGACAGCACTTCGGCGGCGCCTTCGCCGTGGCTGCCGCGGACCAGCGCTTCGAAGGCGAATGGACGGCCGGTTTCGCAATCGACTATCGGTTGAAAGGCCATCGCAATATCGAAGGCCGTGCCTTCGGATCTGCAGCCCTGACATCCTGCTTGCATATCGCCGTCTCCTGCCCTCCCAAGTCACTGGTAAAGGAGGAAGAATAACAACGCCTTAAGGCACGGGGGGCGCCGCCGAACAGAAACTGCAGGCTTGCCCTCTTACTGTTTGTCCTGCGTCCCGTCTGCCGGAAGAAGCTGTTCATTATCGGCCTGCGGCGCGGTCTCGAAAGAACGGATTGCAGCCCACACCAGGACAATCGACACGGCGAAGATCAGTCCGTAGATCGCCTTGGCCCATGGACCGGCCCGATGCTTCCTGGGTGATGTCACGGTCGATCTCCATGTGCGCCGGTCTGGCGGTGGGGACGCGGCGGTCCCCTGCAAGTCGCCGCGTCCCAAGGGGCGGTTAGAATGATCGTAGTGTACCCCACAACGCACAAGAGCACACAGTTTCGGCGATACGCGGCCAATCGATGAAAATATTGCCGTGGCGACGCACGCACGCATGCGTGGCTACTGCCTCAGGATATCCATGCGTTTTGCGAAGCGGCGCCGGATGGGCGCCCCGTATTCGTCCGGACAAGACGCGCGGCGCTAAGTCGGTCTCCTTATCTGCGCGAGGGTGCAGTAGCGGACTTCAATCTGCGAAAGAGGTGAAGGTCGATCCCGGCGAGCGGCGGGAATTCGCGGTCGAACTAATTTTGCGCGTCTACCGAAAATAGACGGATAATCCCGGCCTATGCCCGCGCGAGCGCGGCGTCGGAAACGACGTTTCCGCTCTGGATCGGGGCGATCAGCGTCGCCAGGTCGAACCCCTGGGCCGCCGCGCTCGACAGGTAGTCGTCTCGCACTTCGTTGGACAGATGCGGCGTGCGTGAAAGCAGCCACAGATTGGCCCGATCGGGCGTGCCCACCAAGGCGGCCGTGTAGTCGGGCGCGACCCGCATGACCCAGTAGTCGCCCTTGGCGAAGGGAAGCCAGCGCAGATACTGCGGCAGAAAGCTGACTTTCAGCCTGGCCTTGCTTGCGTCGGTGGGAACCGCCTGTCCGATCGCTTGGTCGGGCTTGCCATCCTCGTCGATGCAGCGGTTATCGACCTTGATCGAACCGTCGGTATCGAGCGAATAGGTCGCTGTAATATCGCGCGCCTGGGCATCTTCCCACTTGAGCGGCAGCCGGCAGATTTCGAACCAGGTTCCAAGGTATCGGTCCAGGTCCAGGTGGGCGACGGTGCTGATCTCTTGCGGCGGGGTGCTCATGTGGGCCTCCATGCATAGGAGAACTGAGGCGATGGGCACCGGTTCCTGTCTTTTGCTGGTCCGGGGGCGCCCCTGAACTCATCTGATGGTAAAGAGTCTCTTTATCAACGATCCTCACCAATCCGAAAGGCCAGACGTGCAAGATCCTTGTGCCTGGCGAAGTCGGGTACCCGAAGACAAGGCCCGACCCCGACATACCCCCTGTCTCAGGGGTCGGGCCTTGTATCGCTCGATGGCAATGGCTCGTGGACCGGCCCACAATCGTGGGCGGTGGAGAGGCGAAGGTGTTGCGTTCGCTGCTCCGGCGGTCCTTTTGCCTGGTGGGATGGCATATCCCCGACAATAGCACGCTGGCGACCGACGACGTGCATCAGTTCGCGAAATGCAAGGGTTGCCGCGTGCTGCTCTACCGGAGCAAGAACCGGCCGTGGGGCAAGGCATGAGTGCCCGTTGCTCGTCCACGCCGTAAGAAAGCATGCGAAAGATCACCAACGCTGATCTGGCTCGATCGGCCTGTGGGCCGGCGCTGTGGGGGTGCTCTCCCCGCCATCCGGCAGACCAATGCACGCGAGGGAGCGAAAGCCGGGGTAGCTCAGGCTGCCCCGCGCCTCGGCGCGGCCGCGCTCTACCTCTGCCTGCGGCTCCGGCCGAGCCATCTGCAGCGTCTCGTCGGCATAGCCGTCACGATCGCTGGCAGGGCCGGCCCGCTGCGCGGTCCGGATGTGGACAGCGCGCATCCGCGCGCTGGCGTGGCTGGATTGGCCTGCCGGCTGGCGGTGTGGGCGTCGCTCACCTCTAGGCCCGCCGCGGCGGCGTGCAACCTGGGCTCGCCCAGGTCCTCCATTTCATTGCGACACGCCGGGCAGCGGCGAGTGGGACGTGGCTGGTGCATAATAGAGGAAGAATGGCTTGTTCGGGGCGACACTGTGCTGAAGCCGCACCCATTGCGTTGCATGGTCGGCGATCCAAAGGGCGCGCTGACATTTCGGATCGTCCAGGGTGCCCGCCTTATCGGACGCACAGCTAGTGCAGGCCACGCTTTCGGTGCCGCTCCACAATTTGGCCAAGAAATAAAAAATTTAGTCTAACGTTACGTTCTCGAGACGGATGGTCGGGATTGGATCGTGGGCCAGCGCGCGATGCGCCAATTTCACGTGAATGTCTTTCAGCAGGATGTGCTCTATTGTCGTTTGGCCTGGATTGGGGCGTATCGCGCCGAACGAGCCAAAGCGCCCGTGGATACCGACCAGCCTGATGTCGCGGACGGTGGATTGCGTTGGCGCGGCACCGTCCAGCCTGTTGTATTGACTCCACGGTTCGATTGACAAGATCGTGCCACCCGCATTGTCGAGCGCGATGTCGCTAACCAGCACGTTCTCGTAGCGCTGCGGCGTGTCGGGGCGCAGTTTGAGGCGCAACAGCACGATGTCGCCCGTCACCTTGCAACCCGTCATCGTTACGTTTCGCACGACCGTCGCCTCGCTGCCGCAGGCAAGGGCATGATGGCCGCGGCGAAAATGGCAGCGGGTGATGCGCAGGTTTTCCACCGGGGGGCTGCTTGCGTCCTCCAGTGCGCGCGGACCTTTTGAGCCCTTGGCGGCGATGCAATCATCGGTGACCGAGAAATAGCAGTCCTCGATCGTCACGTCCCGGCTACTGTCAACGTCGATACCGTCGGTGCTGGGTGCCTGTTTGTAATCGTCGGGGACCTCGAACCGGGCATTGCAAACGAGCACGTTCTGGCAGTTGTAAAGGTGCAGGTTCCAGAACTGCGAGTCCTTGAAGGTCACGCCATCAATAGTGACGTCGCGGGAATTTTCGATGAGCGCTAATCGCGCGCGCGGCAGGCCGATGTTGGGGAACTCGTTAGGATGCGCTGCAGCGTTGCGAAGCGCCCAGAAACGATCCCAGATAGATCGACCGGCGCCATCAAGCGTTCCGGCACCGGTGATCTTGAGTCCGTGGCACGCGTGTGCGTTGATCAGGGCGGGAGTGAAACGTTCCTCGAAATGCCCTTCGATCCGTGTGCGGCGGGGTGGAAATTGTGCCATGTCCGTCGTGCAGCGCAGCACTGCCCCTTGTGCCAAGTGCAGGTGGACGCCCGGCTTGAGAAACAACGCGCCACTGAGGAATACCCCGGCAGGTACCATGACGGTTCCACCGCCGCGCCTGGCACGATCCTCGATAGCGGACTGGATCGCCCGGGTGTTTAACGTGACGCCGTCTGCGATGGCGCCGAAATTGTTTATCGACACGACCTTAGGCATGGGCTTGACTCCCCGGGCGGCGACGCGCGATCCAGCCCACAGCGGGAGCGACAGCATCGCCGCTGTGAAGCGGCGCCGCGTTTGATGATCGATCGGCACTGGTCTCTCTCCCCATTTGTTTTCGCCGGCGATTGAGCAGACAGTATTTTTCGTAGCTCCCGGCACCGGGATGCGTGATGGCCGCCCAAGCTGTAGATCAATCGCACCGGATGATGGCTTGCCTCGTTCCACATTGTGTATTGCCGTCCTATCACCTATTCGTTTGTCGTTGACCGACCGGACCTGTCGGTCGAGGCCATGCTGGCCAAACGAATGAGTATGATGGAACAGCCTGAACGCACCGAATCCGCTGTGAAAGGCGCGCAGACGCTCATGCGGGCGCTCGACATTCTTGATGAGGTCCTGGCCGGGCCGATCCGCGCCGCCGACCTCGCGCGCAAGCTCGACGTCAGCAAGACCACCGCGCACCGCCTGGCGCAGGCGCTGCGTTCGCGTGATTATCTGTCGGTTACGAAGGACGGCTTCGCGCTCGGACCAAAGCTGCTCCAGCTCGGCGTCCATGCGACCGAGCAGATCGACTTCGTGCGCATCGCGCGGCCTTTTATGGAAGTCTTGTCCGAGCGGACAGGCTTTTGCGTATTCGTTGCCAAGCGCGAAGGGGACTGGTCGCGCCATCTGGAGCGCGTCATCGGTCGCCAGCGCCTGCGCGTGGCGACGGCGCCGGGCGATCGCCGTTTGATCGCCGAGACCGGCTTGGGAAAGTCGCTCCTGCTCGACGAGACCGAAGCTGAGTGGACACGGTGTTACCGCCTCGCCTTTGGCGACGAGGCGTCTCCCGAGCGGTTGGAGCATTTCCTGGCCGAAATGCGCGCGAGCGCGGCGCGCGGTTACGTCGCGCACGACAGCGAACTGGGCGATGGGGTGCGTTCGATCGCCGCCCCGGTGCGCGATGCGCGCGGCGAGATCTGCATCGCCATCAGCATCGCCAGCGCTGCGCATTATCTGACCGAGGAAATCGCCCCTGAACTGACGCGCCAGATCGTGCAGACTGCGGGTCATATCGGCGCCGCCGTGGGTCACGACACCAGCGCGCGGTAAGGGGGAACTGCGCAGGGGCACGGTCATGCCCCGTGTCGTGCAGCGAACGCAGCGAGCAGTTCGGGCCAGAGTGCGGGGCCGGTGCCGGGCGCAGTCAGCCCGAAGCCGTGCCCGCCGCTCTCGAACCAGTGACATTCCGCGGCGATCCGTTTTTCACGAAGCGCATTAAAGAGCGCCATGCTGTTTTCCGGCGCCACCGCCGCATCGTCCAGCGCATGGGCGAGGAACATCGGCGGAGTGGCGGCGCCCAGGTGCTCCTGGATCGAGTGCTCGCGCATCTGGTCCGCGCTGGGCGTCGGCCCCAACAGATTGTCGCGCGAGCCGCGATGCGTGGCGGGCCCTTCCATCGTGACGACCGGGTAGAGCAGCCCCGCGAAGGCGGCACGCAAGGGGTGTTCATCGATCGCATCCTGCGCCGGATAGGCAGACGTGTCGCGCGTAGCCAGCCAGCCGGCAAGATGTCCGCCAGCCGAAAAGCCCACCACGCCGACTCGCTCGGGTCTGCAGGCGTAGGTCGGCGCCAGAGCTCGCACCATTCTCAAAGCCCTTTGGGCATCTTGAAGCGGCGCCTCGCTTCGGGCCTTCCAGTTTCCCCAGGGCAAGCGGTAGACCAGGTTGAAGCAAGTATAGCCCATAGCGGCGAAGCGCCGGGAAATGGCGTAGCCTTCGAGCCCCATCGCGATCCGCTGGTAACCGCCTCCAGGCACGAACAGCAGCGCTCCGCCGTTGGGCTGGGCGGGCCGCAACGCTATCAGCGCGGGTTCACCGACGCGCGTAAAAACGACATCTTCGGGACCGCGGCTGGGGTTGCGGGCGACGATCTCGTCTTGCATCGCGTGGCCGCTTTCGCCGGGTATCCCGCGCGGCCAGAGGGGAATACGGGCGAACCCCGGGGGTGTCGGCTGCGCCCCGACCGCCGTAAGCGCAGGTAATCCAGTGGCGCGGGCTAGCGGACGCGAGACCGTGCCGAGCGCGACGCCGGCAGTGCCCAGCAGTACGCCTCGGCGGGTCAGGGGTGTCTTGGGTGAAGCGTTACCCGGACCCCTAGGGCACAGGTCCATGGGCGCCGTCATCCTGTTTTCTCCCATGGCGCCGATTGAGGTTTGACGCGCCATTGCCCATATCATAATACTATATCCCATAAGATGGGAAGTATTTCGGGGAGTGGATCATGCGTGGCATGAGAGAAAAAAATGTCCGCGCTGGATGCGTACACTGAGATGAGGCGCCTCGGCCTGGTGCTCGCGGTGCTGATAGCGCTTTTCGCGCCCGTAGTTTCGATAGCGCAGGAGGCAAGGCCGGAGCATGCCGCGCAAGCGCCGCTGCTGCTTCCGCAGATGCCCCTGCACGATCCCTATATCGTCGCCGACCCTGTCAGCCGCACGTATTTGCTCTATACTCGCAACGAGCCCGCGCTCAGCGGCGACGCGCGGTTAGGTATCATGGCTTACCGCAGCGCTGACCTGCAGCATTGGTCGCGGCCGACCGTGGTGTTCGCACTGCCTGAGGGCACGTGGGCGCGCGATGGCGCCTGGGCGCCCGAAGTGCACCGCTGGAGAAGCCGCTGGTATCTGTTCGCGACGTTCCACGATGAAGCGGCGGCGCTCCCCTCGCCGGGCCCGCGCAAGCTCTACCGCCGCGCGACCATACTGGCCGAGGCCGACACGCCCGCCGGCCCGTTCCGCGTGGTGCGCGAAGGCGCGCCGGTCGTCCCGGCCGAGCGCATGACCCTCGATGGTACGCTTTACGTCGATCCGCAGGGCAAGCCGTGGATGGTCTATGCCCATGAATGGCTGCAGACGACCGTTGGCACGATCGAGGCGATGCGGCTCGGCCCGGACCTTGCTGCTGCCGGCAAGCCGGTGGAACTGTTCCGCGCCGATGCCGCCGGGTGGGTCCAGGGCCAGGTCCAGCCGGACGGCAGCCGGGTCTATGTCACAGACGGGCCCGAGTTGTACCGGACGCGAACGGGCACGCTGGTGATGCTGTGGTCGAGCTACGGCGCGGGCGGCTACGTCCAGGCGCAGGCGCGCTCGCTGAGCGGACGGATCGACGGCCCGTGGGAGCAACTGGGTCCGCTGGTGATGCGCGACAGCGGGCACGGGATGCTGTTCCGCACGTTCGAGGGCAAGCTGATGCTGGTGCTGCACCGTCCGTTCAAGTTCGCGCTTGGTAAGCTCTACGAGATGCGCGACGCGGGCGACCGGCTGGAAGTGGTGCGCGAGGCGATCGAACTCGACCTCGAGGCCTACCCCACGCACCCGTGCGCCGTGTTGCGCAGTCCGACCGGGGACCCAATGCCGGGGTGCTAGTCCAGGCCGCGAAGGACGTCCACAAAACCTGTAAAATTACGACCGGGAGAAACGAGAGATGCTGCGAAACAGGCTTCTTCACTCGGCATGCGCCGCGCTTTGGACGGTACCCGCACTGGCGCAGCCCGCAATCCAGCTCGCGACACCGCCGCTCGCTGCCCGCGCAGTCGTCGCGCTTCCCGATCCGGCGAAGGTCCAGGCGCTGCTGGACCGGACGGCCGCGGCGCAGGTCGCACGAATGCGTGAACGGCGTCTGGGGCTGACGGCGGGCGCGATCGAGGACCCAACGGTCAACTGGGTGTCCGCCGCATTCTATACCGGGCTGGGCCGCTTGACCCGCGTGTCGCCCGCCTCGGGCGGAGAGGCGTTCCTGCGCGAGGTTGCGGAGCACTACAACTATGGCCTGCAAGGCGGATCGAGCGATCACGGCCGCCTCGATGCCGACAACATCGCCATGGGCGAGACGTACGAGGAACTGCATTCACGCTCTGGCGAACCGGGGCAGGTGGGGCCCTTGCGCGAGCGGCTGGATTGGACGCTGCCGTATCTGCGGCTGCAACCGGCCCCGCGCCGGCTGGTGTGGTGGTGGTCGGATGCGCTGTTCATGGCGCCGCCGGTGATGGCGCGGTTTTCGGCGCAGACGGGCGATCCGGCATATCTGCAGGCGGCGGATATCCAGTGGTGGCGCACGTACGCGCGGCTGTGGTCGCCGGCGGACAGGCTTTACTTCCGGGACGAGCGCTTCGCCGCGCGGCGCTCGAAAAACGGCGCGAAGGTGTTCTGGGCGCGTGGCAACGGCTGGGTCATGGGCGCGCTGCCGCGCATGCTCGACGCGATGCCAGCCGGTTTCCCCTCGCGGTACCGCTACGTCGATACGCTGCAGGCGATGGCGGCCAGCCTCGCGCAGCTACAGCGTGCCGACGGGTTGTGGACCGCCAGCCTGCTCGACGCGCAGGACCCGCCCGGGCCGGAGACCTCGGGCTCGGCGTTCTTCGTCTACGGCATCGCCTGGGGCATCAACCACGGCGTGCTCGATCGGACGAAGTACCTGCCGGTTGTCTTGCGTGGCTGGAATGCGCTGGCGGGAATGGTTCAGCCCGACGGGCTGCTCGGCTACGTCCAGCGCGCCGGCGATCAGCCCTGGCCC
>Ga0247734_1001511_pt1 | contig 17570 bp, 12 predicted proteins | sample UWRJL103311B2_FD_180933 | JGI IMG/M metagenome (GOLD analysis project Ga0247734, IMG submission 180933) | Plant litter microbial communities from Arlington Agricultural Research Station in Wisconsin, United States - UWRJ-L103-311B-2 | ecosystem: Environmental > Terrestrial > Plant litter >... | reverse complement strand
AAAATAATGTGAAATTGCAGCTTCTCCTGAATGCCCGAATGCCGGGTTTCCCAAATCATGAGCAAGACAGGCGGCTGCAACAATATTTCCAATTTCGCTGATGAGAGGAAGTCTTTCATCAATTCCGGGTTCGTCTTTTTTTATCCTGTTATAAAAAATTCTGCCTAACGAACGCCCTACACTGGCAACTTCCAAGCTATGTGTCAACCGGTTATGGACAAATACACTTCCTGGCAATGGAAAAACCTGTGTTTTATTCTGAAGCCTTCTAAAAGGAGAGGAAAATATCAGTCTGTCATAATCCCGTTGAAATTCGGATCTTGCTTCGGCCTGGTCTTCTATGTACTTATCTTCGCTTCCCCACCTTTTTGCAGAGAGTAATTTTTCCCACTTCATTGTTTTTAATATTAATGCAAACTCTTATATTATGAAAACCATACTATTGCTATTATTACTGTTCCTTCCAAAGATTGTCTCTCAGGTTTCGGCAACAGGATTTGAAGAAAATATACTTGAAAAAGATGAAAAACTGGCAAAGCAAATGTCAGCTGCAACAGTTAATTTTCTTAAAACATTAACAGCAGACCAAAAACGGGAAGCGGTTACAGTTTTTGCAGATACATTACGTTTTGACTGGCATTATACGCCACGTGCAAGAAAAGGACTTCCAATAAAAAAAATGCAGGCGGAACAACGTAAAGCTGCCATGTCAATGATCCGCCTGGTAATGAGCGACGAAGGATACCGGAAAGTGGAAGAGATTATGGATATGGAAAATATTTTGAGAATTATAGAAAGCCGTCCGCCGAATGACACTTACCGGGATCCTGAAAATTATGCATTTCTTATATATGGTACACCCGGAACGGACGCCTGGGGATGGCGGATGGAAGGGCATCATGTATCACTGCACTTTACTTCTTTAAACGAACAAATAACTTTTACACCCGGATTTATGGGCAGTAATCCCGGACAGGTTTTGATTGATGTACCCCAAAAAGGAAAACGTATCTTAGCTGAGGAACAGGATGTTGCCTTTACTTTACTGCATAGTTTAAATCCGTCTCAGCTGGAAAAAGTAGTTCTTGGGATTGCTTCGCCTAACGAAATGTTTACGACAAACAGCCGGAAAGCTTCGCTGGAAAAAATGCAGGGACTGGCAATGAAAGATATGAATCAGGAACAGAAAACAACTTTTAAAAAACTGATCATGATCTATTTGCAGCGTTACCATATTACACTAAAAAATCAGCAATGGGCGCAGCTTGAAAAAGCCGGATTGGATCAGGTAAATTTTGCGTGGATGGGAGACCAAACGCCAATAATAGGAGCAGGACATGGTCATTATTACCGCATTCACGGACCAGGTTTTTTAATTGAATTTGATAATACACAAAACGGTGGAAATCATATTCATTCCGTTGTAAGGGATTTAACCAATGATTTTGGCGAAGATATGCTGCGTCTGCATTATGCAAAAGGGCATAAATGAGGCAGTACCGGCTTTCGGCAATCGACTTTCAGATTGATGCAAGGAACGAAATTTTGGACAATAGATTGAAAGCTAATTTCAAAACTGTCTTACAATTGGTTTTGTAATAATAACTAATACTTTGAATAAATTTCTAGTCTTTTTTGACTGCCGACCGCCGATAGCCGACTGTTAATAATTAGTTTGTCAGTATTATTTTTCCAATATGTAAACTGCTTTCCATTATTTCATGCGCTTTATTGGCTTGTGCCAAAGGGAATTGTGCAAATATCACCGGTTTAAATTTCCCTGATTCCAGTACAGGCCAAACATTTTTTCTGATATCTTCCGTTAATGCCTGTTTAAAATTAACATCCCTGCTTCGGAGCATGCTGCCGGAAATAGTCAGGCGTTTTCTCATGATCAGACTGAAATCCAGATCACTTTGTTTTTGTGTGCTTCCTTTTACAGTATTAATAAAAATAAGCCTGCCGTCTTCGCGAAGCAAACGCATATTTTTTGGTATATAATCTCCGCCAACCATATCCAGAATTACATCAATTCCGTCATTTTTTAATTCTTCTTCAAAATCTGCATTTTTATAATTAATACATTTATCTGCGCCCAGAGAAATACATGAGGCACATTTTTCATCAGTTCCGGCCGTTGCAAATACTTTTGCTCCAAATGCCTTAGCCAGTTGAATGGCCGTAATGCCAATTCCGCTGCTGCCGCCATGTACCAGAAAATGTTCATTTTCTTTTAAATTCCCTCTTTGAAATACATTGTGCCAAACTGTAAAAACGGTTTCCGGTAAAGACGCAGCCTGAACAAAATCAAATCCAGCAGGAATTGGTAAACACGATCCTGCATGAACCACTGCGTATTCCGCATAACCACCTCCTGATAAAAGCGCGCAAACGGCATCGCCTTTTTCCCAGTTTATAACGCCAGCACCGCATTGTTCAATGATACCGGCTACTTCTAATCCGGGAATATCCTGTGGTGCATTAGCTGGCGGCGGATAAGATCCTTTACGCTGGAAAACATCGGGTCGGTTAATTCCCGCCGCAAAAATTTTAATAAGAACTTCATTTTCCTTAGGTTTTGGAACAGATCTTTTTTGAACCTGCAAAACCTCCGGACCACCTGGCTTCGTAATTACCACCGCATTCATCAAATCATTTCCCATCATAAATATTATTGTTACATCACCGCCAAAGCAACCGTCCCTTTCCGCTTCTTCCCATTCAATAAATTTCTTTCCCAAACGGAGTCAAAGACAAACTCATAAGCTTAAAATGCTGCTTTGCAAAAGGCAGGCCAATGATCGTAATTGCGAGTAAAATTCCAAAAACTAAATGTGTCAAAGCAATCCAGATACCACCGATTACAATCCAGATGACGTTAAAAATGGTAGACAAACAGCCCGTATTTCCAGGAATATCACGAACATTTCTGCCAAATGGAAGCAAAGTCAGGAAGCCGATTTTAAAACATTGTATCCCAAAAGGAATGCCAATAATAGTGAGACAAAGAACAAAGCCGGAGATCATGTATTGCAGGAAAACCAGAAATCCTCCGAAAACCAGCCAGATAATATTACCGATCAAATTCATAGCTAATATTTTGTTTGATGAACAGACGAAAGTAACTACATCAGCAATCCGGGCAATAAATATTTGATAATTGGCAAGCTGCTACTTTCACCGGTATTTATTGTGTTTTAAAAATTACAGGTAATATCAGCGTCCGTTATTTCCAATTCGCAATTTTTAATTTTTCAAAAAAATCGTTCTCTTCAATTTCTCTTACTTCTCCCGGCTGCATATCTCCCAATACCAGGTTTTCAATGCTCATCCTGATCAGTCTTTTACAACGGTGCCTGGCAGCTCTCACCATTTTTCTTACCTGATGGTATTTCCCTTCCGTTAGTGTAATTAGCAGCCACGTGTGTGGTACGTCTCGTTCTTCTCCTTTTTGTATGGATATTCCAGGTGGCTTGGCTACAATTTCAACTTCACATGGCGTAGTAATATATTCTATTCCACCTTTGATCTGAATGCCGATTCCTGTTTGTAATATATGAAGCGTTTCAGGAGTAACCACATGGCCGACATGCACCAGATATGTTCGTTTGTGCGGGATTTCTCCTTGGAATAACAGATTTGTTACTTTTTTATTTGTAGTCAGAATCAGTAAACCTTCCGAATGGCTGTCCAGCCGGCCAATTGCATGTATACCTTCCGGAAATTCAAAATTCAGATCACCAAGCAAGCCTACGTCATCAGGGCTGACAAACTGGGAAACCATATTGGCAGGTTTATTAATAATAAAATACCGGTGTGCGGTCATTAATAATTCTGTTTAAATATGATACCGTAAAATTCGGTCAAATGTTGGAATTTTTAGTTGTGGTTAACAAAAGAAAGTTGAAAGATTAAATCAACGTTTTATAGGCTTGATCTAAAACAGAAAAAACCTCACCAGCGTGGTGAAGTTTTTCTGCTGAAGTTACACACATTGAGCTTATTTTTTTACGGTAATTTTTAATGTAGAAACAATTCCGTTGTTACGGGTAATCTGCATTAAATATAAACCTCCGTTTAATTTTTGAACATCAATCTCATCCGTAAGCAAAAGCGGAGTAAGAACAACCCTGCCATTCAGATCAAATATTTTCACATTCTTTACATTACTCAAATCAGACTTTCCATCTACCGTCATTTTTACTGTGCTAACTGCCGGGTTTGGATAAACCGATGTTTGTACGTCGTCATCAAAAGTTAGGCTGTTAATGCGGCTGTAAGCAAATGTTTCGTCCTGATCAACCATTTTAAGACGGTATAAATTTTCGCCGCCACGTGAAGGATTTACATCTGTAAAAGAATAGGTGACCATCATTGTACTCTCTCTTACCGACGGAACACTTCCAATAATATTCCATTCTTTTCCGTTTGTACTGTGCTGTATATCAAACCGGTCACTATTGGTTTCTGCCGTAGTAACCCAGTTTAATACAGCAGTTTGTTCAGATTTGTATGCCGTAAATCTGGTAAGGGTTACGGGTAACGAACCCGACCAGCTCAATTCATAAACTGCCTCATTTCCCTGCATTCCAGCTTTATCAATGAATGCATATTTAAATTGTATTTTATTATAACCTGATCCTGCAAATTTAAAAGTAAGCTGCGAAGGACTGAAATTTGCATCAAGTGCTGTATTGATCGCAGTAACTTTTACACCTTTATAATATAATTCTCCGTTAGTTGGCAACTGTGTAATTGCTACTACGCTGCCGGCGGATCCCAAAGTACCATCTTCCAGATCTGAACCACTTAATGCAGGAGGATTATTTCCCTTTCCATCCAGCGTAACGTCAGCGGAAGGCGTCAGAATAATTTGCTTTTTCGAATCGGCATCAGGTAATTTATTAATACCAAAATTAAGATTAGTTACATATTCATCTAAAACTGAAAACGCAAGCTTTCCATCTACCTTGCCATCACTTCCTGCAATAGTAGGAAGCCCTTTATTTTCTCCGGTATTTTTCCAGTCAACCGGTAGTGAAGCTGAAATACTTCCGTCTAAACCTGCATTTTGAAGAACAGCAACGTAATCGTCAGCCGGAATATTTTGGAAAGAATAACTGCCATCGTCCTGGACTGCAACAGTCGAAACTATCCAACTCTCCTGCATAAGGGTAATATAAAGGGTTTGTGAGCCGCTTATTTTAGCATCTGTATCTGATCCTTTAATCGCAGTTCCATCCACTTTATTTGCAGGTGCTACCAGTCCGTCAGCATCATCAAATACATTTCCACTGATTACAAAAACGGGATAAAAAGGCATTGTTACCAGTGCCGGTACTGCATATTTCCCGGCTGCATCCTTATGGCTATACGTAAAAACTAAAATCTGATTTCCGTCAGCAGGATCCACTTTCAATTTGGCCGGATCATAATTGTTAATAACCTGGTTAAGCGTAACTATGGCATTGTCATAGTATAGTATACCGGTTTGGCTTGTAGGAAGTGAAGTGATTTTTATTGTATTGGTTTTGCTGATACCGTTATAAACGCCGTCTTCCAAATCACTTCCTGTCAGTACAGGCACGGTTACCTTTGCTGTTCCAGCTGCATTTTGTTGCGAAGGTTCTGTTTTAGAAATACTTACAGGTATTTTTTCAATTCCAAAATTTACATCTGTTATTACCGTTGTTGCATTAGTAAGCGTAATGCCTGCCAGGATACCATCAATCGTTCCATCATTTCCATTAGTTACCGGCGCTCCTTTAAATTCGCCGGTATTTATCCAGCCGTCTGGTAAAGAAGGAGTTACTTTGGTTTTGTCTGTTGTAAGAACAACTTTATAAGCGGCAGGATAACTTGCTGAAACAATATCCTGAAAAATATAACCTCCGTCCTGAGCTACATCTGCCGTTGCCACAATCTGGTCACTATTATTTACCAGGTTAACAAACAATTGATTGTCAGCATTAGTACCAGTATCGTCTGCATTAGGAACCGGATTTACCTTCGAGTCGATCAAAGCATTTCCATCGTCAAATACATTACCCGAAATACTGGAAGCGTTCATTGAAAATCCCATGAGCCACTGGTCTCCGGCAAACATATCTTTATCACTCCATGCCGTACCCCGATTATCGCCTTTTATGTATATTTTAAATACCAGTGTAGTAATATTATTTCCTGTAACACGTATAGATCCCGTGGCAGCGCCAATGTTAGAATCTTCATTAATAGAGGATTTATTGTTGATGATCTTATTGTTTGCAACAGTTAATGCACTGCTCCCGGAAAGTTTGGCCAGGGTAATTCCGCTTGTAGGCTGGTCAAGTTCAAGTTCAGTTGCAAATCCATGTGTAAGGCCACTTACAGTCGTTGTGGCACCAAGTCCTACAATATGAATGACAGGATTAGAAACAGCACGGTTGAATGTAAGCGTAAGTTTGCTGTAATAATATCTGCTGTTCGGATTTTTGTTGGCTTTCCATAGCGGCTCAACCGAAGTAAATATATTGAAACCGTAGTTACCGGCAACGTCAATTCCCTTTCCTGTATTTGCTTTGGGATTGGAAGTATACATCGCATTATTTGATCCCGAAATACTGTTCAATACTTTCCAGGCAGCTTGTGGAATTGGTGTTTTGTCTTTATCATTTACAGCGCCGCCAAAGAAATTGCCGGTTTTGGTACTTGTGCCTGCAACATTGGTAAATTGTTGGTCAGAAAATGATGCCGTTACATTAATTTCCGGATTGACTGTGACAAAGGTATTACCCGAAGTATTATTTACAAACCGGGCTTTTACCGGATCAATGCTTGGGCCATTTGGAATTACACCAATATAACTTGTTGAGGATTGTTCGAGCTGAGTAACCTGAGCTGATGCATCAGGCTGAATTGTCAGAGCGAATAACAGAGAAAGCAGGCTGAAAATAATTACCTTGCTTTTTTTAAATTGCTTTGTTAGAAATGGGTCATTATGCCCTGCATTTAAATTAAAATTGTTTTGAGTAAAGTATTTCATTTTGTGTGAGCTGATAGCGTTAACTACTTGACAGAAAGGGTAATAAATTGTTGTTGAGTTTTTGTTTATGATCACAAAAGGGCACAAAAGTTTTGGCTGGACTGTAACTATCGTTACCCCCTGGCAGAACTTTAATTCTTAAATTTTTGAAGTTTTGTTATTCGTTGAGCAATACAGGTTTTACCTGATTCTTGTCATTACCGACCGAAGATCTCTATGTGTTTTATTATCATAAATTGAATATAGAAGAGTGTGTGACTAAATAAATTAGATTTCAAATCATTGATCTCCAATGATCAGTTAACTGGCAACAGTAATATCGGGTTTACCGGTAATTCGTGTTTTTGAACGAGTCCTGTATTAGAATTAATTTGATGAACGAAACTAGTATATGAAAATAACTTTTCAATATTTTTGGGGTGAAAGCGAATCTGTAAATGGTGAGTAATAGAAAAAAAAGTATCTTTTTATAAAAATTAAGTTGCTGATAATGAGTAATTTAATTTTTCTTAAAAAGTGTAGTAACGATTTGAAGTCACTTCCTGAATTGGGGTGAAGTCAGTTAATTAATGCCGGATAATTGGTTGAAAAGCAGAAGATGAGGATAGTGAATAACATCGATATTAATGAATTCAATAAAGTAGGTTTACTATATCGAACCATAGAAAAAAATACTTAATAAAATGATTAAGCAGGAAGATTTAGCAATAATTCAGAACAGAATTATAAAGTGAAGCCTGATAGAAGCTGTTGGTTAAGCAAACCCGATATTTTTTCGTGATCGCTGTAAATCATCAGATGTCCGCCTCCTTCAATTGTTATATCCGGATGTACCAGTTTAAGCGGTATCAACTTGTCGGCTGTTCCATGGATATGATACAGATTTTGTGCTTTGTTTTTACGGTTCCAGCCACTCATTTGTATTAATGCCCATTTTAACATTTTACTGTCCGTATCATGAAGGATTTCTTTGAGCAATAATTTGAGTTCGGGTGTGTCTGCTCCAAAGTATTTGTAGGTAAACGAATTGGTAGATTTTAGAAGCGGAGCTGCAAATGGGCTTAAAAGCAAAAATTTTAATAAACCTCTGTTAAACCTGGAAACAGGGACACCGGTTGAGGTACTTGAAATAATAATGATTTGACGGGGATGAATTATTTCTGAGAGCTCAGAAGCGACAATTCCACCAAAGGAAAGTCCCACTAACTGAAAAGGTTTTGTTGTATCGATCTGAGTTACGAGCCGGCTTGCATAATGCTGCAATGTTTCTTTTTTTAATGGTGCAATCCATTCAATATAGTTTACCGAAAACTGGTCGTCGAGTTGTAATTTGCTGAAAACTCTTTTGTCTGCTCCTAATCCGCTTATAAAATATACATTCATTTTTGTTATATGGGAGTGAGAAATACCTTGTGCATTAGCAAATAATACTGAAAAGAATGTAATAATAAACAGGAAAGTAACAGAAGACCTTTTGAGTAAGAACATATATGATAACGTAAACTTTGCAACGTTAAAATATACGCGAAAGAATAAAATTAAGATTTTTTCGGTACTGAAATTTCAGAATCAGAGTTAAAGTTACTTTGTATTCCGGCATTTGGTAATTGTATAATAACAGTTGTACCAACGTTTACTTCGCTGGATACGGTTATTTTTCCTCCATTATACTCAATATATTCTTTACACAATAATAGCCCAAGACCAATTCCTTTTTCGCCGCTGGTTCCATAAGTATTACTGTGAGAATAGGTGAATAACTTGCTAAGCTGTTCCTTTGTAATGCCAATACCGGTATCGGAAACACGGATTTCTAAATGAGTAATTAAATTTATTCCTGCAATGTTGATCCTGCCATTAACAGGTGTGTATTTAACTGCATTTGAAATAAGGTTTCTAATTACAATATGAATCTGGTCCTTATTTACGATGGTCATCGTTTTCTCAGGAATATTATTGTAAATCTGAATATTTTTTGAAATTGAGTGATGATTTATCAGTTCAATATTCTGTTCAACAATTTCAGATAAATCCAGAATTTCACTTTCTACAAGATCCTTCTTTATAAATGAGAGTGCGGCCCAGCGCAAAAGATTTTCTGTCAGGTCACTTACTGCGTCCAATTGTTTTAATAAACTTTTTCGGACAGAGCCTCTGTCTTCAATTGTAAGCTCATCATTAAAAAAGTTTGCGCTCAATCCTTTTAAAGAAGTAATAGGACTTCTCATATCATGAGAAATAATTGCCAGTACTTTGTCTTTCAGTTGATTAGAGGCTTTTAAGTCGGCAATATATTTATCTGTAACAGCTTCGTTTTCGGGATTTTTTTTATCCATTGATATTTCATCAATATCTTCCAGTATAATTCCCCTGTTTTGATTAATAACCGGATTGAAGACTAATTCATTTGTCCCCTGATTCTTAACAATCCATTCGAAACCCGATTCTTGTTTGTTTTGAGCAAGAAAAGTAAGCAGGTAAATACATGCATGTGTTTGATGATCGATTTGTGTTACCGTAATATTTGTCCAAAGTTTACTATCCTGATTTTTAAAAATCCTAAGCGATTTTTCAAGGCAAAGCATACCGGAATTCTTGATCTCAGATAGCAACTGAAATAAAGCATCCTTATCATTATTTTGCAGGCACAGCGACCAGCCCTTGATTGCTATTTGAAGAGAATTGAATCCTGAAGAAAGAAGAAAAGAAGGATTGCAATAAATATAATTAAAATCGTTATCCAGTAAAAGCACTGCTGTCGGCAGTTTGTCTATCATGGTTTGATACAAACTATAATTAATCTGAGAAATCGTTTTCATCTTAGTTTTTTGTTTAAACAACACATTAGATCAGGATTGCTTTTCAAATAGGTATTACTCTTACGATTCTCAGATAAGTAAATGTCTGTATACTAAATTGGGGTCTTTATAATCTTATTTTTTAAATATTGCCGACGAAGTTCTAAGTATATACGAATTTATACTTCACCGTGCTAAGCTAGTATATTTTCCTTAATAATCAAATAAATTTAAGTATTAGCTACAAATAAATGCAACTAGTTAGTGTAGTTTTTGTAGAATAAAGTCTATTTAAGTATAGGCTTCCTGGCATTTCAAAACATGCTGGAATTATCTGATTATAGAATATCTCAATCCTCCCATCAGCCATCTTCCAGGCATTTGTGAGCCTAGCAGATCACTATATCTGGTGTCAAAAACATTATCGGCCTGAACAAAAACAGCTAATGTTTTTTGAAGAAATGCATACTCTGCTTTTGCGTTCAGAACAAAATATTCTTTTGAAATCGAAGTTTGAAGTGATGCAGCTTCCTGGACAGCTCTGCTTTTATACAAACCATTTACACTAAAGGAGAAGCCGGAATACTGATAAAGAATAGAAAAGTTAGTTAAAAACCGGGCATGCGAAGACACATAAAAAGTAGGGGCCAAATCGCTGCTTGCGCTGTTCAACCACGTTAAACCGATTGTAAGCCATAATTTTTGTTTCTGACTGATTGTTTTGGAATATTGAAAATCGACTTCAAAACCGGTTGTATTTACCGAAGTTACGTTTTTTGCCAAAGCGTAAATCCCTGTCGAAACCAGATTGTCTTTTCGCGGCATTTGTGCGTAAGGCGTATTGGTATAATCAATCAGATCCTTTTGTAAACGCTGAAAAAATGTTCCGGATAATTTTAAATTATCCAGAAACAAATCAGCACCAGCTTCATAGCTGAATGATCTTTCTGCTTTCAGGTCCGGGCTGCCAATTTTATTACCGGTGGTCACTATAGATTTATTGTAGTTATTATATCTTTCTGTAAAATCAGCATCGCGAATAGTCTTGCCGGCACTTCCTCTTAATTGCAAAATTTCTTTTTTGTAAGACAAATTTACCTGAGGGACTATTTCAGTACCAATTCGTTGTCGCCAATCAATGCGGATGGCCGGACTTACTGTGAAATATTCTCCAATCCGTTGTGACAAAGAAATAAATGGTGCAAGTTGATTGATGGAATGATCACCACGATCATTGGAAGAAATGTTTTTATTCTGATAATTTAAGCCGGCTACAAAACTGGTTTTTTCACTAAAAGACTGCTGCCATGTGAGTAAACCCTGCCAAAGTTGCGACTTACTATTATTCCTGATCGAAGCAGAATTAAACAAATACTGATCCTGAACATATTTGTAACCAGCGTCAAATGAAAATGCTGATTTGCCTTTTTTATAACTCGCTTTTATCTGGTTCCAGGAAGTTTTTACCTGCTCATTGGCCGTATCTGCTTTTGAGGTAGTATAGAAATTTTGGGCTGCAAAATCCCGGTTGTCGTAGGAGCTTCTCAATGCTACATTTAATTCCTTTGAAATCGCGTAATTTGCCGAAACGGATGCAGTGTTATTATGAAAATATCCGCGTGCTCCTCTTTGCTGTACACCGGTTGCGTTATTGGAAATTAGTCCGCCCGATACAGCAAGTTTGTTTCTTTGTACAAAAGCACCCAGATTTGCATTTTTTAGTCCATATTCACCACCAGTCAGACCGACGTTTAAAGCTGTTTTATCAGAAGGTTTTCCTTCCTGAGATTCGCCGGAAAATAATTTTGCGGCAAATGCTTTTGATATAACATGTATAACACCACCAACGGCTTCGGAACCATAAATGGCCGAAGAAGCGCCTTTCAACACTTCAATTCTTTCAATTTCAGAAGGTGCAATGGGAATGTAACTATTAAAATGTCCTGTATTCGGATCGTTTAACCGCAAGCCATCCAATACCACCAGAACCTGTTGAAATGTACCTCCACGCAGTACAATGTCACTTTGCGAACCCATTGGTCCACGCGCCTGAATTTCAAGACCAGGAATATAACGTAACAAATCATCAATGCTATGCACTGGCAAATTTTGGAAATAATCACCTTTAATGACCGCAATATTCCGCCCGGTTTCAGAAGCACGTTTTTCAATTAACGATGAAGTAACTGTCACAGGATCAAGAGAAATATCCTGTGCAAAAGTGATTTTGACAGAGAAAAAAGAAAGTAAAAAGACAAATTTAAATAAAGTTTTTTTCACAAAAATTAAGATTAAGTTACGTCGGCAATCAACTGTCAGCTGTTAGAATGTTTCCGAAAGGCTTTTGCTAACTGCTAATCGCCCAAATTTACTATCTTTCCGGACCGTTAATATGATCCGGTTTTGATATTATGAGTAGTCCGGCTGAAATTCCTTTTAAAAATGTACTGATTATAGACAGGTTTTCTGAAACCCCGGTTTATATGCAGATAGCCCGTAAAATGATTAATGCAATCCAGCGTGGCGTGTTGGTGCCGGGTGTAAAACTTCCGGGAACACGTACATTGGCACACATTCTGGAAGTGCACCGCAAAACTATTGTGGCGGCTTATAATGAGATTGATGCCCAGGGATGGATTGAAACTTTGCCCAATAAAGGGACTTTTGTAACGACAAAATCACTGGTAATTACATCGGAGCCATTAAAGCCAGGGTTAGAATATGTAGCAGCTTACCCACAGAAAACAGGTTTTAATTTTCGGAAAAGCATGCTGTTAGACAGATACATACCTGTGTCCAAAGCAACCCTGGAATTTACTGATGGCCTTCCTGACGTTCGTTTGGCTCCATTAAATAAAATTTCCAAAGCATATTCGAGTGTGTTGAAACGAAAAAATAACAACAAATATCTTGGTTATTCACATGTGGAAGGGAATGAATATTTTCGGGAACAGCTTACTTCCTATCTTAATAATACCCGCGGACTTCATATTGGTAAAGAAAATATTTTAACTACCCGCGGTATCCAGATGGGAATTTATCTGGCCTCCATGCTTTTACTTGAATCCGGTGACCATGTCGTCGTAGGTGATTTGAGCTATTACGTTGCCAATATGATTTTTCAGCAGGCTGGTGCGAATATTCTTTCTGTACCGGTGGATGATCAGGGAATATCTGTGGAAGCTGTTCGAAAACTATGTGTTTCCAAACGTATCAGAATGTTATACCTGACGCCACATCATCATTATCCAACAACGGTTACACTCAGTGCAGAAAGAAGAATTGAACTCTTAAATTTGTCGGTTGAGTATGGTTTTGTGATTCTTGAAGACGATTACGATTATGATTTTCATTACCATAGCAGCCCGGTTTTACCGCTGGCAAGTGCTGATGCTTCAGGAATGGTCGTATATATAGGTTCGTTTTGCAAAGCATTGGCACCGGGATTACGAATCGGTTATATTGTTGCTCCGCAAAATTTTATCGCTGAAATGGCAAAACTAAGGCGAATTATTGACCGGCAGGGAGATTTGATGATGGAACAGGCATTGGGAGAATTGCTAAACGAAGGGGAAATTCAGCGGCATTTAAAAAAAGCACAAAAAATATATCATGAGCGGCGGGACTTGCTTTGCGGTTTGTTAGAAAGCGAATTTGGTGATTATTGCACCTATAAATTACCACCGGGCGGCTTGGCTGTGTGGACAGAGTGGAAAGCAGAAATAAATTTAATGAAAGTAAGCCGTGAATGTCTGAAAAGAGATATCTATTTACCACAAACGCTTTTGTTCCAAACTGGTAAACTCAGTGCGGTTCGTATTGGTTTTGGGAATTTGAATGAAGCGGAAATTGGGAAATCTATGGAGATATTGAAAGAGGCGGTGGAGGTAAGCATAAATGTTTAGAAGCAGAATTTTATATTAATGCGTTACAAATGCGAAACCACTTCCACCCCTACGCGGGTCGCCCGATTTCAAATCGGGGTAAGCAAGAAAGAACTCTTCAAATTTCATAAAATTATTATTTTGGATCGAATAAAATCTAAATTGAAATATTGAATAATTTAAGTAATTTGTCGATAAAATTATATCATAGGCTGCATCATTTTCTGTCCGCACAATGAAAAAAAGACAATTTCTAAAAATATCATCTGCATTAATGACGGCTCCATTATTTTCACCAATGACAAGCTGGGCAACCGGCGAAAAACTAAAAAACTGGGCAGGAAATCTTACTTATAGCACAGAAAAACTGGATCAGGCCAAATCTGTTCAGCAGGTACAAGAACTGGTCAAAAAGTATCCCAAAATGAAAGTACTGGGAACGCGGCATTGCTTCAATACCATTGCGGATACCAGGGATAATTTTGTTTCACTGGTTAATATGGCTGATGATATTTCCATTGATCCTTCGGGCAAATCGGTAACAGTCAATTCGGGGATAAAATATGGTCAGATCAGTCCTTACCTTCATAATAAAGGATTTGCATTGCACAATCTGGCTTCTTTACCACACATATCCGTAGCTGGTGCATGCGCTACTGCCACGCACGGTTCAGGTGAAAGAAATGGCAATTTGTCAACAGCTGTTTCTGCTATGGAAATGGTTACAGCAGCAGGAGATATTGTAAAACTTTCGCGTGAAAAAGATGGTGAGAAATTTAAAGCGGCAGTTGTAAATCTGGGCGCATTAGGTGTGGTTACGAAAGTAACGCTCGATCTTCAGCCAACTTTTCTGATGACGCAGCATGTATATGAAAATTTGCCGATCACACAGCTGAAAGATCATTTTGATGAAATTGAAGGGAGTGGTTATAGCGTAAGTTTATTTACCAACTGGCAAAGTCAGAATATTACAGAAATCTGGGTGAAAAGACGTGCTGATGATACCAGAAAACCCGAAGCTGAATGGCTGGGAGCTAAACTAGCTACCAAAAATCTGCATCCGATCCCTGAACTTTCAGCAGAAAATTGTACAGAACAAATGGGTGTTGCCGGTCCATGGTATGAACGTATGCCGCATTTCAAAATGGGTTTCACGCCAAGCAGCGGTGTAGAATTACAATCAGAATATTACGTTCCGCGTAAAAATGCAGTGGATGCAATTATGGCCATTTCCAAATTAGGAAGTCAGGTTGGGCCGCATTTGTTAACGTCTGAAGTCCGGACCATTGCGGCGGATGATTTATGGATGAGTCCTTGTTACAAACAAGATTCTGTCACAATACATTTTACCTGGAAACAGGATTGGCCGGCAGTTAGTAAATTATTACCAACAATAGAAAAAGAACTGGCACCATTTAATGCCAAACCACATTGGGGGAAATTATTTACCGTTGCTCCGGCCAAACTTGAAAAGCTGTTTCCAAAGTTGATTGAGTTTCGGGAAATGGCAAAAGAATACGATCCAAAAGGGAAATTCAGAAATGAGTTTTTAAATACAAATTTATTTGGAACTTAAAATCATTTTTGGTTCAACAAGCCCGAAGGGCTTTAACTTGAATAGCCCCGGGCGAAACCCGGGGTAAATGTAAATTCATATTTTCCCTCAACCCGGAATGGGTTGAACTTCATAAGGCCCACAAACTTTTTATCATACAAACACTATTGTCCATTTCCACATACTGGCCATAATTGCTTGTAATGGTATATCCCAGATTCTGGTATAAATCAATGGCTTCCGGTTGTTTCTTCCCCGTTTCCAAGGTCGCGTAAGTATAGTTTAATTCAATTGCCCAGGTTTCAATCTCATATAAAATCCTGGACGCAATTCCCATTTTGCGATGCGCCGGAACTACAAACATTCGTTTGATCTCAATTGAATCATTGTTGAATTTTTTAAAGCAGCCACATCCAACCGGAACTCCATCCAGATAAGCAAGTACAATGGTATCCAGGTTTACAATCCGGTTATATTCTTCATAATCTTCCTGTTTGGTACCATAAATTTCACAAAGTGTGATATCAAGTTGTTGTGTTAAAAAATGAAAATCAGGATTATCACTGTTTGTTCTTTGTATTTCGAGCATATGAGTTAAAGGTTTCACGCAGAGGAGAGGAGTTAAACGCAGAGGGCACAGAGAGGTTATTTTCTGTTTGCTAGTGCTATTTTTACTTTTAATCCTTTCAAAACTATTCTGTAAGCTTTGTTGCTAGTTTGATAATTTTTTATTGTTCCGTAATTCATAATCTCCACTTTGCGTCCTCTTCTTTTTTTTCGCTCGGCCGCCGCTTCTCTTCTGCTTTGCGTGAGACTATTTATTCTAAAATAAATGCCTCGAAATGGATAATTCTGCTTATAATTTTGTTAACTAATTATCGGTTATTTCCCTGGCATGATCTTATTCCATAGAATCATTACGACGGTCTTCACTGAAAAACATAGGTAAGAAAGATATAAGTTTTTCGTTAAATTTATTGAGAATCATCAGGTTGACTTACTAACACATTAATGATGGCAACAAAAATCAAAGAAGCAGCAGCTCCCATGGATATTACGGCAGACAAAATTACAGAATTGTATATGCATTATTGTCTGGAGAATAACAAAAAGCCTGAGTCGGTTTATTTATTCTGCAAGCAAAATGGTATTATAGAAAAAGATTTTTACAATTTCTTTTCTTCCATTGAATCAATTGAAAAAAGTGTTTTTGTAAGTTTTCATAAACTGACAATCCAGCTGATTAACCAGAGCGGTGATATGCTGGCGGGTTTCAGGGATAAGTTACTGACTTACTATTATACTTATTTTGAAATACTGACTGCCAACAGAAGTTATGTAGTTTTTACTTTGAAAGAAGATAAAAACCGCTTGAACGGCATGGTGAAGATGAAAGAATTCAGAAACGAGTTCAAGAAATTTATTGCTGAAGCAAGTGAAGGTTATCTCAAAGTAAAAAGCGAACGTATCCGCAAAGCACAACAGGATGCGCTGGAAGAAGGAGCGTGGATACAATTCCTGGTTACATTAAAATTCTGGCTGGACGATGAATCGATCAGGTTTGAGAAAACAGATCTGTTTATTGAAAAATCAATCCGTGCAACTTTTGATCTGATTGATATTACACCGTTGGAAAGCGTGATCGATTTTGGTAAATTTTTAATTAAAGAAAGATTGAAGTAGGAATGGAAACAATAGACAGAATACCTACTTCAAAAATTCAGCGTGCCAGCAAACTGATTACTACCGGAGTCAAAATCGGAGGTAATTACCTGAAGTATTATGGTGAAAAAATAACAAATCCGGAATCGGCACGCGATAACCTGAATACAAATAATGCCGAAGATATTTATGACGGGCTGAAAAACCTGAAAGGAAGTGCGCTGAAATTTGCTCAAATGCTGAGCATGGAAAAGAATTTTTTGCCACAGGCTTATGTGGAAAAGTTCTCACTTTCCCAGTTTTCTGTGCCGCCATTGTCGGCTCCTCTGGTAATCAAAACGTTCAGGAAATATTTTGGCAAATCTCCGCTTGATATGTTCGATACATTTGATGCTAATGCAATCAATGCAGCAAGTATCGGACAGGTTCATAAGGCAACTGCTGATGGAAAAGATCTGGCGGTGAAAATACAATATCCCGGTGTGGCTGAAAGTATTTCGTCTGACCTTTCTTTGGTAAAACCCATCGCAATGGCGATGTTCAATATCCAGGCTAAAGATTCGGATAAATACTTTAAAGAAGTAGAAACGAAACTTTTTGAAGAGACGAATTATACGCTGGAACTTGCTCAAAGTAATGAGGTTGCG
>Ga0247734_1001508_pt1 | contig 17588 bp, 13 predicted proteins | sample UWRJL103311B2_FD_180933 | JGI IMG/M metagenome (GOLD analysis project Ga0247734, IMG submission 180933) | Plant litter microbial communities from Arlington Agricultural Research Station in Wisconsin, United States - UWRJ-L103-311B-2 | ecosystem: Environmental > Terrestrial > Plant litter >... | reverse complement strand
GGTAACGGATACAACCACGGGGAGACTAGCAAGGGCTTGCACAAATTCCAGGACTCATGAAGAAGAAAACGAAGCGCATGGAACAAGTAACAACACGTAGGATTGCTACCGCGTGCCATACAAATGGTCTCGAGATGCAAACTGCAATGTGCTAATAATAGGGTATCGTGTATATCCGCCGACGCCACCCAATCCCAATAGAATGCATAGCTACCTAAGGTAGAATCTTTTCTCCCTCAACACTTTTCCACTCTGGATGCCTATACGGTTCTAATGCAACTGGTATATCCCCACTATACCCTAAATCACCTTTCGCTTCCTCCAACTTGCCCATTAACTTACCCACCAACTTCGCAATCCATTTGTCGTTAGCCACTGTATCCACCACCGACTTTTTGAAACTTTCCTTCATCCCCCCTTTCAATGCCTTACCAAACTCCAGCACGCCATTGATTTCTGCATCCATGGCGCTGGGGGCCTTTTCGAATTCAATCACTTTCGTAGCTTTCACGAGCGCAGCTGTGAAGTCAAGAAGCTCTTGTGAGAAAACTGCCGGAAGTTTTGCGTGTACAGAGATTTTGACATTGGCCTCGTCTTTGAGCTTTTGGTTAAGGTTTTTTTCAGCTTGTACGATCTTAGGTTTGCCGTCTGCTTTCTCAATATTTTCTGCCGCGTTTATAGTATCAGCGTGCGTAGGCATGGGCGGTAATAGGTGTTCGTGATGTGGAAGGAGGAATGTTGGGACCATGAAACGAGCATCTGCACCAGCTAGTCGTATCACTTTACTGAGGTTTACTTCCTTTGGCAAACTGCGATAGGTTATGATATCATCGAAGGCCAACTCCGCCAAGATACTGTAGCTTGTGAGGAAGGGGACTTGAGCTAATCCAAAAATGCCACCAAGTTGAATAGCAAAGTTTGCATCCGAGAGCCAGGCTGAAATGCGAGTTTTGAGAGATTTTATCTGGGAATTCGATTCACCATAGTCAGCGAAAAGATGAGCGATGAGCATAGAATCAATCCATCGGCCAGACGCAGAGGTTGTGATGGACGGAATGTGCACTGGATGAAAATAAGAAAGGGGGTTGAGGAGAAGACGCAAGAGCATTGGCAATCGGTGCATAAAGTGCTTAACGTATGGAGGTGAAAGTTGCTGAAGTGTCGTAACCTTGATAGACCGACTAGGCGGATGAGGAATAGAGGGTGTAGCATGCAGTTGGGAGCAGACTGCTGCCTTTAAGTTGTTCTCGTCTTCGTAAAGCTCAGCATCGGCCCTCGATATAACGTGTTTCCGAGCTTCATGTATAGCACATGTATCACGTATATTTTCCAGTGTTTGTTGATAACGCCCACTGGCAAACTCATTGTCTGGTGACAATTGTTTTATCTCTTTCAGAACGGAATTTGGGCTTGATGGTGTAGGTTGCCTTCCACCAGTCATTCTTTCTGTCATTTTGACGGCTTCCGCTTTTCCACTCCCTTCGTCGTCGAGAGCTTGCCAGTCAGAGACGGATCCCATAACAGCGGCTTTCAGTAATGCCGATCCCTCTACGAATATCTGATCACCTTCAGTGTCGGTTGTTTTGGTATCAACTTCTCCAAAGGTCATTTCATATTTCCCTCCCTTTAGGTTTGCATAACAATCATCTACCCAGATTCCCCTGAACAGCTTAACTTCCACACTCTGAGTCTGAATCGCAAGTTCCATATCATCACTCAGTTTGATTCCAACTTCCACACCATGGACGACGAAACTCAAAGTGGATAGTGAGAAAGTGATACCACGCAACACCATGAGTCCATCCACGTCCGTATCAATCTCCAGAGCAGGAATGTTGAAGAACGCAATCTTATCATCTATAAAATGTAGTGATACTATCACCGCCCTCAAGCTCTTTCGTGCTAGCCGAGCCGCCAATTCAAATTGGAACAGACAGGTGAGCAGAATACAAAAGTAGGTGACTATGGCGTAGACATCATAAAGCAGCCACGAAGTTGACGCAACAGCGTACACCAGATTCAGAGTTGTGAAGAGGGGATAGAAATTGATGAAAGGCAGAATCCTACAGCCGCTTGATGATCCCAAGAGGATAGTAAGTTGCAATAAAGGAGCGCCTGATAAGATCCATCTGATTGGCCACTCGAAGATTGCGACAAGGAGGATCGTGGTTGAGGCGAAGAAGACTGGACCATGGAATCCTGGAGGTGGTTTCCTCTGGTCTGCTTTCCCCACCATCTTAGAAATACGCTTCGTCTGATTTTTTCTGAAGGATGGTCTGCAAATATAATCAAATAATAACGTTGCCTCGCTCCAGCTTCCTCATAGGAAACAGCATCTACCAGCCCAGACTTCCCGCTACGTCACTACCCCACTAAAAGCCACTATCCCTGGAAAATGGACAGTCAGGTGACCAGTTACCATACTACAGTAGCTTGCCAGTATCAACGAGCTGTTTGGGGTTATTTAGCATAACCCCCTCCCCCAGACTATGAGAGGTAAAGAGTAGACACAACGGATAAGTGGTGCGAACATCTTAGCGGCTAATGTTGGGCTCGGCTCCATTTATTTTAAGCGAGATAAAAAGGGGCTTCTCTTATTGCAATAACGTCAACTAATACCTCAAATCACCAGCATAGTCTAGAATCTAAGAAGAAACCCCCCCTGCCCCGCCCTGGCAAATGTCTTAGGTATAGCTTAGGCGAACTTTCCCTTTAGAAACCTTGTACAGTCTTTTTAGACAACCTTTCAGAAACCCCTACCTCTTTCAAAGAGAGCAAGCTTAGAGCAATAATCCACTAAGAACTACAGTATAGTCATTTCACCTTCCATAGGATAATTAGGTAGAATCGATCTCTCCTGGGCTACCGGTTTTTGATTTGGAAACTCGGCATGAGTCTGCCCATTAACCAACTGTACCGTCACAATACTCTCATCTGCTATAGGTGGAGATATTCGACGATTGGCTGTACCAGCAGGGATTGAGATTGGAGGGCTCATCACTATACCGTTAGTAGTAATACCTTTGTTTGGCAAGCCCTTGTTCCGCTTGAACAATTGCTTGACCTTCTGCCTGAGCTTTGGCATTATCAGGAGTATTACGCCAGCCAGTGTTGCAAGAAATGATGGTACGCCTATACTGATGCCTATAATATCATTGGTATCAAGTGCTGGGGTAATTTTGGAATCCGTGAGACTTGTGAATGTTGGAAGTGGCGCGGACGGGGCAGGTGTGGGATCTATGTTCACTTAATAGAGATTAGAAGTGTCGGGCAAAAACATATTATCACCATACCATCCATATACCTTTGGCATCCGCAGATTCGGGTCTCTGGTTGACTGAGATTCATAGAGATCGACTTACCTAAAACATCTTGTATAAAATTTCTTGCTAATTGTTTGGATTGCCATTTGACCGTCCCTTGGCCACTGCAATCCGAACGAGTGAGTATAATTCAACATGAATATAAAGACCAATCACTAACCCTCTAGCATACCATTGCTTAATTAACCCAAGGGTCTCATAATTCGGTGCCCCTGAATCATACCTATCTTTCCATTTTAAGGCTGCCATGTCATAAACTCCAATATTTTGGGTCCATGGATCAGGTGAACGCCAGCCCAAATCGGCATTTCCATCATTATTTGGAGCTAATCCACCGACTAGAATGAGCTGTCTTCCTCCTGCCACTTCACAGTTGTGTAAGACTCTGGTTGTTTGATGCGGAAATGGCACGCGAAGCCATGTAAAACCAGGAATTGTAAGAACATAGACATCATCAGGCTCTCTTAGAGTATTTGGTCCATGTCCTCCATGGATGAAACTAGACATGTTAGAGTAGTTAGAAGAAAGTGGAAATTGCTGTACAACATTTACATCTCATAAGTCCCATTGTCTCCTTTCATAACTGCAGCGCATAGCTCCTCTCGTGTACTTGGTATATCTCCAGTGGCGGCTTGGACAAACTAGACTCCTATATAGGGGTCATAAAACGTGATATTGCTGAAAGGTCTGTATACACCATTATCCCCAGTACTTCTGCCGCCCATTGTGAACAACAGGGATCTCCCGTCCAGTCCAAATGCCGGAATGGTCACAAGTTTTCCAAACATTGCTGTCCCATCTACACTGACGCCACCTATGCTACCACTGGCCCATGCACCCGAAGACATGTTGAAAGTATATGTTGCGAATTGATTGTGGCAGTGTCTTCGATAAATTATCTGAGTACGACGTTACTTCCCCTCCGATGTAATAAACTGTACCTTTTCCAACGGCACTGAGACATCCCCATGTTCGTGGTAGCTCAGGAAAGTTCAGGTCAACCACGATCTCTTGAGACCAGATACCTCCACCTTTAAGGTCACTCGTAAACTTCCACAGAGTATGAGTAGGAGTATCTTTTAGTTTACCATTAAATGCAGTCCCCCCACCCCACATGTAGAACGATGACCCATCTAGAGATCTGGATAAGATTTCATAATTTAGGATTGGCGGCCCATTCTTTGGAATAGTTTTGACGACAACTGAGCTATTCATCCACGAAGTAGCCAAATCTATGGAGAACGTAACGTTATCTGGGCACAAATAATGTAAGCTAGAAGAGAACAAAGTCATTTCTGCATGTAAAGGCCCGATTGCTCACTCTGTCGAGAAAATGCTTAGTATCACCAAATCGAACAACTGAATTAGGTTGGCCGTTGACCAACTGGCATAATTCTCCACCATCGACATAGAGGTAATTACCAACTATGATACCTTTAATCTCAGTTAGCACGATTCATAAGAAGCATATTGGTAGTTTTACTAGACATAAATGCACGACGGATGAAATTAGCTGGAGGGAATATCCACAAGCTCTGCACGAGACAGAAGTGTACCGGAACACAAAACTAGATTGCCAGAAGACAAAGAGTTTAGAATGAACAGCCACCATTTCATGATAAATTTCATAATGATTTTGCGGGAGCTTGGCATAGTCATTTTGGAAATATAACCGCAAGCTACTACAGTAATCACAAAATTGCGACTGTAAGTGGGGTTCTTTATATAAGCATACTTAATAAAAACTCCAAGAGGCTACGAACAAAGTAGGAAGACAGTTGAGCTACTAAGGCTGCACGGGAAGTTACTGAGCATTGGACCTCATCTTATCGATCAGTTTCAGTTACCTCATGTTATAATTGGCTAGTCGTGCTCAGATTTGCTGAACTTAGGCGCATATTGCAAGGCTGTGCTGCAGCCATAAAATTGGAGGTGGTGGCTTAAAAACCAAAATTCGACGCCTGAGGTTCGTTCGTAGTGATTTTTTAAAAGAAGAATGAAAGATGAACTCAACTGTATCTCGAGTGTAAATTGCCCGAGGAAGACTTGCAAAAGCAGCTAGATCCATCTCAAAGCTGTACAGGGAGGGGTACAACCATTAAGGTGTATGAGATAGTTGAAAATCGAACTCCAAAGCGAATAGTTTCTCCTGTAACCTTGGAAGTCAGCATATGAGCATTCAGCATCTAGCCGTTTCCAATACAGGTGATTTGCTTATAACTTCTAGCCCATCCAATAATTCCTCCAGGACGCAAGCCAGCACAAGCGGCTTCTCAACTCAATCACTCTCTGGAACGAGGCTATGGCGTGTCAAAGACTATAGTTAGACAAATAAGATATGGTGCCAGCCCTTCGTTGCTCGCTTCCTAGTTGAGCCCCTCGTTCGTTTGCATGCAAATCTCACTGTTTACCTGCACGATTGTATTACAGATTCAACTGTGACTGGCGTGACTTTTTTGGGGGGCTAACTCAGTGCTCTGTATTGAGTTCGAAAATATCTAAAACTGGTGACCCATCCTAAGAAGAAGTGAAGTGAAGTGATTAATTTATCATGTACATCGCCTCTTCGTTTCAACCACTGCTGGTATAGTACACCAGATTCAATTTTTTGGGGGGCTTTAGGATAAGTAAGGAGACACGAGCCATTATTTTCTGAGCCGTGGTCGAATCAATATTACATGCCCAGCACTGTTTGCTGCCCGGGAAGAAACGCCAGCCCTGTCAAATAACCATTAACCTTCATGATAACGGGGTTCTAGTAAGAATGCAACACTTACATCCCTCAGTATCTTCATCGACCTTCTTATCAATAGCACACTTATTAGCGTCATTGAAAGACTGCACCTTAAGATCAAGGCAGGTAGCTCCAACACAGCGACCGTCCATAGCCTTCTGAAGTGTATCATCTTGCCAGCCAAAGAGGTAGTCTCCATGCTGTCCGTATCCGGTGCTAATGGGAATTATCAAAAGCCGCTCTGTTGATGGGAGGTACTTGTGCTCTTACGTATCACCATTGCTCAGGACAAAAGGCTGAGAGTCATTCTCAGGCCAGTCTTCTTTGTTATTGAATTTGGTGGTATCCCAGACAATCTATTGTACGATTCTATGAGCTAGCTTCGTAGGAATTCAGGGATTTTAAACGCCACTTACTTCAAAGTGAACCTGTGGGATCTTCACTGGGTGACTTGCTGGGCACTTGTTGCCCACGACGGCAAATGAAGTCGGCCCTGTCTCGGGATGGGAAATGTGCTCAATGTGATTTGGGCTATCTAGATTGACACCATCCCAACAACTGGACGTACCTCAGCGCTAAGTTATTACAACGGTCGACTTTACCATTAATACTTACTTCGGGAAGATGACACTCGATCGGATGCCGCCGGGACAAGGTGTTGCTGGGAAAGACTCGGTATCCCGCACAGGGTCCATACAAGGTGAATATATATTTCCTCCAAAGTTAGGGCCTGAGTAGCAGCGGAAACAACTCTGAGTTTTGTTTCCTAAGCCAGCTGAGACGCGTCGCATGTTGTCGCCAGAAAACATTCGAAACCCCTAAGGAGAATAGTGAGCATGACATTAATGTACCTAAGGCACGTATACTCCGCGAATTCGACCAACACGATAGAGAGACATACTGGTTGAAAGGCTTTTGTTGTGTTGGGTCCTGGAGCTGTGTAGTATATGGTAAGTCCACCATTGGCTTTGCCGATCTGATCATTTGCCATCTGAGGCACACGCTTGTAAGTACCATTACGGGCTCGAAAGTATACCGCTGCCGTCCAGTAGTTTGAGAGATCCTGGGTATAACTACAAGTAGTGCAAGAGGCCAATTTAGAGACATCACTCATGGGCATTGACGAGTTGAAGGCGTTCTGACCACACATTAGTCAGTTGAGGATAAATATGGAACAGGATCAAAGCACGTACTCCTCCTACCACCTGATGGACCTGTTGGTAACGATCTTCGTGTTAGTGCCCATATGGTCAATATTTAGGAACTTGGGATAGACTTTTAAAATTATGAGCTTTTAGAGACATCTTCATATGATCTATAAAAATGTTCCAAGGACAAGAAGTTATCGAGATCCTTCCAGATGAAATAACTTCGTCCTGAGAATATGGGACTTACATGTGGTGATGGAACTTTGCCAGGATCAACAAGACTTGGAACTGATCAGTTTTATCTCCATTCAAGTAACTGAATAATAAAGCTCTTGCAACATACGGATCGATGCGATCGATGACGACTTGGGCGCAGCCAAATCTTAACATTGCCGTATTCCCAAGTGTGCCCTCGCCAGTTTGACCGGCACCACCACCGACTTGTGGGATAGCATATGAGACAGCCGCGAAGGAGAGAAGGCTGAGCCACATTGTAGTGTTATCTCACAATTTGAGTGTATCCTCTTGGAAAGATTAAGCTATACAGTGAGATGGATGAGAAAGCAGTGTTCAGGATGGCTGTAAAGGAGTTGACACTTCTCTTTTGAGGACTTGGAATGGGAAATTCTTTGGTCGATACTGCTTATATTACTCTTATTCTTTGCGGATATATGGTAGTATGAGTTTAATTAGGAGCCGATTAGTTAGAGTGCTGCTGGAACATGGTCTTCCTATCGGCTGCACAGTTTTTGACATTCGTCTAACCCATCAAATTCCAAGTGCCGTAGAAACCAATCCCTCGGAGTGCATAATCATTAATTTCAATATCTTAATCAATCCTGCCCTATTAGCCGGGTGTATAGCCTTTAGTCAAATGCCAAGAAGAAGTATATTACAACAATAGCGGCCCGTCAGTTTAGAAACATTAATCGGTTTTTATTTGAGGATAAGAGAGATTGATTGTGATGGAGATAAGAGAATCTTGAAGGCAAATGCATAGAGGGGCGAGAACTTGATTTGCTTTCGCGGCGGGTTTGGGCTGATTTGGGTGGGTGAAGATACCTTGGGTAATCATGCCAGAGATGACTTGACTAAGTTGGATTCAAGAACTGAAAACTCTTTTCAGATTATACTCGTTTGAACCAATCAATAATTATTAGATTCTGATTCTGATTCTTAATACGTGCAACACAAGTAAACAATTAGAGAATAATAAGTTAGCTGGTAAGGTCATGTAATGCACCTAGAGTCTTGATGAACAGACTGGTCAATATTTACCCAACCAAAATAAAATCAAGCTCTAAATTTGGCTGTTCTTCTACTCCCAGCTATGAAGTTAAGTCTGAGTCACCTTTTCAAATAAAGGTAACACCTATTGTATAAGTTTGATACCAGATCGTCCCGCATCGGAGTTTCTAAATGACAGAGTGATAATTTCTGAGGGGTATTGTATGAAAGATCATGGATTATAGATAGATCTTGTTGGTAAGGAAACTCCACCCATTCTACCACACGCTGATTAGAAAAGGAATGCGATATTTCTGACGAGGAGTAATTATTCCCAGCCAGGAGCTACTACTACTGTCGAGTTTCTCTCCGCCGAGACTGCATAAGAACTATCACGGGATTCGGGGCTATTCCAATCTATTCCAATGGAATCGTGGAACTAAGATTCATATTCACAGGTGTAAAAAGATTTTCATTTCTCAAAGTCTCTATAATTTCTTGTGTTAATATTTTGTAGTTTTTGGAGGTCCCCAAATGGATTGAAGCTGCATATAGGCGAGCTAAAAATTGAGATTCAACTGCTGGTTTTACTTACACCTGCACTACAATGAATTCCTTTTTTGTCATATTATAACAAGTTGCAAGCTCCTACCGGCGCGGTAAAGGTCATCTGTTCATACTAAAAACTGCAGTTATTTGTCTAGATATGAAGAAATATGGCCAATTTTATGATATTATGATTTACCAAGTTGACTGCCTAGAGTTAGGTCTCGATCTCGACCTCGATCTCGACCGTGATCTTGACCTTCTTATCATTCGTGACCTTGCTCTTGCCCTTCTCCCATCAAGACTTGAGGCTGCCCTAATATACTTCTGAAATAACCTTGGACCTCCCACGTCTCTATCTAGCGAGAAGTAGTAGAACTTTACATCGTCCTGCACTTCCTCAAAGGTCTTTGAGTAATCGACAGGGATATCCTGCGGTGTCAGATCATTTGCAATGCCTAGCAACGCATAGATCTTATCTCTCGGATCCCTCGCATCGCAATAACGATGTCTCCGCATCAGATTCTCCAATGTATTACCTATATGCTCGCCCCCAGAAAGTACATATTTACGATTCTCATCTAGGAGCAAGCAGGCGCGACAGGTACACGTGAGTGTGCAACCAGGGAGGTTATGGTAGTAATCTAAGACGAAATGGAGAATTTTAGCTTCGATAGAATACCTTCCACAAACGAGTACTAGCTTTCGGGCTACAGTGCATTCTTGAACCACCCAGATACGGTTCCAATATGGTCTTATCAAGACACTTTCGAGGGCCTTCCATTCTGCCTTTGTAGGCATATCAGCTTTATTGATCACACATTCCTCAAAACTGTAGGCCAAATCACCAGTGAAGTTTGCTTTGGCCTTCTCGAGTACGTCGAATGCTTTTCGGGTATCTCTGTCCTCGTCCCCGAGCCAGACTTTAACTTGGGTTGCCATCTGGTATATGTCCTTCATGAAAGTCACCTGATGACTTCTCTCACGGTTGTCTTCTTGATTGATACATAGTGCGTCAACCCACAGTAGTTGCTCCTCCGTCCTGGATCTCATGTGCCATAATGCTGATTCTAGGGTTTTTGTAACCCAAAATGGCTTTCCTTCGAGTTCAAGTTCCCTCTCGAAACCTGGGCTTCCCCAGTGATATGACAAAGCTGTCCAGTGTACTCTCTGGGGTCTCGCTTCTAAGGTGTAACACTTGCCATTGGCAGAGAAATTGACTGTGATTAACCGACATCGTATGCGCGTCTCACTTTTCCCAGGAAGAAGCTGTAGTATCCGCATTTGTTTCTGCCGGGGATCTAGGGGACGATAAATGTAGCCTGGCGATAGTCTATTGTCTTGAAAAAAAGTGCTCATAGGAAGAAGATTTCGACTAGTCGCCGAGTATGATCTCCTAATCCTTAAAGTTTCGGTAGCAAAATCCATGTTGCCGTGTTTTTTGCGATTGGGTTTGCGGCGTTTCGATCGCCCACGATGTTCAATAACTACACCAGTAGCTGCGATCCCCAATGCTAGTGTCACCAATTCTGGGGGAAGAATATTTGATGCGAACGCTGCTACGAGGCCGAGACCAATGTGAGCCATTTTTCAGTGAGGATGAATTCCCCAGTCTATTAAGAATTATAGAAGGCAAGGTATCAGAGTAGAGTACAAAAAGAGGGAAATTGAAGAAAAATACCATGGAGAGGATATATGCAATCAAGACAATAGGATGTTGAGAAAGGCTGTGCAAGAAGGCAACAAAAGGCAACAAATGGGGGCTGTAGGCTGATTCGTCGCTGGGGTTTTATGGTTAGCCTCTTCTCCTAATGCATCTAGGTACAGTACATTTAGGGACAACCTTCCTTTTGTAGACTGTGCAGAAATTATAAATTAACTGTACCTTACCAAGTGCACATAGTAGCCGGATTCATTGATAGAGTAGATATGAGGCTTAGATTGAACAGCAGGTTGTATTGAGGTCTCGGCACTTCGTAAATGTCCTGAATTTACATATGTATCAAGTCCATATCCAAAGCTTATTTGCAGCTCCTCTTTGAATTTGTTAATGATTACGCCTTGTTCATCAACCGCCGACTATTATCTGTTGAGAATTGGTATCTACAACATGTGGAACATATATCAAAATAATTGATGAGCTTGAACTGGAATAGCTGATACATCGTTCAAGGAAATTCTGCCTAAATCAGATTTAATTTAGCTTCGACCTGGAATGATGTAGAGCCTCAACGATATTGATGTAATCTCGGCGATATACCAATAAAAGAAGCTGGAGATGAAAAAATAGGTTGAAAAGATTCCGGATCTGGAGTCGGATTTCTTGAAAAATAAATCGACTTCTCAGATCTTCTAGCTCTCACGAGGCTTGCTTGACCGCTTCTTTGCCCTTGGAGCCTAGCTTATTCGGCTTCGGAGAGTGCTTCGGGTTCCTCGGAGGGAGATTGTTCACAAGGCTGGGAAAGTAAGAAGTGGCTATCTACACTTGAAGGTGCTTCAAATGTTCTATTCAATTAAATTTCCTCCCAAGCCCGTTGCCGTGCCTCTTGTAGCCTAGGACGGGCTCAAAAGAGAGCGTGCTGTTCATAATAACGGGTTTTCGCATCACCTTCGATGCTAAGTTCAGTAGGCCTGCAATCGGGAATAGTGCTGCTGAATGATCTGGTGTCTTACTTGGCGTTTCCCTTATAGTTATTGGTGACCAGTGGAATTTCTAGTCAGCGATGATTTATTTAAATGCGAAAAACCGGGAAAGACTTTTGGTTGCTACATATGGGTTAATGACAACCAAATATGAAAGCTGGTAATAAATCAAGATTTAGCGAGGCACAAATCCCGTATGATTGGCCTTTTTCGGATAACAGCGAGCTTGATAAAGGCGGCATAGTACTTGCGATATATTCGCTTCAATAGCATCGGACAGTACTTGAGAAAACATGGATAGCTGGATGATAAGGTATAACTGTTGGTGCTTGACTTGCACCGCGCAAGAATTGAAGACGGTGGTATTTGTAATGTTTTAGGTTCATGGTACGAGAGCCAGGAATATACAGAGTCATGTTCTACGTATATCGGGGTATTGAGGCGTTGCATTGTTTTTCTGAGACGGACTCAAGCCACTCAGGCTCAGGGATCATGTGTAGTAGACCTTATAATATCACTCTACCTCGAAAAGAGCAATTGGAAAGATTTCTTCCAGAACTGCAATTTAAATGAAGGCTTCGTCTTTGTGAGTGATCGTGGTGGGAATGCATACGAGTTTTCAATGCGACAAAGTGACGAGCACGGACGAGGTAACGAGAAAACCAAAGATTTTGCTACTCGTTGTTAATGGATTGCTGACTATTATAGTAAAACCTTTGTAGCGACACTCAACAGCCATGCCGCATCTTGCCAACCTCCAACTTCATCATCTCTTAAGGGTGGCATGGATGGTGGTGCCTCATGCGTCATGTCGAATGCTTTTTTAGAATGCTTTGAAGATGATTCCGAATCGTTTTCCTTCTCATCCATCACCTCTGAGCCAGTTTCTTCTCCGTCTTCGTCCACAGGAAATAAGGACCAACCAAGCATCTTCTCAAACCATCCAGAAAATCCAAGATTATTAGCCTTCGCTAGGATTCGAACAATGGCTTCGTCATCCTTTCTTTCGACCTCGTCCTCAATACCATCATCCTCTATGCCGACAAAGTCTGGCTCTGCCATGAAATGTTCTTGTGTAATATCCCGGTGATTGAAGTAGCCCTCTCTCTCTAGTCCAGGCGTGGGCAGTTGAGATCTGCTACCTCTTCTACTTTGTACACGGCTTCCAAATCGGCTGCCACTAATGTCAAAACTCATACTTCTTCTTGCGGTGGCTGGAGAAAACTCATCATCGGCATCGACGTCAATGATAGCTGTGCTTCCCCTTCGACTTCCCCTCCGACTGGCTTGTTCTCTTGCTTTCGCAAGCTCTTGGTCTAATGCCTCCTCTTCTTCATCTTTTTGCCTGCTCAGACTTGTCGAGCTTGCCCTCGATACCAGCCATGCTTGTCCTTTTGATTCCCGAGTGGAAGAGGATATTGCAGTTCCCGTCCGCAAAAGCCAATCCGAATCATTTCTATCTCTAGGGCTAAGTGCGCTCAAGCTTAATTCTTCTCTTGTGATTCCTCTTCGTAACTTTGGTGTTGTAGTGCCGGACCGAGGTTGTGTACTTGGAGGTAGGTGGATACTCGATTTGCTTTTTGCTAGGCCAGTATTTACTGGTCTTCGAATTGAAATACGCGAGGATGATCGTGAGAGGATCGAGGGTGTTGTAGGTGCCGATCTGCCCTCGAGGTAGGAGACGTGGCGTGCCTGGTCGAGGTCCTCTTGGTCTGAGATGGAGAGGGGAAGTCGAGGAGTTAAGGGAACAAGAGTTAAATGGTTGAGGTTGGTAGAAGAACGGCTCTGGTGCCTGGAATGCGGCGAATGTTGATTGTATGCTACATCCATAGTTACATAGATAAAGAACGAAGGGTTCAGAATTGAGAAAGTATTGAAGGTCTGGGCGATCGCAGTTATTAGTTGTTGAAGCTTGCTTGTGACATTGCGGAGAAACGAGGGTGGATACTAGAGCTTGGCGTTGTAAGATCTATCACTTCCTGGAGTGTATCTATCTGCACTTAAAATAAATTTTGATATTCAAAGAGAACATGTTTGGTATATTCATGATGGCCATCTAATCCTCTACTTTATCGAGGTACGAACTAAGTAGGTCCCCGGAGGTCTTGTAATCAATATATATGAAGCAGTTTGGTCTCTCCACGAATTTTCACTTAGACAACCGCAAAGCAGGATTTGCATCCATACCTCCCAACTAGAAATTAGCCATACATTTGTTGAGTTGCCTTCTCTGACGATCTATCACGATGCGAAATCTTAGAAATATCGGGGCTCACCAATGGTCTGTCCCTGCTCAATTCCAAGGAAGGGATATAACCGCCTCAACCTGGGATCTAGCCAACGACTCCATTATATGTACAATTGGTCCAAGCCAAGACAATCCCCTGGTAGAGCTTGTGAGAGTCAATTCGAAATCAGGAAATCAGTATTTACTTCTTCTTGTATTACTATTATCTCAAGCTAACTATTCAATAGAACCCATAATATCATCACATCTTGGGATGCTCCATGCCCGAATCCGGACTTGGACTGTGACTTGGTTCTAAACATTCACTACTTTGCAGATAGTCTCACAGCATGCCTTGTCCTTGCAGGAGGAGACATAGTTATTGTTAGAGAAGATCCACTGCAGGGTGAAGATAAAATCGAGATTGTTGGATCTGTGGATGCGGGCATTACTGCCGCAAGATGGTCACCTGACGAGGAACTTCTTGCCATTAGTACCAAAGCAGATACTGTTGTCTGGATGAGTAGGAGTTTCGAGGGTATCACTGATACTATCATGACTTCCGAAGATCTTAAAGCCTCGAATCACGTTTCTGTTGGATGGGGTAAGAAGGAGACACAGTTCAAAGGAAAGGGTGCAAAAGCACTGCGTGATCCAACAATGCCGGAGAAAACGGACGAAGGCACACTGAGTCCCAATGATGATTCAAAGGCTAGTATCAGTTGGCGAGGAGATGGAGCATATCTTGCTGTTTCCACAATTGAGGCGGGGAACAGACGGTTAATTCGAGTCTACTCGAGAGATGGAGTACTCGACAGTGTCAGCGAGCCTGTCGATGGTCTAGAGGGTGCTATTAGTTGGAGACCCGCAGGAAACCTCATAGCTAGCATCCAAAGATTTGTTGATCACGTCGATGTCGTTTTTTTCGAACGGAACGGCCTTCGACATGGGCAATTCAGCTTGCGACTCACACCCGAACAGATTCTCCTCCAACAGCATATTAACCTTGCTTGGAACTCAGACTCTACGGTACTGGCAGTAGTAATGGCAGACTGTACTCAGCTGTGGACTATGGGAAATTATCACTGGTATCTGAAGCAAGAGATCCTAACAGCCTCTACTCCTCTACTGAGTGCTTATCCTCTTGTATGGCATCCCGAAAAGAATCTGCGAAGCATAGTTGCATCATTAGGTAAATACTCATTGAGCTTCAGAAACTGTGAATAGGCAATTAACGGATTTTTAGCCTCCCTCAAGATTGTCGAATACGTATTTACGACGGCACGTGGTTCCACAACGCCCCCAACTGATCAAGGAGTTGTTGCTGTGATAGATGGGCGGTCATTAAAGGTGACACCATTCCAAGCTGCAAATATACCTCCTCCTATGGCCTTACATGAAATTACCATCGACTCAAACATCATTGACATTGCGAGCAATGCTGATAGTTCCGTGATTGCTGTTCTGCACCAGGAAGGGATTGCTTTCCTCGATTGGAAAAGCAGTACAGCCGCTGGTTCACCCCCGATGTTGATGGGGCGATTCACATTTACGACGTCTGCAAAAATGCATGAATCATTGCAACAGATCACCTTTTCTGAAAACAATAGCGTTATTGTCCTAAGCTCAAATGGCCATGACTCGTTAATTAAACGCATCGGTTTTAATAATGATACTGGCAGATTAGAAGAGATATCTCAACCAGAGCTCCCTGCAACGACCTCCATATTATCACTTTCAACATTCTTCGAGAGTGACTTGCCCCATCCTCTTGCGCAAGATGTCACTGGCGTTATCCACAGCCTCTCAGCTGCCGGTGGTTCCCTCTCGCATTGCCAGTTTCCTATGGCCCTGCCTTGGATCGAACTTGTTCTCAATGGTGACTCTCAAATTGCATTTGGTATGTCTGGCAGTGGCCACTTATATGCAAACTCACGTCTTTTGGTGAAGAACTGCACATCTTTTTTGGTCACACGAGCGCACCTTATATTCACAACAACGGCTCATCTCATAAAATTCGTACATATAACGAATGTTGAAGGTAAGACAAGCTTTCCCATCCTTCTTTCATTGCACTTGCTTAATTTTCAAGATCTTGAGATTCCACCCGATGATCCCGAAAAGGATGAACGATGTCGTAGTATTGAGCGCGGAGCACGCCTGGTTACAGCGGTACCAACTTCCGCTAGCGTCATATTGCAGATGCCGAGAGGAAACCTCGAAACAATCTTTCCTCGCGCAATGGTTATTTCTGGAATTCGAACATTAATCGAGGAGAAGAATTATAGACGAGCATTCACTAACTGTAGGACACAAAGAGTGGATATGAACCTTCTCTACGATCATGCGCCCGAGCAGTTTTTATCTAATGTCCCGCTCTTCATCGACCAAGTGAGGAAGATATCCTATATTGATCTTTTTCTCTCTTCCCTGAGGTAAGTCGATCATTAACCTAGGACGGCCACGCTACTAATTTGTAACAGAGAGGAAGATGTCACACAGACGATGTATAAAGAAACAAGAGTAGTACCGCCACCTAGTAACGGCGTATCTGATCAGAACAGTGTACCGGTAGTTGTGTCACAGGAACTGAGTTTTGTGAGTGAAATCTACTGACAGAATATGACCTCTGGTTTACTCGGCTAATCATCTTAGCCCAAATCTTCCAAAATCAACCGAATTTGTGATGCTTTCTTAGAGGTCCTGAGAACTCGGACTGCAACGAATCTTCAAAATATTATTACAGCAAACGTGTGCAAGTCTCCGCCAGCTCTCGATGATGGACTGCAAGTTGTTGCAAAACTCATGCAGAATGAAGGATCACTAGCAGAGAAAGCTGTAGAACATATATGTTTTTTAGCCGACGTCAACAAATTATACGAAAATGCACTTGGTCTATACAATCTCGACCTAGCTCTCCTAGTAGCCCAACAATCCCAGAAAGATCCTCGAGAATATCTTCCCTTCATGCAAAACCTCCAAGAAATGACCGATCTCCGTCGACGCTTCGCCATCGACGACTATCTCAGCCGTCACACAAAAGCCCTCGGCCACTTACATACCCTCAAGGCATTCGAAGAAGTCCAGAGTTACACCCAAAAACACTTCTTACATAAGTTCGCACTCGGACTGTACCGTTACAACCCCACCGAACACTCGACCCTAATCTCCCTTTATGCACAACACCTCGAATCTAAATCAAACTTCAAAGAAGCCGCCCTAGCCTACGAATCACTCCCCAACTACTCCAAAGCAACATCTTGCTACCTCTACTCCGGCCCTTCCCAATGGCGCGAAACCCTATTCTGCGCCCTTTCTCAAACACCTTCCCTATCAGGCACTGCTCTCAACGAACTAGCAACCTCCCTCTATGACGCTCTGATAGAAAGCAAAGATTACTTCTCTGCAGCAGCCATCCAACTAGATTACCTCTCCTCCGTTGAAAACGCAGTTAGGACATTCTGCAAGGGCTATTTCTTCGCTGATGCCATGCATCTCATCGCTCTGAAAGCCATGCCTTCCCTCCTCGAAAGCATCGTGGAACCCGGTCTCGGTGACGCACTGGCTTCATCCACTGAATTACTTGCGGAATGCAAGGCCCAGTTACTAGCCCAAGTACCACGGATTCGCGAACTACGCTTAAAAGCCCTGAACGACCCACTAGCGTTCTACGAAGGCGAAAGGGGAGGAGGTGATGGTGACATCCCCGACGATGTAAGTGTAGCAGCCTCCTCAAGAGT
>Ga0247734_1001507_pt1 | contig 17593 bp, 15 predicted proteins | sample UWRJL103311B2_FD_180933 | JGI IMG/M metagenome (GOLD analysis project Ga0247734, IMG submission 180933) | Plant litter microbial communities from Arlington Agricultural Research Station in Wisconsin, United States - UWRJ-L103-311B-2 | ecosystem: Environmental > Terrestrial > Plant litter >... | reverse complement strand
TAGCCTCAATACAGTCTTCATCAGCAGCGTCCGGCATGGTAAAGGAACGTACAAAGGAAGTATAACTGAATTCCTTTTTCCTATAATTATGCTCCTGCTGATGATTTTCCTGGCTTTGCTCTACCGAAATGCTGAGCACATTTCGTTCCAGAGAGAGCTTAAAGTCTTCTTTTTTCAGGCCAGGCGCCGCAAGTTCCACGTGATAATGATCCTTAGTCTCACTGATATTTACAGCGGGCACCCGGGATACCATCTGGTCATAAAAGAAAGTGTCGTTAAAAATAGAATCAAGTACACCATCAAAGCCAGATGAAAGTCGATTACTTTTAACGTTGCCGGTTGGATTAAATTTAATTAGTGTCATAGGTCTCTCCTCCTTAAGTTGATTTTTAATGATTGTTACTTACAATTAATTAAACGGTGAACTCATTTTCAGCAAACTTATTTCAAACAGGGTGCCAAAGCTCTAAATGCAAATTGGAGCTGAAATAAATTCAGAGACAATGAAAAAATTGCAGTGTTAAATGTCAAAAAATCATTTTGCGATAACTCAAATAGAAGGTCAGAAGGATTTGACGTCCACAGCTAATCACAATTTCATTCAAGCATTGAACCGCGGCATTTTAGAGATATAATTTGTTATTTTGAATCAAGAGATATTCCCCATGTTGTATTGACTATGCCTTTTTTTAAATGTCAGAACTATTCAGGCCTTTCTGGAAGTCGCATTTCCAAAGGCACATTCTCGAGAATAATTTTTATTTCTGGAAAGGCATATCGTTCCCTGTTCTTCCTGAACATGGTACAAAAAATGGTAGCGCAATTACGATGTTTACCTTTTTTATGATGCGCTAAGAATGTCTCTTTACATCCTATGACCGCTCAATTGCCAAAAGGATCAGGGAGCGTGCGGCCACAGTGCTCGAAGGAAATGGTAAGGCTAAAAAATGAAAGTTGCTTGTGCCGTTGGTTCAATTTTATCCAACGGAACAATTTTCCTTCTCATTTGTGGCTTATTCTAGTTTACTGCTCGTAAGGAACTTTGATGAACAGAAAGGACAAATCTGGCTTAAGACATTAATCTTTATCAAGGTCGCATCTCTGGCACCCCGAGATAAAATGCACAGCAGACCTACTTACACCCTAATACTAAAACTTAAACCGCAGCCGTATCTTCCTTCTTAGGCGCTAACTTCTCCGCCAGCCCAGCTCCTGCAGCTAATAGCTCATTTGTAATCGACCTTGTATATTCAGAAATCTCCGCTTTAAAATCCTTCACAGAAGCACCAGACCTGATCTCTTCCAAACGTTTCTCCCAGGATCCTGTGAGTTCCGCCTGTGCGATTTTTTGGTCCTTTACCACATCATACACCGCCAATCCTTTATGCGTAGGCACAAGGTTACGTTTCTCCCTTAAAATGTATTCCCTGGTAATCAGGGTTTCAATAATCGAAGCACGTGTAGCCGGAGTACCCAAACCACTATCCTTCATTGCGTAACGCAATTCCTCGTCCTCAATCTCTTTCCCCGACGTTTCCAGTGCTTTCAGCAAAGAAGCTTCATTGTACAGCGGTTTCGGTTTGGTTTGTTTTTCCAGAAAAGCTTTCTGCAGAATAGGCAGCTCCTCTCCTTTTTTTACTTTAGGCAGTGACGGGTTATCCTCATCTTTCTTCTCTTCATCTTTATCATTCAATACAGAACGCCATCCAGCAGAACGGATCACGGTTCCATTGGCAATAAATAACGAACCTGATTCAATGGTGATTTTAGTTACTTCCTTCACACACTCCTGATGAAAGGCTTCCAGCATACGCGCCACGACCATATCATATATCGCCTGTCTGTCGGAGCTTAAACCCTGAGGTGTAACGCCCGTAGGCAATATCGCATGGTGATCCGTTACCTTTTTTCCGTTTACACTTCTTTTGTTCAGGGGAACGGTTTGCAGGAATTCGGCCGACTTCCCAAAATCGGGATGGGTAGTCAGTTGCGAGATCAGTTGCGGAACTCCCGCATATACATCATCTCCAATATATCTTGAACCGGTACGTGGGTAAGATACCAGTTTGCTTTCATATAAATTCTGCAGCAAGTTCAATGTCTGATCTGCAGTATAACCCTTACGTTTGTTTGCTTCCTGCTGTAAACTACTCAGGTCGTGCAACAACGGAGGTGGTTCCTTACGCGGTTTGGCTTCCACATCCAGGATCTTTCCTCCATTGAGGAAACCGGAAGGCACATCTTCAATTTTATCAAAAAGTGCTTGTGCTTCTTCTTTTACATTAAAGTTGGCAATGGACACGGCTTTAAACAACTGTCCGTCTTTATCCAATTGAATACCCAACTGATAATATAGTTGCGGGACAAAATTTTTCGTTTCTATATATCTTGAGCAAATCATTGCCAGCGTCGGCGTCTGCACCCTTCCCAACGAAAGTACAGAACGTGCGCCTGCAGAAATGCTCAGTGCCTGGGTAGCGTTCATGCCTACCAGCCAGTCAGACTCCGACCTGCAATGGGCAGAATTGAATAGGGTATCGTAATCAGTTCCTGGTTTTAGATTCCTGAAGCCTTCTTTGATAGCCTCGTCAGTCTGCGAAGAGATCCAGAGACGCTTGAAAGGCTTTTTACATTTCAGGAAGTAATAGATATAGCGGAAAATGAGTTCACCTTCCCTCCCGGCATCGGTCGCGACAATGATCTCGGTAGATTCGTCGAAAAGCTTTTTGATGATGTCGAGCTGTTTCCTTACCCCGGGGTCTTCCACAAAGCCGTCTTTGGTTTTCACCTTGCGGATCGCCAGTTTAAACTTGGCAGGTAACATGGGTAAATGCTGACGTCTCCAGCCTATAAAACCATATTCCTGGGGAGGTGCCAACTGCAGCAGATGTCCGAATGCCCAGGTAAAGGAATACCCCTTTCCCTCAATGTATCCGTCTTTCTTAACCGTCGCACCAAATACTTTTGCAAGTTCACGGGCTACGGAGGGTTTTTCTGCAATTACAATCTTCATCAGTATATAATGTTTTATCAGTTATGAAGCTACCACGATCAAATTTATTGCTGTATATAAGCTGTGTGCTCGTGGCGGATTCATCAGCAATCCTTCAGTTGGAACCGATAAATCTCATCAAAATTATCTGGATAAGGAACAAATGTTCAAAACTTTGGCTGCCGATCGCGGATTTCCCAGCCAAACAAATAGGTCTATCTGGAGATAAAATGACCCGGCAGTAGCTATGTTATTTATTGACAATCAGCTCAGATACAGGTTCAGCGACGATAGAGATCAACTCAGCAGGTCGATCCCTACCTTATAGGTATTGCAATGCGCATCCACAATATCCCTGATTTCAGGGGAATATCCCCCACCCATACTCACCTGTACTGGCAAACCATGTTCTTTGCAAAACTGGAACACCATTCTGTCCCGCTCCTTGCAGCCGGTTTTGGTCATGGCCAGTTTGCCCAGCTTGTCACTGGACAACACATCTACGCCAGATAAGTAAAATATAAACTCAGGCTGATGCTGCGCATATAGCCGCGGTAAGGTATCGGCCAAGATGGACAGATAAGCATCGTCTTCAATGTCGACGTCCAATCCTATATCCAGATCAGAGACTTCCTTCCTGAAAGGGAAGTTCTTTTCGCCATGCATTGAAAATGTAAAAACCTTCGGTTGGTGCTGCAAAATTTCAGCTGTACCATTCCCCTGGTGTACATCCAGATCAATGATCAATATCTTTTGATAAATGCCTTTTTTGATTAACCAGTTTGCGGCTATCGCCTGATCGTTCAGCAGACAGAAACCTTCGCCCCAGTTGGAGCCCGCATGGTGTGTACCACCTGCTACATTAAAAGCGAGGCCAAACTCGCGGGCATACAAGGCACCGTCAATCGTTCCCTGGGCAATCCGCAGTTCGCGCTCCAGCAGCTGGGCGTTGAGCGGAAAGCCTACCCTGCGTTGTTCCCGCTCAGGTAAAGTGAGGTCCCGCAGCTGTGCCCAGTACTCCAGGTCGTGCGACAACAATACGTTTTCCTCTGCCAGCAGTTCGGGTGCGAAGATGTTCTCCTGCGTAATCACTCCTTCATGCAGCAATTGCGCTGGGATCAACTCATACTTGAGCATCGGAAAACGGTGACCTTCAGGAAGCGGATGTGCATACAAGGGATGCCAGGCGATCATTACCATATTAGTTCAGGATCTCCCCAACGTGTTTTTCTATATTGTTGCAGATGTCATCCACAGGCAGGTCGTTGGCGTCATGACCAAAGGGATCTTCTATCTCTTCAGCAATCAGCTCTAAACTCGCTAGCACATAAAGGATAAAGGGAACAATCGGCACGACAAAATAGCCCAGACTAAACACCCATCCAAAAGGCAGGGTGATCACATATAAAAACATGAACTTTTTGATGAAGGCACTGTAGGAAAAAGGGATCGGCGTGCGCTTGATCCTTTCGCAACCTCCGCAGATATCGGTAAAACGGTTCAGGTCGGCACTGAGGATAATCAGCATTTCACCAGTAATCCTGCCTTCGGCCGCCAGGTCGTACACGCGGGATGATAAACTTCCGGCGATCTGGTTGGGAATATGTTTACCCCCGTCCACTTCAATTAAAAAGCTATTCTTTCCAAAATACTGCTTTTCGCGCAGGTGCTCTTTTAAGGCAAATGCATATTTGGGAATCCCGTAACTAAAATAATGCTCCTCTTCCGTTCCCAGTTTGAGGGACTTGATTTTGATAGCGAGGTTGCGACTCACGTTAGTCAATTCGCCCAATAACCTACGACCTTCCCACCATCTATCGTACGAGGTATTGGTACGGAACACTAGCAGCAGGGAAATCACAAAACCGAGCAGACTATGCATCATATTGATATTGCTGAGCGAATTGCTTTCCGACAACTTAAAGTAATGCAATTCCAAAAAGGCGACGAGCGCAGAAAAGACCCCAACGCTGAGCATCAGCGGCCATAATTTCCTGAAGGTATCGGCCTTGTGGATATGGAAGATAAAAGTAAACCAGGCTTTGGGATTATAGTTGATCATAGGGCTTCTTCTTTACTGAGCTGCAACAGGAGCTCACCGGCAAGGTAAATATCTTCAAAAGAATTGTATAATGGTGCGGGACCAAATCTAATCACGTTGGGTTCACGCCAGTCGCCGAGCACATTGTTTTCCACCAGTTTGTTAAATACTGCTTTTGCATCGCCTTTGGCGATAATCGACAATTGTGCTCCCCGGTCCTTTTCATCCGGTGGGGTGATAATCTGGTACTGCTCGTAACCCACCTGGGCGTTCACTTCTCCGATGATATAAATCAGGTAGTTCGTCAGGCGGATACTTTTTTCCCTTAGCGGCCCCATAAAACCAGCGGATTCAAAAATCTTCAGCGAAGCATGGTACAGGGCCATCGGCATGACCTGTGTACAACTGATCTGCCAGCCATCGGCACCGCACTCCGGTACAAAACCTTTTTCCATTTTAAAACGGGTGGCTTCGTTGTAACCCCACCATCCGGCAAAGCGGTTCATGGTTTGGTCGTCAAAGTGTTTTTCATGCACAAACAAGGCGCCTATCCCACCCGGTCCGCTGTTCTGGTACTTATAACTGCACCAGCAGGCGAAATCCACATCCCAGTCGTGCAATTGCAAAGGCACGTTACCCGCAGCATGTGCAAGGTCGAACCCTACCAGTGCCCCGGCGGCATGACCAGCTTTGGTGATCGCTTCCATGTTAAACCACTGACCGGTGAAATAGTTAATCCCTCCAAAAAGCACGAGGGCCAGTTCATCTGCGTTTTCAGCAATGGCGGCTTCAATGTCTTCGGTTCTCAGTGTATATTCCCCTTTTCTTGGGGCTACTTCTATAATCGCATCTGCAGGATCGAACCCATGGAACCTTACCTGACTTTCCAACGCGTATTGGTCGGACGGAAACGCACCGGCCTCCATGATGATCTTGTACCTTTTCCCCTCAGGGCGGTAAAAACTCACGAGTAACAAATGCAGGTTTACGGTCAGCGTATGCATCGGGCATACTTCTGCAGGTTTCGCTCCCACAATTGGTGCCATCAGTTCTTTCAGTTCCTTATGGTAAAACATCCAGGGACTATCGCCCTCAAACCAGCCTTCTACGGCGTAGTTTTCCCAGGAGTCGAGCTGTTTGCCCAGTACTTCCCTGGCGGATTTTGGTTGCAGGCCCAGCGAGTTGCCGCATAGATATATAAAAGGTTTGCCGTTTTGCTGTGGAAACAAGAATTGTTCGCGCAGGTTCCTAAGCGGATCCTGTTGATCCAGTTGTCTGGCAAAGGTCAGTGTATTTTCAAAGTTCATAGGCTTCAAATATAAAAAACGCAAAGCAAATCCGGGCAGACTGGCGATAGATCTGATTAAAATGTAAATTAGCGCCATGAAGATCTACCAGCAACCTATACGCCTGCAGGAGAGACGCAGGGGATTTCACCTGATCACCGATAATGTCCTCCATGCATTTCCGCAGATCGGCGAAATCAAAACCGGTATCTGCCAGGTATTTATCCAGCATACTTCGGCCTCGCTGAGTATCAATGAAAATGCGGATCCTACCGTAAGGCACGATTTTGAAATGTATTTCAATAAGGCGGTTCCGGAGAACGACCCGGATTACCTGCATGATGACGAAGGTTCGGACGATATGCCGGCGCACCTGAAAGCAGCAATGCTGGGCACTTCGGTGATGATCCCGATCCGCAACGGACGGTTGGCACTGGGCATGTGGCAGGGCATCTATTTGTGTGAACACCGCAACTACGGAGGGCCAAGGAACCTGATGCTCACCGCATGGGGTGAATGACCTCACCTAATTCGGGTACAAAGCACTAAATATTAATGCGATTTCAATATATTTGACTTCTAATCACAAAAAAGCCTGTGGCCAGGCAACTCAACTTGCTCAAATAAACATATGAAGAAAATAGTCGAGGTTAAATCAAAGAAAGAGCTTGCCGCCTTCATTGATTTTCCGCATGATCTGTATAAAAATGATCCCCTTTACGTGCCGGAATTGTTCATTGCACAAAAAGACCTCCTCACCACTCACCCTTTTCATAAACATTCCTCGCTGCAGTGTTTCCTGCTATATGATGGAAACCAGATCACGGGACGTATTGCCGCGATTTTAAATAACGCGCATAACGAATTCAATGGTACCAACGACGGATTTTTTGGCTTCTTCGATGTGATCAACGACCAGGAAAGTGCAAAAATCCTGATTGAAACTGCAGAAAAGTGGTTGAGAGAGAAAAAAGTTTCTACGATCATTGGCCCGGTGAACTTCTCTACCAATGAAACCGCAGGTTTGCTGATCAAAGGTTTCAATTACCCACCAGTGGTGATGATGCCGTACAATGCAGAATACTATATCGGCCTGCTGGAAGGATTGGGCCTGAAGAAAAAGGTCGACCTGATTGCCTGGAGGTTCGAAGGTGATGCGTATGACGACCGTTCGGTGAAATTGCTGGACAGGCTTGAAGAGCGTCTGAACCGCAACGAAATCACCATCCGTAAAATCAACATGAAAAATTTCAAGCATGATGCTGCTAAACTTCGCGAAGTTTACAATGGTGCCTGGGATAAAAACATGGGCTTTGTTCCCTTGAACGATGAGGAATACGATTACCAGGCGAAAGACCTTAAACTGATCCTTGATCCTGATTTCTGCTATCTTGCGGAGAAAAACGGGGAAATTGTAGGATTTGGTGCGGCTATTCCAGATATCAATCAGATCCAGCAACGTATCCCAAGAGGACGTTTGCTGCCAACGGGTATTTTCAAATTGCTGTTCGGACTGAAAAAAGTAACGGGTATCAGGATCCTGCTACTGGGAGTAGTTGAAGGTTACCGCAAACAGGGTATTGAAGCCTGTATCTACGGGAATATCATCAAGACCTATAAACGCAAGGGTTTTAAATATGCTGAAGCATCGTGGACACTGGAGCACAACGACCTGGTGAACAATGCGATCAAAGCGATTCAGGGTGATCCTTATAAAACTTACAGGATTTACGAAAAGGCGCTTTAATCCTGTTTCAAACAACATTGCAAAAATAAATTTGAATGCCGGTGATCCGGGTTTAGCTTTACTTCGTAATACTAATTAAGAAAGCTAAAGACATTCAAAATATACTTTATTACCTGAATTTGTTATATCGGGCTCCCCGCCTGGTATAACATTTTCGATTTTAGGCCGTTTTGGTTTACTGACTGAATTGGCAACAAATGTTAAATAAGCGGCTTTAAATTCAATGGCGCATTTATTTGTGTACCTTTTGTTACATTTGTTACAATACTGCAACCTACCCTAACTACCTGATGTCTAAATGAAGATACCGCATACCATAACTATACCTAAAATTTCCTTATTCCTGATCCTGCTCATTAGCTTGTTCTTTAATTCGATGCTGATGGCGCAAAGCGCGAGGCAAAAAGCACTGGCCAAACAGAAAGAAGGCGACCTGTCCTACCTCGCAGATTCGAGTGTGCTGAACCGAAGCGACTACCTGGCGAAACTGCAAAAGGTGTTCGAAACAATGAACGAAGTGAAAGTGGCTACGGCCTCCTTTTACAGGATGGCACCGATCTCGGGATACCTGACACAGGATGAAGCGGCAATCGACCTGATCAAAAAACGCCTCACGCAAAGCGACCGTACGCTGAACCTGCAAAACCTGCAGATGTACCAGACCTTACTGGATGAACTGGAAAAAAGCAATGTGGACTGTCTGGCCGACCTGCAAAAATATGACGCGACTTTAAACGGGCTGAAAACCCAAATCCTGAAACTGCGCAGCGATACTGTCCTGGTCAGGGTCTTCAGGGTCGATTCACTGAAAACCATTTTTAAACCACAACTCACGGAACTCCGCGAAAAGAAGGTGGAAATGGACAGCCTTATCAAAAGCAACACGAAACTGATCAACTCCCTGATGGCAAGAACATCTGCAAATATAATCAATGTAAAAGAATTGATCTATATAACCGACAGCCAGTTAAAAGCTGTAGGAGTAAAAGCATTTGGCAAGGAAAGACGTTATTTATGGGAAACGATCAACCAGCCTGCCAACCGCAGTATGGGCTTCAGAAGGTTCCTGAACAGCGAACAACAGATCTCAAAATACTATTTTGTTTACACACGGAGCAGCAGGCTCAGCCTAATTTTACTGGGTGCAGTTTTCTTCTTCTGGGTGTTCTTTAACTACAAAAGCCTGATCAACCGGAAGAAACTGGATTCGGTAGATTCATTCAATTTCATGTTCATCCGGCCCAAGCCTTACCAGATCTCTATCATCTTTATCTTAACGCTTGCACCGGTGTTCGATTTGCTGGCGCCGGCGCTGTATATCGAAGCAGTGCACATTGTTTTGGCATTAAGCCTGATGGCCCTGCTGTACAAACGCCTGCCCAGGGAGATCTTTTACCAGTGGTGTATCTTCACGGTGCTGTTAATTGCACCGGTAGTGTTACGATTGTTGGGAATGCCGCCAAGATACCAGCGCTGGAACCTGTTGGTTTTCTGTATCGCCTCAACGGGCTTTGGGGTGCTGACCTACCTGAAATTCAGAACCCAAACCGGAAAATACAGGATCATGCTGCCTGTCGGGATTATCTATATTCTGTTCAACTTCGTGGCAATCTTCTGTAATATCTTCGGTCGTTTTACGCTGACGCAGATATTTTACACCACGGCTTCGAGTGCTTTCCTTCATGCAATTTCGCTGATCATCCTGTCAGGAATGATCACGGAAGCCTTCCTGCTGCAAATCAAAAGCAGCCGGATCCGCAAGAATTACCCTGAGCATTTCGACTGGGAGCCTGTAGTGAAAAGCATCCGCGGACTGCTGAACATCGGCGCCTTCCTGGCCTGGATTACGCTATTCCTGGTTAACCTGAATATATTTAACGAATTATATACGAGTATTTTAGATGTACTCACCGAAAAGAGAACTATAGGTACACTGGCTTTCACCTTTGGCGGAATCGTGTTGTTCCTGCTGATTATCTGGACAGCCAACTTCCTGCAAAAATACATCGCATACTTCTTTGGCGACACGGGTGATGATTCGCTGGACGACAATAAAGGGGAGCGTTCTAAACTGATCGTGACCAGATTGGTATTACTGATCGGAGGTTTCCTGCTGGCAGTCGCAGCTTCTGGTTTGCCGATCGACAAGATCACGGTAGTACTGGGTGCTTTGGGCGTAGGTATCGGTTTGGGGCTCCAGAACATCGTAAGTAACTTCGTGTCGGGTATCATCCTCATTTTTGATAAAACGCTCCGCATAGGGGACGTAGTGGAGCTGAGTGACAAGAAGGGACGGGTAAAGGAGATCGGGATCCGTGCGAGTACGCTATTAACTGATGATGGTGCGGAGATTATTATTCCAAACGGGTCTATCCTGTCGAACAACATCATCAACTGGACACTGACGAATAACCAGATGCGGATATCAATGGAGTTTGTGTTGCAAAAGCCTTTTGCACGTGATGAGGTAGAGGAGCTGATCAAGGAGTCTATCGCAGCAAACGACAATATCTTCGTGAACAAGGAACCTAAGATCATCATGAGTCCTAAAACAAAGACGAGTATCAGCGTTAAGGTGTATTTCTGGTGTAAGGACATCTCTGTGTCGGAAAGTACGCGGAGCAGTGTCAGTGAGATGATTTACGAGAAGTTGGAGGAAAAGGAAATCGAAGTAGTTTAGGCTTGCTTTCCTATATTCCATACTATTAATCCCGAAACCATCCTACCTCATACTGCAAAAAAAAATCTACTAGCTTAAAAGACCATATAGAAAATAAATCCCTTAAATATAAACTTATACCTGATTCGCGACCTTTAATTTAGTTCACATGAAAAGACATTTAGTATGTAGTTTTCCGGTAGATACCCGGTGAAGATTTGTAATGTTTTTTAAAAGCTTTATTCAATGATAATTCTGAGCTGTAACCAACTTGTTGGGCGATATCAGCTAATGTGTCCTGCGTTGTTACCAATAAATGAGCAGCTTTGTACATTCTCCATTTTGTTAGATAAGTCAATGGCCCTTCATTGATCAGGTGCTTGAAATTTGCTGCGAAAGCTGCTCTTGACATTCCGGCCACCTGGGACATCAAAGTAACGGTCCATTTTTTCGACAGGTCTGTATGAATGGATTGTATAACAAGGCTTATCCTTGGATCTTCCAATGCGTTTAACCAATGAATCTGGCCTGTCGAATTTTCAAAATGCTTTCTGATGATGAGTATAATGATAATTTCGCCCAATCGCTTCATAATAGCTTTTGCTCCCGATACCAAATGAATTTCCGACTGCAGAATATCTACTGCCGAAATCAATTGATGGTAGTTACTATCAGATTCTTTAACACAAAGTATTTGTGGGATGACATTGTAAAACAGAGAGGGCTGTGGTAATCCAAATTTAAACCAGCCGCATATGATTTCAACATTATTTTCTTCTCCTTGAATGTAAATCTGTTCAAAAATGGAATCAGCATTTACAGAATTCCTAAACAATCTGTCCTCATGGTACTCTTCACTTCCAATCCAATAATTTATGAATGGACCTATGAAAAAGAAATCTCCGGAATTAAAAACATAACTATCAAGGTCATCTACATGTATTGTGCCCGAACCATGCTTTATAAGAACAAAGCACGCACGCTCACAGCCCTTGCCCCCAATCCCCCATTCCTTTTTTCCAGAATATATTTTCGACTGAATAATACTACCAATCAGTATTGTCGACAAAAAATCATTAAGAAGATCCATTAGAATTTAGATGTTGGGATAGTTTTAAAAGAGCATTGGATTATACATTAATCTTCTTCGCTTGTAATTTTGTTTAACAAAAATAAGGTTAAATTAAATACAATGGAGAATAAGATAGCTTTAATCACTGGTGGAACCTCTGGAATTGGTTTTGCAATAGCAGAAAAATTTGCACAGGAAAATATCAATATCATTTTGATTTCTTCGAATACTGAAAGTTTGGGTTCGGCAAAAATCCGCCTCTCTATATACGATGTTTCGATTACTACCATTAGCGGTGATCTGTCAGATGGCAATAACGTTCCTGATATTGTGCAAAGCGTACTCATAAACACAGATAGATTGGACTATTTCGTTAATAATGCGGGATTCGCTAAGTTCGCTGCTATTGAGCAATACAATTTGCAGGATTTTGATGTCCTTTTTGATTTCAATGTCAAAGTCCCATTTTTGTTAATACAGGCCTTCGCACCCCTCTTGAAAGTTAGTAAAGGTTCAATCGTCAACATTTCGACCTATTGGGCTCACAAGATGATAAAAAACAGATATTCTTCGCTTTATTCCGCTAGCAGAGGGGCAATGGTATCTATGGTCAAAGCATTGGCAAACGAGCTCGGTGCAGATGGCATTCGTATCAATGCAGTTGCGCCAGGATCTACACAAACGGAAACATTTATGAAGTGGCAAGCTTCTCTCTCAGCTGAAAAACTCGTAGAGTTTGAAAGGGAAATAAATAACAGTTATCCAATCGCTCGTCCCGGTAAACCTGAAGAGATCGCCAATGCAGTATTTTTTTTGGCAACAAATCAGTCAAGCTGGATCACAGGGCAAATCCTAAATGTAGATGGCGGTTTTACTATACGATAGATCTTCGGTCACTGACCAGGTACTGCTCAATCAATTGCGTCTGGGAGTGACCGCCGGATGATCTTCCTTTAGAGTTATCCCAAGAAAAAGGTGGTGTGGTTTAAGGCCTTCAAGTTCATTTCAGCGGTTGGCAGCCTTAAAACCATACCACCTTTTTTCCGCGAAGCTAGAAAATCCTAAGAAATTCTAAGCCCAATTTGATAGCAAAGTACTTAACCAGATAACCTTTACAATACCTCTGATAAATAGACCAGTAAAAATAAATACTATCAATTGATAACTTGTCATATTATCCATTTTTAACTCTCTTTGACAGCCTGTTTCAGTATCCCTACCGCCTCTTCCAGTTCAGCCGCAGTCAGGTTCCCAAACCCCAGTCTCATCGCCGTGGATTTCTCCGTTTGGTACAGCAACTCCTGCGGCAAATGCAGGTTCCTTTTGAGGCAGCTTTTACTGATCCGCATGAGGTTCAACTTCGGATCCCACTTGGTCCAGATCGACAATCCGCCGGGTGGCGAAGTAAACTCCAGCACCTCTCCTAGTTGATCTTTTAAGAGGGCAGAAAACACATCCCTGCGCTCCTGATAGATCTTCACAGCCTTCTTCAGGTGCCTTTGCACTTCCTTTTCATCCAGGAGCTCCCCTAACGCTTGCTCCATGAGCATATCCCCTTGTCGGTCTACGAGACGTCTGAACTTCGCAGTTTCGGAAATCAGGTTCTCGGGGGCAACCAGATATCCGGAGCGGAACCCCGGGGCGAGCGACTTACAAAAGGACCCGATATACACCACCATGCCGTTCGTATCCGCACTGGCCAGGGGCAAAACGGAGTTCCCGTTATAGTGAAAATCGTAGTCGTAATCGTCTTCTAAAATGATAAAACCATGCATTGAAGCGAGGTGTAACAACTCCACCCGTCGTTCTGCGCTGAGGGTTACGGTAGTGGGATAATGGTGGTGTGGCGTCAGGTATAACAACCTTACTTTGGTCGACTTACAAAGATCACGTATAGCATCAACTGAGATTCCATCTTCATCTACAGGTACTGAAATAATCTTCCCGCCGCACTGCTGGAAACACATATTGGCAAGGTAATAACTCAGGTCACCGACAATCACCACATCGTCTTTACTAATCAGCATACTCGAGGCCAGATAGATACTCATGTGGATCCCCCGGGTGGTCAGGATATTGCTTTTACTGATATGCAGACCACGGGTATTGTTGAGGTAGGCCGCGAGGGTATCCCTGAAAAACTCGTTCCCTTCTACGTGGGAATAACCGAAATGCCGGTAGTTGGTCTTGCTTTTGAGTATGCCCCCGTAAATGCGCGACAGCTGGTCGAGGGGCAGCAAGCGAATATCGGGCAATCCATCATTGAACTCCAGCATGGAAGGCGAATTGATCTGAATGGCATCGAGCAGGATGCTCTGTTTAAAGGTATATCCTGTTTTATCGGGGTAACTCGTCAGGAAGCCCTCATCGTAAGTCGCGAGTTTCACCACTTCTTTGGGATCTATATTTTTCACGAAAGTGCCTTTATTGGGCCTGATCTCCGTCCAGCCCTGTGCATCCAGCTCGTCGTAAGCCGCGATGATGGTCTTGCGATGGACATCGAGATCCAACGACAGGCTCCGCGTACCGGGGAGCTGTACACCGTCGACCAGCACACCGCGCTGGATGGCATTGATCATCTGATGGGCGATCTGTAAATACACCGGACGGTCGAGCGACCTGTCTATACGGATAACACTTTTGAAGGGAATTTGAACCGGACTACTCATAAACTACAAACTGGTACCTTTTAACTGTCTGGCAAGATAATACTTTTGATCTAAACAAATGTAAAATGGAATTAGAAGAGCTCCTCAAACAGATCGTAAGTGATGACCAAATGCATGCACGCTTTCTGAATACCCTCTCCCTACAAGAGAATATCGGGGCCAGAAAGATATCTGCCAACGAATTACCGGAAACATCAACGTACATGGTGCTAAAACATGCAGCAGAAGAACACCGCCATGCCTTCTACCTGAAAAAGCAGATCGGTAAACTGGATGTTTCCGCCTGCCCTACTTATGAGCCGGACTACCTGCTAGCACCTTTTAGCAGCAAGTATTACCTCAATAAGCTGGACATGATGACGAGCCGTTACCTGATGGACCACCTCCTGCTAAAAGGCGCAGCGCTCAAGTTCGGGGCCTACCTGCTTGTCACTTATGCGATTGAGGTCCGGGCGGATCTGATTTACCCCATTTACCAGGAAGTGCTGAACAAGGCGGGCAGCAAAGTGAGTGTGCGTTCGATTATCCTGGAAGAACAAGGCCATCTGGAAGAAATGACGGCGCAGCTGAAAAGCTTCTCGCCCGACTGGCAATTTCACGCCAACAACATCATTTCACTGGAAAAACACCTGTACCAAAACTGGATCAATGATCTCGCGGTGGCATTGCCAAAGCACATTCAACCGCTGGCACAGAGTTAAGAGTTAACCAAATACAAACGCTAATGGATAAACTTTTACACAATGATCTGAAGGAACGCCTCCTGCTCAGGAAGGAAGAAGGAATTCTGCGTAACCTGCAGCCTGAAAACATTTTATATGATTTCAGCTCAAATGATTATTTAGGCTTTGCCCGCTCCTTTGAACTCAAGGAAAGCATCAGTCGCGAACTGGAAAAATACCCCGGGACTATGCTCGGGGCCACGGGTTCCCGCCTGCTCAACGGCAACTCTGAATTCGCGGAGAACCTGGAATCGGAGCTCGCACAGATCCACCATGCCCGTCATGGTCTCATCTTCAATTCGGGTTACAATGCCAACCTCGCATTGTTCTCCTCGGTGCCGCAAAAGGATGATACCGTGATCTGCGATGAGTACATCCACGCCTCGGTCATCGATGGCTGCAGACTCAGTTTCGCCAACCGTTTCAATTTCAGGCACAATGATGTAGACGATCTCGAAAAGAAGATCAGGAACAGTAAAGGGCAATGTTATGTGGCCGTAGAAAGTGTTTACAGTATGGAGGGCGACCTGGCCGATCTGCTGGAGATCGCGAAACTTTGTCGCTATTATGGCGCAAGGCTGATTGTCGACGAAGCCCATGCTTTTGGCGTCTTCGGAACAGGACTGGTAGACATGCTGGAAATCCAGCACGCGGTTTTCGCCCGGGTAGTCACTTTTGGAAAAGCGCTCGGGCTGCACGGTGCCATCGTTTTGGGCAGCAACATCCTCAGGGATTACCTCATTAACTTCGCACGGCCCTTCATTTATAGTACCGCTCCGCCTTTCTCGCAGTTACTCGCGATAAAGATCGCGTATAAGCGATTATTATCGCGTCCCTACGATAGCATACTCCTGCAGCGTAAATGTTCGCTCCTGAAGGACAATTTGCCCCCGCAGCACCAAATGCGCAGCAGCAAGAACCCCTCAGCTATCCAGTGCATCTACGCGGATGGCAATGAAGAAGCCTTATGGCTCAGCAGCACCTTACAGGAAAGCAGTTTTGACATCCGCGCCATCCGCAGCCCTACGGTTCCTAAAGGAAAAGAAAGGCTGCGCATCTGCCTGCACCTCCATAACAGCGATGAGGAAATCCTCGCCCTTTGTCGTCACATTCACCATTTGAGTACATCCTATGCAAACTAAACCACTATTCATAACCGGGATCGGTACCTACGTAGGTAAAACCATTGTTTCAGCTGTCCTTTGCCAGCAGCTTAAAGCCGATTACTGGAAGCCCATACAATCGGGCGACCTCACCTGTTCCGACAGCGACCAGATCAGCCGCTTGATCAGCAACCCAAAAACCGTGATCCACCCCGAAGCCTTCCGCTTGCACAAGGCGGCTTCGCCCCACCAGTCGGCGAAATTTGAAGGGCTCGAGATCAAACCCGAAGACATCGTGATGCCGGTTACCGACAACCTCCTGATCATCGAAGGCGCAGGCGGATTGTTCGTGCCCATCTCACCGAGTTTCATGATGGTCGACCTCATCAAAAGATTCGATGCAGAAGTGGTATTGGTCACCCGAAATTACCTCGGCTGCATCAATCACACCCTGCTCAGCCTGCACGCCCTGGCCACGATGAATATCCCCGTCAAGCAGGTCATCCTGAACGGATACTTCCATCCAGATACCCGCGACGTCATCATCGACCAGCTTCCAGAAAGCACCAACTGGAGTCACCTGCCTGATATAGATATGCTGACCAGATCAGCAATTGACACTGCTCCACAGCAAATTATGAGATTTACTTAAACTGATTATTATGAACGATTATTCCATTGTACGCAACGACTGGAGCACCCAGGAAATTGAAGACATCTACACCAGCCGCTTTTGGAACTGGTTTACCAAGCCGCTACTGTCCACCGCAAATTCCATCCCGCCAACCAGGTTCAGGTCTGCACGCTGCTCTCCATCAAAACCGGGGGCTGCCCGGAGGATTGCTCCTATTGTGGTCAGGCTGCCCGTTACCATACCGGCATTACCGTCAAATCTTTGATGTCAAAACAGGATGTAGTCGCCATTGCCCAACGCGCCAAAGATGCCGGATCTTCCAGGTTCTGCATGGCAGCCGCCTGGAGGGAAGTCCGCGATAACCGGGATTTCGACCAGATCCTGGAGATGGTTGAAGGCGTCAACGAGCTTGGCCTTGAGGTATGCTGCACCCTCGGAATGCTTAGCGAGAGTCAGGCTGCCCGTTTGCAGGAAGCAGGTCTGTACGCCTATAACCATAACCTCGATACGTCCAAAGAACATTACCAAGAGATCATCACCACCCGCAAATTTGACGACCGCCTAAATACACTCAACCATGTGCGCAAGGCAGGGATTACCGTTTGCTCTGGCGGCATTATCGGTTTAGGCGAGACCCATGCCGACCGGATCAATATGTTACATACCCT
>Ga0247734_1001506_pt1 | contig 17601 bp, 14 predicted proteins | sample UWRJL103311B2_FD_180933 | JGI IMG/M metagenome (GOLD analysis project Ga0247734, IMG submission 180933) | Plant litter microbial communities from Arlington Agricultural Research Station in Wisconsin, United States - UWRJ-L103-311B-2 | ecosystem: Environmental > Terrestrial > Plant litter >... | reverse complement strand
AAACCCCCGAGAAGAAGCAACACAACATTTTAAGTTAGCCACTAAGCACCAAAAGTGTGCTGGAATTATATACGGTACTTTTGCCTGCTACCCGTATTGTGTGTTATATGCGACTTCTAGGATCTGAAAATATGGGACAAAAAGAGCATCATGACCCGTTCAAGTTATACTTAGTGTACTGGAAGACAGACGCCTCGGCAATTAGGGGGTGACTCGCTTAATCCAAACTTTGAAGTATGGTGTGATACATGTATGTTGTTGCACTTGCACCTACCTAGAACTAGTTTGTAGCTAGACTTCATCTTTTTCAGTACATGATCACTTCATGTATAAATTGCCAATAACACACGGAAATTGTCAAAACATGGGACTTGGGCTTTAGTACGTCAATCGGAGACTCAAATGGCTTTAGACGTCATTCTAAGTAAGTGTTCGAAGAGGAACGAGGAGGAGCCAACTTCTTGGTCCTTAGGCTTGGCCGTTTAACCGAGCAAAAGCTTATTTAACTTCATTCCGAGTAGAGCACACACAACTTGTGAAGCATCTGAAGCATGTTTCGAGTTGGTTTTTATCCATTTACCCAACTCCTGGAGGTGTTCCTTGCTTGCTTTCTTTTTTCCTTTTTGCTGGCTGCAAATATATGCAAATCTGTAACCAGCTGAACTTGGTGGCTGACGATGTCCATGTCGGCTTTTCGCTAGTTGACTCCTGAAGAGGGCTAGCTCAGGAGCTCGGCCAGCCCTCCGCCACCCATACCCCAGACTCAGCACTCCGCTTTGAACTATTTGGTATCTAAATAACGATCTTGCTGCAGGGGCCTTGAAAGTATCTTCTATGAACATCATGCGTAAATCTGAAAGAGTTGATTGTCCCACCAATCAGTAGGGCTAATTTGTACAATACGTTTTATGGCCAATCAAGAGGCCTGCTTCTTTCTTCATAATCTTCGTTATATGACTGCTTCATCGGAAAGCACCGAAGTTCTCTAGCACCAGGTGCTCCAGATGTATTCCCCTGGTCATCAGGAGTTGCGATGTTACCGTAACCTTTGCTCGATTTCCTCAGCTGCAGGCAAGCAAGAGTTTCGCCCTCAAGAAGGCTGTCAATCCCACAAACGAATTCTTGTTCAACTAGTTGTCGTCAACATGAGCTCATCGATAGTACCCCGATAGCATACAGGAAGTATTTTCTGTGATTGTTGGACAACTAAAATGCCCCATGGAAAACCATGCGTCTTCCAAAAGCTGCTTTCGCAGCTACACTTGCATCTCGACAACTTCCTTCGTTACTACCAATTGACTTCTGCAGTCCCGTATGTCGTAAGTCTCGCAAAGCCTCCCGCTAATACTTTTCCTAACCGTCTCAAAAATAGCAAATTGCAGGACGCATGTAGCTTTATTTAAACAGAGCACATCATGTGTGTCGAATTCTTCTTTCTTGAACGATTGCAGCGCTTGTCAGCAATGCATCACAAGCTTCCAGAACGAACAAGGAGCCAAGTTTCAGGGACAGATATTTCAGGTGGTCCTGGTGAATGTTTTGAATCTTTGCTCGAATTCTACAGCAGCGGATCAAGTAGCGGCGCTTCAAGCACAAGCGTCGAAACTTTCTGCGCTTGGGAGTACCCGTACGTTATCTGGATCGAGCTCAGCGACTTCGATGCCTACTACTGCGATTTCCCCTATAACAACGGCTCCTATCGCAGCCGGGATTCCACACCCGAATCCAGATGGTGGAATTGTGAACATAAATCGGATAGTGGTACCTACCGTCGGCTCTGTACTGGGACTGGTCGCAATACTTGCTGTCACATACTTTCTCTGGAGGAAACATAGACGGCGAGCCACGGTAGCTTCTCTAGAAACGAAGGCAGTGGATTCGGGGTCCGAATCAGGGGACTCAAGAGGGGGCACCCCACTGCCTCCTCCAGAAGTCATCGAGCCAAAAGAGCTGGAGACTGTGGAGATATATGAGTTGCCCGCATCGGAGCCCGTGGGCTTTGAGTTGCATACGCCGAGGGATGGTAAGATGGATGAAGAGGACTGGCCACTGCCGATGGGACCTCTTAGGGCGATGTTTGTAGAGACTGAGATGAGAGACGAGCGAATGGGTGACGAATCGGCGAAACATCATACATTCTACAATCCCTGAGCTATCCAACAGATCTGTCACAGCTCGCCAGTGGCCAACTCAGAACTCTATACATTCTGCGGCCCAGTATCACCAACCAAACTCACCAATCAAACCTGCATCTCCATTCACGCTACTAATATAAAGGGCATGCCCATGCGGTCTTAGGTCTTAGGGAGGAGAGGTAATAGTGAAAGATGCCGATAGACACCATGTCTGACATCTACACCAAAAGTGCCCACCAAAATTGTTTTGGATAAATCATTTGTGTGCCAGTCCTAGCATATCAAACCACAACTAGTTATAATAGATAAATAAATAAGAAAAAACTTGAAAACCGTACAACCGTACAACCGTACAACCCTACAACTAGACTTGCTTTTTGTATTTGAAGGCTTCAATGAGGTCACTAATGCATCTCATACCCTCCTAATCTCCTTCCTATCTTGATATCAGTTGTAAAAGGGAACATGAGTGGAAATCTAGACGCCGCATTATTCAGAAGGCAGCGAGGCCCCCTTGTTCGCTTATTTCAATGTCATTCTCACAAAATATAAGGACTCAACGTCCAACGTTCCTTCCATACAAACATTAGTATAGCATACTTAAGATAGGACCTCTCTAAAGAGAGACGAATTGAGTCACTTTCTATCATACAAGTCACACTACATGTGAGACTTGATACAAAGGTATAAGCAACCGTAACTATTTACATTGTTACAACAAGTAGGTTCTCAGAGTTCTGGTTCCATTTCGGATGGGGCTAAACACACAGGTCTGTCTTGTGGAAAGTTTGCCGATGTATACCAGAAGATCATTGGATTTCGACACCCTAGCTCATCACTAGAGCCTAAGCAAGGCATCAACTTGAAACGAGAACCATTCGGGAGATCGACGGGTTCTGTAAGCATGAGATGACTTCCAAAACTTAGGGCTTAGAATTGTCTAGTGACTTGCCATAAGTCCTAGGTCTGGTAGTACGAAAGTACTTTTCCTTCATATAAACATATTGGGGGCGTCTCCCCATTTTTTTTATTTTGAAAAAGTATGGTGGAAAGTGTGAGGGAATGTGATAAGCTTTACTGAAGCCTTCTTACATTTGAGTGCTTCAATCAGCCACCGCCACCATGAACCATGAATATAAGGCGAGTGGCAGACTTAGGTAATGCATTTGCATTTGCATTGGTTCTGGTGATGTTGGGGGTAGGGGAAAGGTTTATCGACGATTTTATAACTCGCCGAGTGCTCTAATACCTACCTTGGATTAGCTGGCAATTGTTTGATCAAATTGAGGCCGACTTCAGGTACCGGGCGTCATCGTACCAAATTTGAATAATAATGAAGTGATATATTTCTGACTTCAAATACCCCTTAACTATAGCCTGAACAGGCATTATCGATGTTCGGTTAACTGAGCCGGAAACCAATGAAAAGCATTCGCTTAAGGTTAAACACCAGAGGCCACATCATGTGTCCCTATAGAAAACCAGCGCATGCATATCAGTGATACGGCCCGCCGGGTTATAATTGCTGATCATAGCGTTAGTTTGTTTTTCATATGGGCTATCACAGATTCATTTAAGATCTCGAATGAAAGAAGGCGGGGAAACCTGGGAGTTCGTCGTGGTTAAAGACATGGCGTTCCTCCCAGTCTTCCAACTCTTGCGTCTCTCTTCCTTTCCCATCCAACAAATCCGCTTCGATAACTAGCACTATGCTTCCTACTAAGGTTCTCATTTCGTTGTTGCCCTATTTCCTCCAGGTGTCTGCTCAGGCATCGGGTAGTGGGAGCACAACTCGCTATTGGGATTGTTGTAAAGCGTCATGTGGATGGACCGGCAAAACCTCTCTCGCATCTGGAGCCAGTCCTGTGAAGTCTTGCGATAAAAGTGACAACCCACTCTCAGATTTCAATGCTAAGTCCGGATGCCAGTCGGGCGGATCGGCATTTATGTGCACAAACCAAAGTCCTTGGGCTGTATCCGATACTCTGAGTTATGGATTTGCTGCTACAACCATCGCGGGGGGTAGCGAGTCAAGCTGGTGCTGTGCTTGTTATGAGTTGACATTCACGAGTGGACCGGTGTCGGGTAAGAAGCTTGTTGTTCAAGCGACAAATACGGGCGGCGATTTGGGAGCCAATCAATTCGATCTTGCTGTAAGTTCTCTCTTTCTCCTTTTTAAAACTTTGACTGATGGAGATGATTAGATGCCTGGTGGCGGTTTCGGTATCTTCAACGGGTGCACAACCCAATTCGGAACTCCCTCTGGGGGATGGGGAGCACAATACGGCGGCGTATCATCTCGCTCGCAATGCGACAGTTTCAATGCTAAGCTCAAGGCAGGCTGCTACTGGCGGTTTGACTGGTTCAAGAATGCAGACAATCCGAAAGTGACGTTTAAGCAAGTTACCTGCCCGAAGGACCTGACGCAGAAGAGCGGATGTGTCCGCAATGGTGAGACACCGACTGGAGAGATCCAACCAACTTACACTCCGGGAACTGGTTCTCCTAGCCCGACTGGAACCCCAGCGGAAACGCCATCGGAAGGTGCAGAGCTGTATGCTCAATGTGGTGGAACGGGATGGAGTGGCCCCACGACTTGTAAGAGCGGGACTTGTAAAGTCTCAAGTGAATTTTACTCGCAGTGCTTGCCATAAGTATCGGTAAAAACAAGTTGGGATCATCGCGCGGATGTTGATACCATGCCGTGCAAAGAATTGAAGGAGGAATCGTGTGTAACTTTGTCCCCCAAGTCTTGTATATAGGTGTTCTGAAATGTATATAGTTTCATCGCTTTCCACACTCTCCTTGCACTTATTGGTTTCAGCTTAGCTAGAACGTATGTGTATATTGCGGTGTAATGTATAACTAGTGGGGCTAGATGCACTTGGTATTTGGCCAATCGTGAAATGGGAACTAATGAGGAACCATACGGCATTGAATCTTCAGCTGTAAAATGGGGGAAAGGGTTACTCCTGACACAAAATAACACCATGGATGAAGTAAAGCAGCAAATAAGACCTAATATGAAAACAGCAGAGAAAGTCTTAAATTTCAAACCAAGCCGGAGGGAAACATAGCAACCGTTGCCAACACTGTAGGTAGTGCTGCGATATTTTTCGAATCCCATCCCTCCTAAACTTAAAATCGCTTTAAACACGCACAACATCAATACTTCAACAGCCATTGATACCCCAAACCACAACCAATCATTAAAAACACGATACAAACTGTTTCGGGGTTCGGGTATACGGTAGGCAGTGACCTGTAGACCCTAGCGCTTCTCGCTTAAGCCCCTTTTACTTTTTTCGTGGGCGGGGCGGGTCCAACACACCACACACCACTCCTTTCCCCATTCCACCAATAAACTAGATCTTTTCATCAGCCCCTTCTCTCAATTTGATAACGTAGCAGGCTGGTAAGTCAGCTAAGAAATACCCACAAACAAGGCTGTATCTCGAATTTTCTTTTTCTTTCAAAAAAGAAAATGCCTCGCGGTATTCAAACCTTTGTGACGAAGTATACTCTGCCATATCTGTTACTTCTTTTGGCCCAATTGGTGTCAGGGTAGTATGATAGCGCTGCTTATTCGAGGCTTAAAGTGATCTTGAAAGTTTGATTATGAAGAAGGGAGAGTTTTACGAAGATGATCACAAGTTGTGCCTAGTATTATTAATTGTAGATTTGTTTGTATTAGACAATTACCACAAATGATGCGAGTTAGCAGTATCTACAACTAATTTTCTCTTACGTACTATATATAGGAGGGTAGCCCTTAAGGTATGCACAAACAACAGACAAAGAGGCACAACGCCAAAAAATGCAAGGAGGGTATCACCGATCCTACAAACACCAGCCCGCTCGCCATGCAAAGAGAAAAAAGACACTCACAAAACCACTACATTTCCTTTCCTCCTCCCCTCTAAGCAAATTTGCCATTTGCAACATCGCTATAGGTATGGCCTGAAATATCATAATAATAGTTCTCATCTAGACCGGCACGACTTGGGACAACACCTCCACCTGGCTTTGGGGGACCGTTGAGGTTGACGTTCAACAAACGCAGACGCATGCTGTAGTCGTTGATGAAATCGACGATCTTAGTGGTGTCGGCCGTGATGGGAGCTTGATTGAGGAGCATCAGCATGCCGTCGAGCCACTCGGATGCGAGAGATGGGGTGGTAGGATAGAGAATTAGAATTGCAACATCGGCACGCTCGCCTCCTTTAGAGGATTGGGACCGGGAGTCCGCCACTATTTGACCGTAGACGGTAATTTTGGTATTGGTCTTCGGGGCCTCTACGCCATTGGCGTTTTTGAGAGTGGTGGTTGATTCTGAGGATCCTGGATCTCTCTCCTTCTCTCTGGCCGTGACGTTGGAGACAACAGATGTGACCGTTCCAAGATCGATTCTCTCGCTCAATTCATCGATGGAAGGGTTGTCAATTCGTCGGCTGGCGAAGTCTCCGTAGTGGATATATCGACGGTTGACTGAGAGTCGAACGAAACGCCATTGGCCATCAATCTCCTGACCGTGTCTAGGAAACCAGGAACCCTCCAACAAGCACCGAACACGTTGCTCCTTGACAAATTGCATGGCATCCTGCTTTAGATCGGCACGGATATTCGTGAGATATGGACCCCAATCCTCTTCAAAGTCAAGCTCCAATAGTTGCATTTGCAACACACGTAATCTCTGAAGATCCCACTCTGTAAACTCCTCCTCGACATCTGCGATATCCTTTTGGCGAGTGGCTTGTCCGACCACAGTGTCGATTAAGATGCGAGTTAGATCAGCAACTTTGTCGAAATCTTCACTGCCCAACTTCGCACCAGTAGCCCTCCATAAGCGAATAAATGACAGCAAGCCCGCAGTATGTATTTCAGACCACTTCAAGAGTAGAGGGCGGAAGATCTTGTCATAGTTTTTCATACCATCGAGTACCAAATATGCCTTTGCATCTTCTACATCTGATTTGTCGACATCAAAGTGCTCATAGAGAATGATCGTGACGGCCAAACTTGCTCTAGCAATTGGACATCTCATCTTGGCTGGCCGCAGAGACTGCTCAAGTAGGAGCTTCTGGAACGTATCCTCGTGCCTCTTGACAAACTCTGTGAGATCCATCATACCTAAATAGCCGGTTTTATCGAACTCCTTTGTCGGACTCTCAGTCTCGAAACCAAGACGTCTCCACTTGTTCGGATTATGATTCTCTCGCTGGCTTCCTTTTTGGGTTTGACTATTTTTACGAGTTGTAGATCCGTTAGTCAAACCATTACCAAGAGGCTCCTTTCTATCTGGTGCGCTAGCCAAATGAAGGCTCTTCATAGCTCTTCGATGATCAGGCTTCTCTAACTCAAGTGGGATCCCCTTCCATTTTTTCAACAGAACTTTTGACAAAGCTTGGAACTCCAAAAGGGGATGGGCAATATCTTGTAGAGCAGAGCCTTGCATCATAGCATACACTAATCTAACAACACCTAGGTCCTGAAGGCGCTTGGTGAACTTAGACCATTCCTCCACAGTTCCACTAGTCTTTCCAGAAGCATCCTTATTCTTTGAATCATCATTTGTAATTAGATCGCGCATCAATGCGTTTAAAAGTGAGAGCGAGTTCGCGCATAATGCATGGTCCGCTGACTCCAGCTGTGACACGACCATTTCGAAAAATGTAGGAAAGACCGCAACAGCCGGCTTGAGAGCTCGAAACCCATAATTGAAGGCACCAGTAACCATCGTCCCATGGGAGGTTTGAGGATGGCTTACAATCGCAACCAGAATGCTCATAGCTCCTCGTAAAATGTTGACCAGAGGTTGTTGTACAATTAGCTCAACTATACGCTCAACCAACTCACCCGCACCAGAAGACTCGAATATTTCCCAACCCATATCGACTTCCAGGAGGCGGCTGAGTGATTGTAAGGAGTATGCCAGTGTGTTCCCGCCAGTAGACATGATGAGACGTCTGAGGATAGTGAGACCACCCGAGGAAATAAAGACATCTGCAAAAGAAGGGTCATTGATCGAGGACTGTAGCTTGAAGACTGCCATCTTGCGCATTGCATCCTCATCGCTCGACAGCCGATTGAGCAGCGCGGGAATGTCGCTTTGATCCATCTTTTCTTCCGTGAATAATCTGAGGGCGAAGAAACTAGGATCTCGAGGCTTGTCCTCTAACGGCTTATTCTCTACCTGTGGGAGTTCCGGGAAAGTAATTCGTTTAGAGGAGGGACTGATCGAACTGGGGAGGGTATTTCGATCTTCAGCCTCGTTGGTTTGCGAGTCGGTCTCCCAGCCTACTGATTGTTGACGGTCGGTTCGCGCACCTTCAGATACGGTTCTGGAGCTGTAATATTGAGTACAGGTTTGTTGATAACCAGTCTGGGCGCTCTGCGAATTTGTATCCTTGAATTGATCTTGCGCAGCAGTTAACTCTGGTTCTGTCACCCACTCGCTCTCTTTCTCCGCCTCAGAATCCAATGGTGTGAGGTCTCCGCCGTACTTCTGCGTATTCTCACTACTGTCAGTCTCCCAGTCGTTCTCGTGTTCTAGATTTGGGTTATTCTTCGAATTTAGCGGTTGCTGCTCAAAAGAGAATCTGGGAAGATGCGTCTCCATTTTGTCGCGTCTCGGCTAACTGTTTTGGCGGGCCAGGGTGGGGCGGGAAGGGTCCGAGTGTCAAATAAGGGAGGTGGGGGTGAGACAATAGAGGATAGTTTTGAGTTAGAGTTAAAGGAGAGGAACTCTGTCTTTTGTTGGTAATTGATCAATTGATATCTGGATCAATATATTTGAATGTTCATATAAACGTGAAGACCTAGAAGCGACAACAATAGTGAATTCATTGTTAAAGCGGATGGGTGCCAAGAAATAAGCATGTTTACATGTGTTCCTAAAGGAGACATTTAATAACAATAAATATTTCTGGTACTAAGAAGTTCTTGTACAGGAACCCTTGATTGTCTGGAATTCTATAGTATACACAAAAAAGTCAACTCATGAATTGAAAATAAGAAGTTTTGACAGTATCTTGTCAAATAAATGTGAACATGGCGGAAGCTCACAATTCTCACAAGCTATTGTAGGTAGATGTTTATTAAATTTCTCATTAGTGCTTATTGCCATTCTATATTGTATAGGTTCTATCTCCTCGTGCAACCCGCTAATTACACCGTCTAATTTTGTTGTGTGCCATGGCTCATCTTATCATGTCTATTGTTGGTATCGGGTTTCGGCTGGTTTCGCAAACCCTACTATTGGGAGTTCTCCCCTTTCTCTCGCACTGTCGGTTGTGACAGCCTGTGGACTGACAATACCACTTCTTGGGTCTATGCGCTGATGCGTTGCATTTATTGGCCCTTGGGCATCAATAGATCGCCCTCTACCATTACCGGAACCCATCTCAATGTTCTCCGTGACTCCGTCCTTTTCGTTCCATGTCGGGGCTCGTGAGATAGCAGCACTGTTGTGGCCAGATGCCTCGGGGATATTTGGCATGTCGCCCATGTCCACTCCTCTATTTCCCGATTCTAGATCCGCCAGATCAGTGCCTTCGTCTAATTGCTTGTGGTTGCGACGTCCGAAGAAGCGGTTGTACGACTTTGGGCCGGTGTTTGAAGTAGCCTGAGAATCACGAGATCCCAATTTCCGTAAGGAATCCGACTCATCCCTGCTGTGAGAATCGCGCCCATTTGAATCCCGGCTAGACCTTTCTCTTGATGGCACGTTTTGTCGAATTGTAGGAAGACGAGGCCGTGGAGCATCGTAGACATCACCAAAGTCAGCACCAGATGACTGTCCCTGCATACCAAGAGAGAAATCAACCCGCTTGCCCATAGCAGATATTGATTCCCCACGCTGACGACCAGCCGCAGATTGTCCGCGATTACGAAGAATGGAAGGGTGGCTGGAAGGTGCAGGCTGGAAACTGTTGGCGTTTGAACCTTCGCGAGCAAGAGAGCCTGAACGAGGACCACGAGTAGGGTCTTCCGGCCCAGACGCTTGTTGATTTTCGCTCTGAGGATAGGCGCCATTGAGATGCATGGGGAATTCTGGATTGGCACCTGCAAGACGCATCCGTGGACCTTCAATGCCGAGTTCTTGCATAGTGACCATCATAGCACATATGAACTTATTGCGACGCTGTAGACGCAGAAGTTCATTCTGCCAATTGGATTTGTAGAAGAATACCACATTCAATGTGATGGAGTGAGCTTCGTAGATCGTAGTGAGTTCGGTGAGAATGTTCTTCTGATATTCTCTCTTCTCGTAGGTGACAAACTCCAATAGTCGATTACGAAGTGCTTCAATCTGTTCAAGGCTGGTACCAAATTTGATGGTTACCGGCACAGCTTCAGCAAGCCCACCCGATCTACGCTGGTTAAGAATGAAGAGGGTATTGAGGTAGCTATTAGGAGCTTGAACAACATGCCCTTCCATCTTTTTGAACTCGGTAAAGAGTAGGGAAATCTCCTTTACGAAATAATCATCGCCTTTTCCCTGCGAGCCCGTATTTCCGTAGATTGTAACTCGGTCCCCAACATCGAAAGGGTGTTTGACGAAGACAAAAATGAGCGACTGGAGGAATTCTTGAGCGGTTGCAGAGAGTAGCCAAGAGAGTGCCAAAACAGTAGAACCAAGTGAGGTTAGGGCAGTTGAGGCGGATGCCGAAATCAACGATACGAACACTAAAACGGTTATAACAAAAACAACAAACAAGAAGACGTCGTCCAATTTGGACACAACCGAATCCAGATCCTTGAGGGAAGCAGTGATGGCCTTTCGCTCACGGCCAATTTCCACACAGACAGCCTCGAGCTCGTCCATAGAGATATCGCCATTTAGATCCCTATCAAACATGGCGAAAGCTGCCGAGGCCTCGTCATCATTATCGAAGGCTAATCGTAAATCCTCCGAGGATACAGTCTCTGACCCTTCAACAACAAAGGTGCGATAGAGCCGACGCGCTAGTACTTGAGATCCTGTGGTTGAATGCAAAAGCTGGAGGATGCTAAGACCTGTTAGAATGATTGCAAATATGAGAAGAGCTGAGCTTACACCTGGTGGGGATGGGTGCTTCCAGTGACTGCTTTCCCAGTGAAGTCTCCGGCTACCTTTCCAGCAACGTCACCAACCTTGTTGAAGACCGTGGCGGTCTTCTTCTTCGCCTTCTCAACATAAATCATGGGTGTACGCGCGCCAGACGAGCCTCCTTCGAGAGATCTCCTTTCGAATTCCGAATCTTCAACATTTATTTTCTCTTTTGAGTATATGTATAACTTCATGAGACTGGAGATTTGAAACTTGTTAATTTCAATCCTGTCGGCGTATGTTCGAAGATGGAAGCTAATCGCAATAAGTTGAATGATGATTTTCTCAACGAAGTTTAGAATGACGCCGATGAAGATAGAGACTATAACCTTATTTGTTGTCTTTTCCCAATATTTGACTCCCTTGTTGTTGTCTATATGATGGTTCGTCATGGTTGGTAAGAAGGATATTTCGATGGCAAGCCACCAAAAGAAGATGGTAGCGGGCACTTCGAGGGCTTTGCCTAAATCTCTCCATTTTTTGCTGTTGTTGGTGAACATACTCGAGATCATGCCCATTGGGTAGGGGATACATTTGGCCAAGATCTAGCATGCATTAGTTATTGCTATGTGATTAGGCAGTATGGAGCTTACCCTCGCCGCCCATAAAGTGAGCCAGACAATCTCAAGCCATATTCCGAACCAAAACAGTCGGACGCCACCGACATGTGCGGTCTTGAATAGCAACAGCCCAAACAGGAGCGGGATCAGCAATAAGATGCAGAGTGGTGCAATGTAACAGAAGTACCGGACTAGGAAACTGGACTGGTGAATGCTCTTGAAGAACTTTGCAAGCTTGGTGGTGGGATTCGCGGGTGGTTTATAGATCTTGGTCTGCTCGTGTATAGGAGTTGTTCCGATATCAAAATCGTCTGCAGGTTCCGACCCATTGTGTCTCGATCTCGAGCGTGCTAGTGATTTATTCCTGCCGATATGCATCTCATCATTTGCGGTTTCGACCCTATTGACCACCTGTTCGACTTCCAACATGAGGAGATCGTCTCCAAGGCGCTGGGTCTCATCATTCCGCTGTTCTGAGGCGGTTCGATAGCTCTCTTGCGCTTGGGGCATCCTATTCAGGTGGTCTGGCCCATCGGCGTAGCTTGTGGTTGTGTGCAATTTGTGCGAGGGCTGCTCGTCCATATCGCTCATCAAAGTCGCGTCCTCGTCTGAATAACGCCGGCCGTGGGATTGTGAGGGATGGTTGGGCGAGAAAGCTGGGAAGCTATGCTGCTCTTTCTCTCGAATCGGAGTCGACATGGTCGCTAGATATAAGGGGAATGTGTGGGGTGTCTCGAGGAGGTGAGATCTGATGAATTCGGATCGACACTCGCTTGGTGCTCAATATGTGCTTGGTACCTGCACCACAGCAGATCTCTTTTTGGTGGCAAGTTGATAGAAATGGATAGCTACGGCTCCGGGAAGGTATCGGGGCCGTGAGATGGAAAGTAAAGTTTGGTGAAACGAGTGTGGGCGTCCAACGAACGAGGTGGTGCTGTAGAGCTACTGTTGAAAGTTGGTTGGTTGTTGAAGCATCTATCTATCTGCATCCAATGTTGTAAGATATATATGCAGGTGAAGGAGGGCCTTCAGGACCTTGAAGTAGTGTAGTCAAGAGACGACTGACTACTGTACTGGGAGTGAGGACGAGACGCAGCCGGCGTCCTAGTTGATGGATCAAATAATGGATCAATGGATCAATGATCAATGGGTTAATCGTCCAGCCAGCCAGCCCACTGGCCTTTGAATCAATGGTGGCCCACTCGTGCCGAGATCCTTTTTTTCTTTCTATGGGGGAGAATAGTTAATGGTGGGAACAATTTTTCTTTCGGCGGGTCGCCGGCGGCTTGACCAGAAATGACGTATGGATGGCGTACGATTCGTCCAACGCACGTACAGTATACAGTATGAAGTCAAAACCGCTGGGAAAGTTAGTTTCGCTTCGGCATCAAAAATAGCGGAAAAGAGTTGCGTACGACAAGCAAGCAGCAGCAGTTAGTGTAATGCTATTAACCTTCGTATTAGCAACTGACTTTCAGATCAACAACGGTGGGTTTTTCATCACACATAGAGGAGAGGCAAAAACCCCCCTAATAATCAAATCAAACCCAATCGAACGAATTTTCCCGATGGAGGGTTTCCTTTAAATAGACGAAGCTGCCCTGAAATGACTTGGATATGCAAAGCTTATCTTTTCCCCTTTTTTTCCCACCCCCTGAGAGCCGCGCTGGGCTTTGGGCCCTGGCAACCATACGATAAGAGTTCGCCAACACCACACATGGGGGGATGATGTACGTGCATGAGCCAGGGATATGAAGCAGGATGGCTGATGGCTGATGGCTGTCTGGTTCAAGGCCAAGGTCCAGGTCCAGGAGGCGTGTGCACATCCAATTAACCGTTGGGAAACCGGTTCTCCTGGGCTTCTCCATCTTAGCATCCACCGTTCGCCAGGCTTTCGTATTCAGGTATTCAACCTCAAGTCAAGAGTCAGGGCTCGGAGGGCTCGGAGGGGATATCGATGGGGGATGGGGTACGGAGATAAGCACGGGGGAGGTACGTAAGGTATATCGGTATATCGGTATATCGGTTGTTCTAGATGAGGTGATAGGCAATGTGAATTACCTGGTCCGCTTAGCAAATAGCGCTACGAAGTACAAGTAAGTAGTACCTGGACTGGACCAGACTGGAATGGGTGGGCCGAGAGACAGAGAGTAGAGAATAGAGGCGAAATCGATTAATATCAGCCAATATACTCCGGATGTTACTGTATATACTGTATGTACGATGCAGTGCAGAGTGCAGTTGAAAACAGGCACAGGCACAGGCACAGGCACAGGCACAGGCACAAGATATTCAAGGGAGTCGATCGATATATTTCACGAAGGCTAATAAAGGAAAAGAGCGTTGATCATGACAGGTAATCGATTTAAAGTTTGCTGGTATGCGGTATGGTATGTATGCTACAATAATCAAATGAATACTCACGAACAGCCTCCACGTAATATAGAAGACAAAAACCCCCCAAGTAACTAAAAGCAACCACGTATGTATGTACATCATTCCCATAATATAAAACATACATACATCCATACATCATATCCCATACAAACAAACACAATTAACCACAACCCAAAAAAAAAAACCTAGCATACGCCAAAATTACGCAAGCAAGTTCCCCCCCACCCCCCATCTCGAACTCGTGTTTTCCGCTGATAAGAATTTGGTTTGGGTTTGAATAATACGCATCAAAATCTTCCCGTTCCCGCTAAAGAAAAATAAATCATATCTTGAATATTCTAGTGCTGGTGAGTGCGCAAATCCCTAACAGCCGGGACCAAAAAGAAAAGGGGGGCAAAGCTTTTATTAAGCGAGAAAATCTAATAATACTATAGCTATAAGATAGGTAAACAATATCTTACTATGATGAACGGGAATTGGTTTGTGAAAATAGAATAAATGAGTTTTGTGTTTCTCCCCTCCCCTCCCCCCTTGTTCTTGACGAGAACATTAAATCTGCAGAGGAAGACTTGACCAATCTTCACGCCAGTCCATGCTGCCCTTCTTGGCGGGCCAAATACGGCGAAATGCTTCCACGGGCTCTGTGTGTTTCGTTATATACCACAGCTCCAACACAGTATCCTTTTCCTCCCGCCAGTACTCCAGTGGCCGTTGGTACCTCATATACCTTTTAGTTAGCTCCTGATCGCTGGCCTCCCTCGCTCTCCGACCTAGTTCCTTAATGTTGATACTATCCCCGTCATCTCGAGCCACTCGCTCAATCAACCACGAACGACTTAGGTTCCTGACAACATCTATTATATCACAGCTATATCTATTGCTGCCCCAATGGCCGCCGCCTGTGGTCCACAATTTAAGAGACTCCAGCTTTTGGCCCGCCTTGCTCTGGCAGATTATCTCCCAAATCGATTGAGCTAGTATCTTATCCACCGCGCAGTTTATTAGTGTTTCTCGTAGATGGCCATTCTTCAAGAAGCTTAATAACTCGTTGGTCTCACGATCGGCTGCATCAAATAAAACATCGTTTCTCGAATCGGGGTCTCGAGTCACCTGCCAGTCAGAACAGTCCAAGGTAAGGAAGAGCGATTTCAATCCTTTTATCTTGCCGAAGCTTTTATAGATCTCAGCCTCGAGCGCATTAGATTGTGTACGTTTAACTGAAACAGCTAGCTCTTGTAACGCTGGACACTGGGCTTGGATTTGCAAAATATGCTCTTTTGAAAAAGTCATAGGTATATGTGGTTGAGCTTGATAATAGTCTGTAGTAAATTCTCGCTCGAACGGGCGTAGACTTAGCTTTTTTAACGTCTGCCCGTGTCGGTATAGGATAGCGTTTAGAATCTTAGGCTCGAGTGGGCCGGATACCGAAAGCTGATCGAGAGGCTCAAACGCCCCCATAAGGGCAATAGCGTTATTGGAGTAATTGGGTCTTTCAACATTGTGATCGTTGCGTGTTAGACGAATACGAAGTGTTTTTAGTCGAGGGAACGAGTAATTCTGGACGATAAAGTCCATTTCCTCGTCATTCAGCCCGTAGCTCTCACATTCATAACCTCCTCCCAGGGTCAGCTGGCGCAGGAGGCTAAAGTCTGTGTGCCTAGCCCAAGCCTGCAAAATACCCGTTGTTTTCAAGACCATAGCCCCAAGAAGCGACAGCGAGGTCAAGGACCCGATAGATCGACCGGGGACAAAGCCTGGAAGACCTCGCCATGGTTCCCGCGGGCGGCGGTCATATCTCCATGAGTTCTCCGGCGTCAGGTTCATTACCACAACTTCCTTCAGGTTAGGTGCAAGACCAGCAACAAGCTCCATTAGCGCCTCTTGGTTGAAGTCATCGTCGCCGTCTGAATCCCGCTTACCGCATTCCACCTTAACACTATATAAACACGGAGAAGTAGCCAAGGCCATCTCGTAAGGGTAGGGAGTGCCCCATAGTAGGGTTCGAAATCGAAACGTAAGATGGTAGAGTTTACATTGGGGATGGTAGTCGTGGAGGGCGTCAAGAAGGCTGGGCGGAAATTGATTCTTGCAGTCGTATACTAACTTAGTAAAATATGGCAGTATTTTGATCAAACCGACAATCGGCGCCCATGCCAGATCCTCCTTAGAAGATTTTGCAATGACAGGCTCGTCGTAGACGACATGCGGTGAAGTCTCATATGGTTCTTCATCGCTCAAGATTTCGTCAACGCCGGTTGTTTTGAACCAGCTATGGCGGTCCGCTGTACCAGACTTATATCCTTCAACCCTGGGTTCGCCAGACAACCGTAGAGTTCCCTTAATGCTAAGACAGTGGACGTGGCGCGCGGACTCGGTACGGGACAAGGTCTTAAGAAGGGCATTAACGTCGCATTGTAATGCCTCACGACTGCTAATTGTGAAGCAAATATTGTGAAAGATTAATGGAATAGTGGCGCTATAGCAAGTGTTGCTTGTCAACCCAAATGCGTAAAGACTCGGTCGATGAAAGTCGTTCACGTGACCCGATATCTGCTGTAAGATCTCAGGCGGGAGGCCGTGTAGGTCCAGCTTAACGGAGCCCATGGCCATGATTGACACAGCTCAATGAAAGTGGTATGAAGGAAGTAGAATCGATTTCTGAGAGCCAGAATTAAAAAATTCTTAAAAAATAAGGTTGTTGGTGCCAAAGCGGTGTGCGGAGTCATAAGTCATCATATAACTTATAGTCTAGTGCTTATGTTATCCCTTGATAGACTCTCTATATCAGGATCTCTAAACTTTGCTTCTGGTTTTCGCAACATCATCCCGTCGATTTTGACCATCTCTTTTAAAAATCGCTTCTTTCAAGGGTTTCCCATAAATCTAGCCACCAAGCTGAACCCCCATCCCCTAACGTCAGCCATGATCATCTCCACTCCCTAAAAACAACTCTCAAATCCTAAGGAAAAGGAGAAAAGGAGGAAACCACTCGTAGAAAGACAGAAAGAAAGAGCGAAATTAAAACTCACCGAACAAGGACTCCCCCTTCCTTCCCCGTATCTCCATCTCCATCTTCCCACCACAGCCGATCCCAAAAGAAGATGACCACCGCGATCAAAACCATAAACACAACCCCCAGCGCCGCGCCGCCAATCTTCGTCTTCCGCCACGCAATGTGGTTCTCATACTCGCTCTTCCTGCGCACTAGGGGCGTGACCTCGTCGCCGTGGTGGGCCGAGTAGTACGACGACGAACGGTGTTGGCCCGCGGATGGACGACGGGTATATTTCTGCCTCGCCATTTTCGGGGTCTTTTTGCCCGGGCTCGTGTATCAATGTGTATTCTTTTTCTCCCTCTGGCCTCTTCTTTTTTTGCGTAGGTTTTATGAGGAGAGGAGAGGAGAGGGAGAGATGAGATG
>Ga0247734_1001505_pt1 | contig 17611 bp, 9 predicted proteins | sample UWRJL103311B2_FD_180933 | JGI IMG/M metagenome (GOLD analysis project Ga0247734, IMG submission 180933) | Plant litter microbial communities from Arlington Agricultural Research Station in Wisconsin, United States - UWRJ-L103-311B-2 | ecosystem: Environmental > Terrestrial > Plant litter >... | reverse complement strand
GTGTGCTGAATACTGCCGTCCTGGCTGTGCACTTCATGAAGGAGCAAGCTGAGGGAGGAAGCATTGTGCTTATGGGTTCAAGCACTGGCTTGGGGCCTCTTCGGGCAGCCGATTACTGTAAGTGCCAACATATATATACTCAAGGTTATGGGTGCCACGGGCAAAGTAGACGTTAAGCTGACAAGCGATACAGCAACCGCTAAACACGGAGTCCTAGGATTTGGACGAGGTTTTGGCAAAGCCGTCACAGCTGCCGGTCTCCCAATCCGCATCAACACCCTCATGCCATCATGGACAAGCACAAACATTCTCCCAGACGTAGCAAGCATCATGAAGTCAGTGTCACACGAATCGCAGCCTACCATGGTGATTGCCCGCATCGCTGCATTGTTGATGGTGGACAAATCGAGAAACGGAGATGTCATATTCGTCTCTGATGGGAAATACCAGGAGATTGAGAAGAGCGTGCTGGCACCTGCGTATGAAAAGATCAAGGGAGATGGCCCTAGCGATGACGAGATCCTGAGACGTATATTTGGACAAGCCACCTAGACAACAACCTCGATGAGGTAATGATTTTTAAAACTCAATTGGTTAGATGGCATATAGACGTAGCTGTTTCAAATACCAGATGTTTCTCAGACAGCCTCATGTGACTATATATCGCTTGAATTAAGTGGCTGAGACCATAGCACGGGCCAATTATTTGGAACAGAGGATTGGCAAGCGAATGCTGGTAGGCTCACAATAGCCTTGAGATTGGTGACGAGGGTTGAAGAAGCTCGGTGAAAGTAACGCCGAAATTGATAATGCAAAACCATGTTGAACCAGAAATAGAGAGATGAAAGAGCAGGAGCTTGGTGCAAGGAAGGAAATCGAATTAATGGTACTACTAATATTAGAAGCTAACGTGAGGTATTGGGTCGCCCATGCAAGGTAAAATCCAAACATTGGATACAACTTTCGCCAATACCATGAATTTTTTCGTCGTCACACGCGATTTCGATTCAATTGCCATCAGCTCAAGTAGAATTGGCATGCGTAAGTAGAATTGCCATATGCCTGGTACACAAAACAGATATGTAAATAAATTTCAAAATTGACTTACATCTTACGACAAAGGCATCCATCATGATCACCAAGTTCGAATTATCCTGATAAACTGGAGGTGACTTTTACTGTATTACTCGTCCTCCATTACCCTCATTCTTCGCCATCACCTCTCTGCTGGCATACCCCTCGCATCGTCAAATCCTGCAATTTCGATATTCCTTCCACAACCCACACATCCCTACCAGTATATTTTCCCTTGGCATAGTTATTCTTTCGCATCTTTCTCCAATCTCGTCCTGTCCTGTACTGGACTGTACATCGTCAACCTATAAAGCCAACGTGCCGCCTACGAACTATGCATCTTGGGTCAGGAGAGAGCAAATTGTCGGCGATCCATTTTTCACTCTCGTTTTTACTGTACATGCTTATGGATTATTTCTCCTCCCAAGCTGCAGCAAAAACGCAAGCAAGACACAAAACGCACTAGGGGAGTCTCTCCGGCTGGAAGTTCCCACTATGAGTAATAGAATACCACCCTAATAAATTAAACCCAAAAGGTTAAATAGTGGGGGAGATGGGGCGCTGACTGTACTGTGTCAAAGTTGGGCAGCTCGTGAGTGGTCAGGTTTTCTTTATACCTTACAGTATGAAAGTAAACAGTATGTTTAGCCGCACATTGTTTGCCAAATCCTGGTCTGGCCACTCTGCCTTTCGTTCCCAGTATGGACATACGTTGTCAACAAATGAAGTGTCTCCTCTCCCCTACCTACTATCTACTTTCGTACTGTATGTATTTGTATTGTACATTATTAGTTAGCGCTGCAACCCTCGTCACTAAAGTACAATATAGTTAGTTACCTTAGTAGCATTTCCTCAAAGCCGCGTGGTTAGCACCCGCCGCGCGGCGAAAAGATTGAAAATGTACAGTCTTATTAGTATGTTCCTGGATTACCCCTGAATGAATTGGTTAATAACCTAGCTAGAAAAGAAAAGAAAGGAAAAAGAAAAAGGCAAACATGCAGGAATTGCCTGACAGCCGTTTAGCCCCAACTTTTTAAACTTTAGGAGGAAAGGAAGGAAAATTAAGACGGGAGCTAAAAACGAGGTGAGGGGATTAACTAACTAACTGTACTGTATGATTCACAAGGTACTAGGACGCACTGACTGTATGGACGAAAAGGTACTTTATAAGAAGAAAAAAACAAGGTATCAAAATTTAAAGCCTGAGTATAAAAGATAGAAAGATTATATGGCGTATAGTACAGTATATGCTAACGAATAGAAAAAAGAGTACACCTACAAATCATAAGCAATTCTTTTATATATATACCATATCAATATCAACTAAGTAGATCTTAACATATACCGCTTTCTATCTTTCTTCTTTTCTCCTTGATGGTACCAACCACTTGGTTGTGCCATCAATACAGTAGTGGTAACTAACGATTCGTGCCAACCCGTGACTTGCGCCAAGCCGGTTCGTGACAATACTAGGGTTTAATTATATAGAGTATTATAAGTATAAAGTATATAAAATTAAAGAGAAAAGAGGGATAGAGGCATTAGCACCAGTAGATTAGTGTTACCAATTAGATAGTAGTACGAGAAGGCTGGTAGCACCTGCGGGTGCTTCTACCAGCTCTTATAAGGTATAATAAGATCAAACCTTTAAATATAAAATAATAAAGATCTACCTCAACATCTATATTAATCCTATATCAGACAAGCATGCTACTAGTTCTATATAAAAAGAATGTCAAAAGTAACTTAGAAATCGTTTATAACAATTATGAAAACCTAGCAAATAACAATATATATATAAAGCGGCAGAAAGTTTTTTATTCCACTCGATTTAGAGTTAGTTTCTAATAATAATCTTCCGCAACTATCTTTAGTTATTCCAGGTAACAACGACAATGACACGAGTAAAGAGAAAGATAATAAAAAGAAGGTGATCTTTGTTAGCACCATTCCACAACCATCTCTATACACCTACATCTCTCCCGCAGACCTCAGTATAGAGCTTGTAATAATTCAGACTAGTAGCTCTCGTTTTGAACTAGGTTACACTATTATATACAACCAGAGCCAGAATAACTTTGATATAACTAGTAACTGCCGAAACGCTCTCAATCCTAGGTTTTGTGACAATTGGATTCTGGAAGTAGAGAAGCTGCATTCAGGACAAAATACTGTGCCAGCTGCGATTATCATCCGAGCTTGGTGCCGATATACCTACTACCCTAGTCACCTCCACTTCAACTCTCAGCTTCGATTCTCACCCTACGTTCAACATCGTAGAACGCGAAAGGCCTCACTAAATCGATCCATATCCATCGACCCTCCTCCTATCTACCTCGCCCTCTGAACAAGCGCCCCCCAAAAATCCACAGGCTTAACAAACCACCGACTCTCACACCTCCACCCCTCCCTCCTCACACCCTCCTCAAGCACAAAGTCAAACTTCCTAACAACCTGCGGAATCAACTTACTAACCTCCAACAAACTCAAGTTCTTCCCAATGCAAGTGCGACTCCCCATTCCAAACGCAAAGAAATACTTTTCTACCTCCGCACCTCTCCCCTGCTCCTGCATCTCCAACCAGCGCTCTGGTCTCCATGCTTCGGCATCGTTCCCATACACCTCCGAATTGTGATGTGCAACCCAGGAATTAATGCCCACTGTTGTTCCAGCGGCGAAATGATGTCCTGCGAGATCAGCTCCTGAAGGAGGTACCACGCGCGCGAGGGGGAGGCCGGTAGCGGAATGGAGGCGGAGAGCTTCTTTGATGACGGCTTGGAGATAGGGCATCTCGTTTGCTTCTTTGAAAGTTACTGGATCTGAGACCATCCCTGCAGTGGCTCCGTCGTCGATTTCCTTCCTTAAAGTTTCGAATGTTCTCGGGTGTTTGAGGAGGTAGTATAGGACTGCTGAGAGGGTGATAGCTGTTGTATCACTCCCAGCTCCGATATTACTCTGACATATCGTGAAGATATCCAATGCTGTCATTTTCTCTGGATCTTCACTCTTGATATCCAAAAACTTGGATACGAAATCCTCTTTTCCTTCTCTCTTTTCAATCTTTGGATCTTTTAACGCTTGCTCCTTCGAAGCGATTTGAGAGCGTGTGTAATTCCCAACATAAGCATGACCGCCACTCTTCGGCAGCAAAGGAAACAGCATAGCATGCAGTGCAGGAAACACACCCACAAAAGTACTGTAGGAACTTCTTGCTTCAATAGCAGCAAAAACCCCATCTTTATCAACTCCAGCATCTAAGAATCCGAATCTTTGGCCAAAGGTGATCTCGCCAATAACATCGAATGCATAGCATTGGAACCAGTGGGCGAAATTGACGTGCTGTGAGTTCGTGTGAGCGAGTTCTTGAAATCGGGAAATGAAGAGGGATGTGCAATTGTCTACGAAGGGCTCGTATCCCACAAGAGAAGACATGGAATATGCCGATGCGAATTTTCGGCGTTGCAGGGAATGCCGATGCGGGTTTAGCTCTGCGAACAAGGAGGCTTTGTTTGGATCGGGTGGCATCCAGGCCCAGTACCAAGGTGCCTGTATCATATCAGCTTCCGTTCTTTCTTTATACACTTTGTATACTTGTGGAAATATCGACATGACGGAGTATAAGTGATTACATGGTGAGAATAATTCACCTTCACGAATTTGTTCCCATGTCCGTAGATATCCTTCGCAGCACCAACGTCGTCAATACTGTACTCCCCCGGCGCAATTCTAACTACAGGTCCATATTTCTTATGCAGTTCTATATTCGTGAGTTCAAAATCCCCGCGGTAGATTTTATACAGATACCAGAGGCGTGTGAAGCGTGCGAGGAAGGGTCCTGGAATATGGAGATTCGGGGAGAGGAGGTGGTGGAATAGGGTAACGGTGATGTAGAGGGATGGGAGAAGTAGGAGAATGGTGGAGATGGGGAGGGCGAGGAGGGCTTGCAGCATATTTGGAGGTTGAGCTTGGGTTGTACCAGAAGAGGTGAAGTGAGAAGGAGTGAGGTTACGAGTGTCCTTTTTTTTTTTATAGAGGTAAAGTAGCGCTACCTAGATGCCGTTCATTCTGCCGTTAATACAGTATTGTATCAGAAGTGGGGGAAGTGAGAAGAAGTAAAGTGACAAGTGTCGTCTTGTTTTATAAACGTAAAGTAGTGATCCCTAGATGCCGTCCGTTCTGCCGTAAGTATAGTGGATTCAAAGTCAAACTTTTCCAGAATTGCTAGCTCAGTTGAGTAGGTATTTGGGGCCGCTTATTGGTCTTTTAAGAATGATCAATTGAGCAGTCAGTCAAGCAGCCATTCTGTCATTGCGATACAAGTACTTTTCACCTCGTTTGAAAATGGAGGGTCATTCCGCTACCCCAGACCCAGAGCCGCCCTGATGGGCGAGGCGGGGCAGACTTCTTACAGTAGTCAGCCATGCAAGGGCAAAGACCATGGATATATAAGTCTGATCAGCCTCATCTAGGGAAGTAAGCCAACAGAGAACCATATTTGCTGTATTTATGGAGCCGAAGGTGCTAGAAGCAATTTCAGGAGATACCCTTGTTTGTTCCATCCACCAGATACAACAGTACCAGCAAAAAAGGTTCTTAGTACCAGCAGATTTCAAACCCCGCTAGCAGGCTGGTCCGTATATCCTTTTTCTCGCTCATGGCCTAAGCCCCGCGATTTCCCCGCAGCACGAATCGCAGAGGTTTTTATCGAATGAGGAGAGAATAGTTCGTCGTAAATCCGTTGTCGTAAATCCGTTCTACAGTCGAACCTGGAAGACTCCCTCCAGAGGCACCTTGCTATTTCTAGTTAGCCTCCGAATTATTCTCCGGCCTAGATATACTTCGAAGGTATTAGTGGAGATCCGCGGGGTTGGTGGCTTAACCCCTCAAGTTGCCTATTCCGAGGCTTGTCGTCTCTTGCCCCTTGTTTACCGGACTAAGCTGTGGGGTTGATTTTTGGAAGCGAACAACGTCGATTTATTGCAGAGACCGAATAGTAGGAATACTAACAACATTAGGCTTTAAAAGGCAGGTACCTTGCCATCTACCTGATGTTCAAATTAGAACACACGTTTATTATTATCTGGCATATAAAAAGAAAACCAAAGTGAAAAGAAACCTTAACACAACTCCAAACATGGCCAACATCAGAACTGTCCGGATTCCTCAGGGAGAGGTCCGAGGATTGTATGATACTGTAAACAGTGTCTCGCATTTCCTCGGCATACCTTACGGAGTCGTTTCTCAACGCTGGACCAGAGCATCAGCTATACTAGACTTCGCGACAGGAATTCATGATGGGACACATTATGGGTTTCGATAACCCAATACTAGAAGTCCCTAGTACTTGAATGCTAACATATTTCAGACCAATATGTCCTCAAGTACACCAGCAAGAAGCTCCTTCAATTCAACAACTTGCAGTACCCGGCTTTCCGCCCAATCCAGCGCCAAAGATGGATGAATTTGCTTGCCTTAACTTGAATATCACCAAGCCTGAGGCGTCACTCGAGCCAATGCCCGTGATGGTCTTCATTCATGGTAAGTATCATTGAGGGATAGGCAGATTATATTAGTCTCTAATGAATAGTCGTTCAGGAGGTGGCTATACCCTCGGATCCAATACTGAGATCGTCTATGATGGGATGGGTTTGGTTCAGGCTTCTATTGATGCAGATAATCCTATTATTCACGTCGCAATCAAGTGAGGCAGCCAACATGGTTAGGTGTCCATGCTAACATAAGGCAGCTATCGGCTTGGGTATTTCGGATTTGTAGCTTCTGAGGAACTCAAAAATGAAGTTGGAGGCATGTCGGTCGGAAATTATGGTGAGTCGGGTCAAGCCTGTTTGGGGTTCTATGTTGACGTTTTCTACAAGGCCTCTGGGATCAGAGGATGGCTCTCGACTTCATCAAACAAAACATTTCTAAGTTTGGAGGAGATCCTAATTTCATTACCATTTTTGGTGAAAGTGCAGGAGGTGGTGAGTAATTTATCCCAGCTCTTTGAGGGAGGTACTCATTCTGCGTTTAGCTTCGGTACATGCCCATCTACTTGCTGAGGCAGAGCTATTCTCTCAGGCAATCTGTCAGTCAGGTGTCGTACATACTGTAGGACCATTGAAGCTTCGAGATCCGTACACGACGGAAAGATACAACTCGCTATTTTCACTTTTAGATACCGATACAACGAAAGATCTCTACGCTCTACGATCATTGCCAGCGGAGAGTATAGTCAACCTGACGTCAAAACAATCAGGAGGTGCGCTTGCTGCTTTTTTCATAACCGACGACACAGATTGCCAATATGGCTTCTTTCCACCCGATACAGATTGGGTAACTATCAGACCATTCTGTAAGCGTTTCATGATTGGGGACTGCGCTACAGAGGCGGTTGTCTTGGCCCCATTGATAGCCCAGATGCCTCTTGCCGACATTCGCAAGCTTCTCCTTGGATCATCAAAGCTTCTGTCAGCTTACCTAGCACAGTTTGGGTTATCAAAATCACAGCTCGCTACTTTTGACCACCATACGCCAGCGGGCATGAAGGCTTTGATAGATCTGATGACTGACGTCGGATTCCATGGGCCGACCCAAGCAGTCATCGCAGGATCACATCCCGATTCCACATTTGTGTACCGATTCGACAGGCCAAACAGTTGGCCTGCCAGTCCATTTGCCGGAACGGCGCATCATACCATTGAGTTATTGTACCTTGCATCGGTTCCTCTCACATTTCCCACAAGCGAAGCTGAGATAGACCGAAAACTATCCAAATTGCTGATGAAGCAGTGGGTGGATTTTGCCGTTGGCAAACAACCCTGGCGACCATATGGAGATGAGCACTGGGAAATGATATATGATGTGACGGGGAATGCTGTCAGCATCAGGAAAGAAGCCTTACAATCAAGCGGCCGGAGAATGGTCAGAGGTGGATTTGGCGAACATACGGATGAGATTTCACGGATTAAGGTGGCTTTCTCGAGTGGCGCTGTCTGGTAAAGGTACACGGATTCAGATAGGAAGATGAGAATTCTCTTTGACTTGAGTATACGATTATCTTTACATAATTGAATAAAGTCCTCATCGAGATCGTACAGCTATCATGGAAGCCCTGATGTTGTGAGTTGCACTTTCCTCCACGGCTTAGCATAGTTTAGCCTAGGGGTAGAACCCGTCTCATACAGAGGTGGCAAGTGTTCGATATCATGCACAATCTGACTTCTACCTTGCAGCTGTTATACCGTAGTATTGTTCCAAATAATTGTGCTAGAGAACTCCAGACTACTACGGGGTAATAGAAATTACATACCTCAGCTCATATACTTGATATAACGCATGGAAATCTCTCATGGAGAGCCTTACGCCCTTCTCGATTGCTTTTTTAGTTTAATCTACATCAATCGAGAAGACTAATACCGTCAGCTAGTTAGAATAGGGGGTTTCGTTGATAATTCGGAATAACCTTCCTGAATTGGACTAGCGCCAGGGGAACGAAAGGGTATATTAATCGACCTTCTGGGGATGTAATTAGGAATCATAGATTATTCTCGTATCAATTGGAATACCCATTGCAGGCTTATACTTCTCTGTCATACTAATCCTTACAGATATATTTGAGATTATGTTATAATTATATTAGAATTGGTCTATTTATATAGAGTTTTAGATAGAGTTTTAAGTATATAAGCTATTCTACTAGCATTGTGAGCTATACTGATATGAGAATTCGAATACTGGCCAGTTTCCAATTCCCAAAGCGTCAAAAAAGGCCATATTTAATTACCTAATCGGGAATTCGAAGGTTCTTCAAGGAAAGCAATCGAGAAGGCCCATTTGCTGCGACAAAGATAGGCATCTGCGCATATAGGGGGGTCTAGCGGAGAGGCATAGCGGGTGCTTGACGTAAAGGAGAAGCGCTCGAGCAACTCTAGGGGGCTGTTGGGAGAAATTTGGAAAGATAAGTGAGAAAGAGGGTTGAGAGCGGGGTGTGTGACTTTTATCCCCTCGTCCGGCGCCAAGTGGCCTAACGCTAGTCCGAATTCGCTTAGGCGGTTTACTCCCTGTGGCTTCAGGGACTCAGCCCTAGACTTCTCATCAGCCTCCTTCTTAACCTCCTTTATCTCTCCTTCTACCACCACTGCCTTCGCCTGCTCTACAAACAGCAGGCCCTCAGTCGCCGCCAACTCCAACATCTCATTATTTATTTCCTTTAGATTCAGCTCAACGAATGGCATAGGAATACTATCTAAAAGAACCCATCCCGTAAAACTTACAATACAATCATCGATCCCACTGAATATAAACCGTGCTGTACGTAGTGGTGCCCCGTATTAGAAGTGATTTTTGCCTTTGTCGGATCACTACGGGGCACCCCCACGTGTATTCACGTAGAGTGCAAGTTGTATTCCTAGTAATCGATGATAGTATTGTAAGTTCTACGTACTAGCTGGTGTTGACATACAACCAATACGGCCGCATGCGGCCGCATGGTTGATCTAACCTAGGATCACGTGAATGAACGTATATCCCGAGTCAGAATATACCAACAAACTGTAAAAAAAAATTGGATTCTAACCTTTTACCTTGACAGAAATTATTCTTTCATTTAACTTTAAAAACGATGGTGGGTGGTAATAATAACAATAATAGTAATAATAATGTTATTAATAAGTTTAGTGATCTGTAACTTTTTCATAACTATAATAATAACTTCAACGTGACCGAGTATTGTATATTGGTATATTCTGACTCGGGATATATGGTCATTTATGTGATCCAATTTGGATCAACCATGCGGCCGCATACGGCCGTATTGGTTGTATATCAACACCACCTAGTACGTAGAACCTTACAATACCATTCATCGATTACTAGGAATACAACATGCACCCTACGTGACTATACGTGGGGGTGCTCCGTATCCCTAGTGATCCGACATTGTATTTAAGCCTTTTGCAGAGAACTTAAAGAGCTTAATTATAATTATTATAGTAGTCTTCTTACATATAACCAAAAAAGCAGTTATCAAATCGGATCTGTTTAGGTTGCTAGGCGACACACCTGTCTATATATTTAAATTTGACAACGAGTCTTAATTAAGGGCATTATTTAGAAAACACGCTTTAGACGAAAAACCAGCTGTGAAACAGCTTTTCGAAACACTTACAAGTTCTTAATTTTAAACAGTGGTGACACTATGGCTGAGACGAGCTAAATCATTTTCTTATATATATGGCAAAGAGCACTGTTTGACAAAGGAGATGTTCTTATAATGAGTCCCAAGGCGGCTCGGGTATCTAAACCGCCAGTATAAAATTATGTCAAGATCGATTAGTATATTTTCAATTAGGAGCATCCTTGGCTCAAACAAACGAGGCGGAAGGTGTCTTAACGAAGACCATATATTAGGACACGACGTTATGAAAATTTTCCTTCTTCTTAAATATATATAACTTATCCCTAATCACGAGAAGGAATATATAATGATAGAGATCTTCCCCATGCTACTCTCCGTAATCACATAACAACCTAGGCCTAACATATCGAAATAGCATGTTCACGGCTCTGATCTGTCGACAAAATAGCCTGAAAATGGCTCTTCGCGCTTTTCCCGCTATTGAACTTGGGAATAAAGTCTCTGATCTGCTGTTCCACCTTCTCGAATCCGAGCTTGCCCCGGTTCCTGCTGATAGTCTGATCCGTGTCAATCTTTTGGTAACTTGGCACATACGGCCGCTTTATAGGATCGGTTTTCACGATCTCCCAGCCTTTGAATTCTGTCTCAAAGGCTGCTACAATCCGGAGAGCCATATCGCACCGTCTCCCATCCGCGAGAATCTGGAGCGAATCAATAATTCCGAACCATCTCTTACTGAGAGGTTTCCCGTCGGCCACGTACTTAGCACGTATCTCGGTCAAAATGTCCCGGGTCTCTGCCATGACGTTTGTATATGTATTAGGCTTATTCCAGCCCTTGAAGATTTTTTTGTTGTCAACTTGGCCAGAGAAACCAGACTTGTCAATCTCGTTGGAGAAGACGTCCATGTCAGAGCCGTCGCCGATGAGAGCCCAGTTTGTTTTGTCAAAATTGGGGAACTTGACGATCTTGGGAGATCCGCCGTTGGGGGGGATGATGATTTCGCCGTTTAGGCCTCTCTCCGGCCCGAACTTGACCATGGTGACGTGTTCAAAGTAACTTCTTATGTTGCAGACGGCGCCATTACTTTGGCAGTTGGGCGACATGCGGCTGTTAGCAACCCCAAATCTCTCCGCTGACTCAAGGTAGATTCTGAAGTTGGTTAGGGAATGGAATTTGGAGACGATGCGGCCTGCTGAGGAGTCGGCGGCAAAGAAGACTACTATCCATAGAAGGAGCAACATAACTTCGGCGAAAGGTGTAGAGAGAACGAAAGAGAAAGGCAATAGGCGAAGGGGGAAGAAGGAAAATGCCTGCGAGGGTGAAAAGAGCGACTAAAACCCTTTCTATGATAAAGTGGTGTAAATGTAATCTACAGGCTGCTAGTCATGCATTAGGGAAAGACAAGAACGGACGAGAACGAAGCCAATCTTTTCGTATTACAAGTATGATATGCGGCCTAGCAACTTTGCTGCGCTCTTGACTAGAATTTATTAATTTCGCCGGAAAGCGGGGTTTGCGCGACAAATCGCGGCTGAAAGATGCATTATACAGATTATTGTAGTTGGTAGGCCGGGTGAAGTGTACCGAATAGGGATCTCATTTGACAGAGATTGTTGTATTTTCCCAGGCAGTAGCATTATTGGGAAAAGACCTCGGCTCATCAGTTTCTTAGCGTCATTTAACAACCAACCAACACGAGACCCGATCCTCTAATAGTACTAGTCAGGGGCTATAGAAGATTCCCTTCGCTTCACTCCGTACTCCGCACTGTATCAAGAATATATTTTAAAGAGCCCACATTTTACGTGAGATTTGACATTGCCTACTAGCCCTATAACAATAGCTTTCAGATACTGTTTTAGTTTCTATCCACTTTAATATTGGCGCTGGATATTAACAGTAAATCAGCAAATATTATACTATTAACAAAACTCATTTAGTATTAATTTAAATTGTTAATTGTCGGATCACTAGGGATACGGAGCACCCCCACGTATAGTCACGTAGAGTGCAAGTTGTATTCCTAGTAATCGACGTACTAGGCGGTGTTAATATACAACCAATACGGCCGCATGCGGCCGCATAGCTGATCTAGCCTAGGATCACGTGAATGACTGTATATCCCGAGTTAGAATATACCAACATTAATCATAATAACATAAAATATTCTGTTATGCTTATACTTTCTTAATATTTTACTTCTAAAATATAACAAATATTTAATATCTTTATAATATCTGTCGGTATAATGACCGAATATCATTCTGGTCACGTGTTCCGTTTGAACCTGATCAGTAGTTATATCAACACCATCACTTACGTAGATCTTACAATACAAGCCAACTGATTACCACCGAATACAATACGCACCGAGCACTAGTGCAGTGTATTCAAAGAGAGTCAAAACCATGCGCATATGGTGAACCGACAATATCTTTATAATATCTTTATAATATCTTTATAATATCTTTATAATATCTTTATTAAAAGTAGTTCTAATAGTAATTTAAGAGTAATTCAAGGATAGTTAAATTGACTCAGAATTTATTGTTTTCCCCGTATATTTATTGTAATATACTAAAACAATCCAAGGTGGATATGGCCATTTCCCCGGGCAGGGACTGCACCTTGGTTTTACTATAATGCGGCCTCTAATATAGACCTTTGCTAGTGCTTATAAGCCACTAACAGTTTAATATTTACTAAACCGTACATACCTCCGTCATTGTCTACATTGTCTAATAAGCCGTTTGTTGGGCTGACTGATGTGTAGTGGGTAAAGGGGCAGGCGGTTAAAGGGTTAATACAACTGGTTGGCTAGCTCGGGTTGGTCGTATTATAGGTTTACTAATGCTTGGACTTTCCATAAACTATTGAGTTGGAATGTGCTTCGTAGCTCGGATGGTTGATATCGAAAAAGTACGGAGCACGTGCGTAGGTACAGTACATGGGTGTAATCGAGAGAGTAAGGGACGCCGAGTACCATATAATGACAACCTAGAGGATTTATACTGTAATTTAATTTAGCAATATAGTGGCTACTAGCATAACTTTTAAAATATATGCTTGCTACTTTTGTAAGGTGAGGTTTGGTATGGTATTCATTCACAAATCGGTACAACCAGGTTCGATATCACAGTTTTGGACAAAAAACCTTTAACAAAATACTAACCATTTAATAATAAAATCTAATAAAACTCAACCTCTATAGATCTGTAGATTGCTCACCGACATAGTCGTCGAATAAGCCCGTAAGCCGCTCGAGCCAGAGGTATATTTTCCATCTCTCACCACAATCCTGGGCGTATTTAAATCATCCACAAAGACAGAAATCAAATCCCCACTTGTGCGAACCATCAACCGATGTTTTTGTCCAAGTTTGATATCCGCGCCCTGGAAATTGTAAAGCTCATTCCAATTATTGTCCGCGCGCCCCAGAACCACGAAACCGTTGCCGATGCCAGCATAGTATCCGTTGTAGCTATCCGCACCCGCTGCAGCGTTGGAAACGCGGAAGATGAAGCCGCCGTTACCAGTGGATGTGGAGTCGATGGAAATGTCGGCCGTGATGATCAAGTTTTGGAAGCTAAGATTGGTGGTTAAGGCTTTGGCGCTGTTTGAGGCAGACACGGCGGCGACATTTGATGTGACCTTGTAGGAGCCGTCGAAAGTTGTCCACTTGGCCATGGTGTCGCTCGAGAAGTCTTCGCTAAAGGCCAGCGGCGAGATTTGAATGTTGTCAAACGTGGCGCCAGTGTTGTAGACTCGCACGCCGTTCATTCCCGTCGTGTACGTGCTATCCGTAACGCTGAGCTTGGCCGTGCTCATATTGTCGACAAAAATATCAAGGGTCTTGTCTACGGCTTGCACTTTGAGATGATGTACCACGTTGGCAGCGATGGCTACGGGCGTACCCCCAAGAGGTGTCCAGTCATTGCTCGCTCGGCCAATGATAACGCTACCAGTGCCATCAATACCTGCGTAGTAGCCATTGTAGCTATCTGGGCCACTGCCGGGGTTGGATACCCGGAAAACTAGGCCTGCGTTACCAGAGCTTGAGGGCAGCGTGATATCGGCCTCAAAGAGAAAATTTCCAAAGTTGCTATTTACAAGGGCCTTACCACCTGCGCTATTGCTTCCAACCAAAGCTTTCGACGATGCGTCGAAAGAGCCGCCGTACGACTTCAATTGGGACGTGGAGCCACTGGAAAAGTCCTCGCTGAAAGCGGCATTGTTGGGGACAGACGTCTGGGTTGGGGCAGTAGTAGATGTAGAGGAACTCGTGGTCTTGGTGCTGGAGGGCGACGATGGAGGCGGCGCAACAGGAGGCGGGACGTATTTTGCACCAGATGAGAGGCAACCAAATGAGACCTCAGGGACTTGCTTGGACTTTGAACTCTGGCTGTAGCCCCAGACATTCGCGATAAGGTAAGTCCTGTTGGCTGCCAATTCGTAGGCACGAGCATCCCCAGGATCATGGTACCCAGTGCCGATACGCCAAGTGTATCGCTGCTGGTCTCTGTTGGTTTGAGCTGTATTCAAGCTGGAGTCTGCGAGGAAGGCGGCGTCCAAACCCATCACGTCTTGACGGGCGAAGCCATACGAGTCCTGGCAGCTCGATGGGATGCTGTCGAAGACCAGCGACGAGCACATGGTGCCTTCTGCTGCCTTTCCCCAATTCTTGGTCAAGCTAGTCTTGAGATCGGCCTGGCACGCCTGCGATAAAAAGTTACACTTTTTGTCACCACCGTCGACGACCGCCTTGGCTTCAGGTTTGGTCGTGATGAAGACGTGCCGACAGATGTACCACGAGGGGTCCATTGGCAGCGGCTGACTGCCGCCAGCGCTGCTCATGCTACTGGGAATGTCGAAAGTCAAGGACGACAGGACGGTCGTTGCATTTTCTACAATAGATGGAGAGACGGCCAGTTCATGGGCAACCGTGAGGTATGCATTGTGCCCGTCCTTGCGCGAGCCCGGGTACGGCTGCGTCCAGTCAAAGCCTACTATGGCTGTCGAGTTGATGGCAACCGGCGTCTGGAAGGCGTTCGTGATATTGCCAAAGGTATATGAGACGATATTGCTGCTATTCATAAAGAACTCGCCATTGTCCAGGTAGACGGGGCAGCTGAGGGAGGCGCCCATTGTTGCAAGCAAGCAAGCAAGCAAACTCGGAAGGAAAGGAAGGAAACAATCAAGGACTGAAGTATAGAGGTAACGAAGGGATGCAACCGAGGAAATAATGGCAAGAGCGAGAATACATACATCAGGAAGCAAATCATTACGATATCATCAGATATCCTAGAATGGTCATAAATAGGTGCGTTTTACCACTTGGTATAAAGCCAACAGACTGTTTTGTAAACCATGCTGCGGGCATTAAACAGCAATGAAATGACTCGGTTCCAGCAAATTAAATCCAACTAAATAATCAATATAGAAAGCAGGACAATCTCTTTTCTCGGGACTAGTAAAAAGAAAAAGACCGGCTTCCTGATGCGGTTGCTGACTGCATGAACATATGCCATGGGTGTGATGTGTGATGGCCAAGGCGCACCCGCAATATTCAATAGCGGAGGCTGCAAGAGGTCATAAGTCCGGGCCTATAATACTTAATGCGAAAGAAATAAGGATGAACCAACAACCAGAGCTTGGTAGGATATGATGCTGTTGCCTACATACCACCGACACAATAATAATGATGAGCAGCAGCATTAGTCCGGTGTTATATGGACCACCAATCCCTCATTATTGCTCAAGCTGTTTTCCCTCACATGCTCCTACAGTATCTTTCACTATATCACGTGACTGGCAGCTTGTAGAACAGCATGCGGCTCTCTCAGACTGTCCTCCTTTCCTCTCTACTCAGAGGCTTCGTCTCGGCCGTGACGGACAGCTACCATGGCCAATATGCCGATAACTGTCCCAGCCTCTGTGTGGATGCCGGTCCCAGTGCTGCCAATTGGACCAATATCCACCAGCTGCGCGACCTGGCCAGCTGCAATCAAACGGTCCTCTTTGATGTGAATATTCAAAATCCCATCGCGGACCCAAATACCATCCTCACCATTCGTGCCTGTACGGCGACCAGCGGGCAGACGTACGAGGCTGCCTTGTCGCCGGATGTTCCTCAGCAGCAAAGTCAAAGCAATCTTGTGGTTGCTGATAGCTGCGGTGCCACGACTGGCCACTCGTCTTTCACTCCCCAAGTCGTTGGCGGCTCAACGCTCCGCAAGTCGTCCGGTGCGGCTCCGTCTTATGGTGATGTGGTTGAAGCCACTCGCCAACTTGCCTTGTTCGTGGACCATAGCTCCGAGTGTGGCGCCACCATCCTATTTGCCAAGTGCAACTCTGCAGTGGTGGGCTTGTATGCTGGGGCCCAAATCACCAAGCATGCAGCTCGAGGCTTGCTGGACTCGTTTGCCGACAGGAACACCGCGGCTCTGCAGCTCTTTCAGCCTGCCAACGCCGCCCTGACGGTTGGCATCGTTGCGGCAAGCTTTGTGGATTTGCCTGCGGTTCAAGATGCCATCAGAGACTGGAACAACGGCCTTGGTCTCGAAGGGACCGCTGCCACGATGAGTATTAGCATTGAGGTGCTTGTGTCTACTGTCGAGGCGAGTGCCAATGCTACTGCCAGCGGTATTGCCGTCTCCCACAACAATATGACCGCCAGGGGAGAAGCGCGAACCCTTCACGCAAGAGCAAACTGCAAAACAGAAGAAGTCCATGGAGGTGACAGTTGTGCCTCGCTGGCCAGCCGCTGCGGCATCTCTGGCGCTCTCCTATCGCAGTACAACCCTCAAAAGGACCTGTGCTCGACCCTCAAGCCGAAGCAGCACGTTTGCTGCAGCACCGGCACCATGCCAGATTTTAGCCCGCAGCCCCAGTCCGACGGCACCTGCAATACATATAAAGTCCAAAATAACGATGGATGCTGGGACTTGGCCGACACTCACTACCTCCAACAGCAAGATATTGAAAATTTCAATAAAAACACCTGGGGCTGGGCCGGCTGCGTAAACCTGCAGGCGGGCCAACTCATCTGCCTCAGCAAGGGAATTCCTCCTATGCCCGCGGCCATCCAGGGAACCACCTGCGGTCCTCAAGTTCCAGGAACTCAAAAGCCTACCGGCGGAACTGCTCTAGCTGACCTCAACCCGTGTCCGCTCAATGCCTGCTGTGATGTCTGGGGATTCTGTGGAACCACGCCCGACTTTTGTACCAAGACACCCGCGGATACTGGTGCTCCTGGAACAGCAAAGCCGGGAACCAACGGCTGTATTTCCAATTGCGGGACAGACCTTGTCAATAACGGCAAAGCCCCAGATCAATTCAGGACGATTGGCTATTTTGAGGCTTTTGACCAGCTGAGGGCATGTCTGCGCATGAAGGTCA
>Ga0247734_1001504_pt1 | contig 17616 bp, 12 predicted proteins | sample UWRJL103311B2_FD_180933 | JGI IMG/M metagenome (GOLD analysis project Ga0247734, IMG submission 180933) | Plant litter microbial communities from Arlington Agricultural Research Station in Wisconsin, United States - UWRJ-L103-311B-2 | ecosystem: Environmental > Terrestrial > Plant litter >... | reverse complement strand
AACCCTTTGGTAATAAATCTAACCCCTGTACATCAAAAAGGCTACAGTAGAGAACATGCACTAGAGATTCTTCAGCCTCGTCATCAACTTCGATACTCGTGTAGCAAACCACATCAATGCACTTTAAAACCAACATTTCCATATTCCTGAGTTGGCAATGCCACCTCACTTACCAGAGCATGTGCTAGTGACACTTCTAAGGCAATGTTTTGTTACGCCCCGCTGTCAAGCTTTGCGACGTCAGTCACTGAACGCCATCATTCGCAGTTCCAGAACCCTGCACACAACTTCCTCTCGACAGAGGCGTGTTCAATTGACTAGATTGAAGACCTCGACTACTGCTAATGATGAAAAGTCAATTGATGCAAATGGGCATGATACGGTCCCCCAAATCGCTATTTTAGGAGGGGGTATAACAGGACTTGCCGCCGCACATTACCTCACACGAGAGCTACCGCAGGCTGAAATAACAATATATGAAGGTAGTGATAGATTGGGAGGATGGATGAAGAGTCAGCGAGTTGATGTTGGGAATGGGGAGGTGGTGTTTGAGCAAGGTCCAAGAACTCTGAGACCAAATCCGCCTGCTGGGCTTGTCACATTGGATATTGTAAGTTGTGTGATTACACGATATAAGGTTTAAAACTCGAGATCCTGGTCTAATTATGTAGATAAACAACCTCGGTCTCGCATCCGAGCTACTAATTACGCCGAAAACTTCTGTCGCAGCTCAAAATCGATTCATCTATTATCCAGATCACCTTGTTCGAATGCCTGGTCCAGGTCAGGATCTATATGCCATGGGATGGTCCCTCATGACCGAGCCAGCCTTCAAAGGTTTAATACCCGGCATGTTGTTCGAATACTCTCGACCAAAACGGCCCGATACTCTTAGAGACGAATCAATTGCGTCCTTCCTTACTAGACGAACCGGCAGTCCAGCGATCGGAGAAAATATTGCATCAGCTATATTCCATGGTATTTATGCTGGGGATATCCATAAACTGAGCGCCAAAAGTTTAATTACAAGAGTATGGAAGTATGAGGGTCAGTATGGTAGCATAGTGAAAGGTATAATTGGCGCAGCGCGGAGCAATGAGTTAGATTTGTCTGCTAGAGATGCCCAACTACATAAGGAGTTAGCAGCAAGATTGAAGGGGACTGGTCTATTAGAACGGATGAATTGGGCGAGTGTCTACACGCTCAAATCCGGTCTTGAAGGACTTTCCGATGCGTTAGCTGCTAGTTTCTTAGATGATCCAAAGGTGACTTTCAAAGTCGGTGCAAAGGTGGAGAGTTTAGCAATGGAACAAAATCCTGATACCAAGCATGATGAACTTAAGGTTTGATCCATTGCCCTGAATATAATGATCGCATACTAAGCTACATAGGTCAACGTTACTGGAGATGGTGAAACCGTTGGTTACGATCATGTCATCTCTACGTTACCAGCAGCTAAACTAGACACCATCTGCGGCGGCAAATTACCCATGTTAGGAGGAATCCGGTCTGTAACAGTAATGGTGGTGAACCTCTTCTTTTCTGACGTAAACCTCCTCCCTGAGCCGGCAAGTACCTCATCCCAGAGCATTAATCACTTTCTAAACTTTTCCCAGGGTTTCGGCTACCTAATTCCCCGTTCCATTTCCTATGATCAGAACCCCGAATGCGCCCTAGGCGTGGTTTTTGACTCATACTCCTCCGTTGGTCAGGACTCTGTATCTGGCACCAAAGTAACCGTTATGATTGGCGGACACTGGTGGGATTCATTCCGTGACGATGAATATCCTACCGAAGATGAAGGTACCGCAATGGCCCTTGCGGTGTTAAAACGGCATTTAAATATTGATGCCGCTCCTGAGAAGGTGTTGGTAGGCTTGCAGAGGAACTGTATTCCGCAGTATGAGGTTGGCCACGAGGAGCGATTGAAATCAGCGGATCTTGCATTGCAGGCGGAGTTCGAGGGGAAAGTTAGTGTGGCAGGGAGTAGTTACTCGGGGGTTGGGGTCAATGATTGTGTGAGGGGTGCCTATGAACTTGTGAGAGGCTTGGTGGGATTAAAGGAGTTGAGGAGAGAGACGGGGTTAAGTCATATTGCTAAGGATATGCATTAGACAGGATGTTGTTTTCTGTATATCGGCTAGCAGTAGAGGGATAGATGCTGTATATAAATGAGTTCTCGTATGAACTGTTCTCATAGTGCATATCTTGTAAACTTTGGCAAAAGAGCTCTTTTTAAAAAGGAAATTGGCGAAAGCATACCCTTGTTCCAGCCGTCAGTATGGGCAGTGCTATAACGAGGCTTGAGCTTCTGGCATTTTCAAGAAAGTAGACCGATCTAATGATGTTAGAACCGGTGGCGCCAAGATGAAAAGCACGGGTGTATAGGTCCAAAGGTAAGGTTAACCGAGCCCCTATCTTGAACCTGTCTCTTAATCTTCGACTCTGCTTTCGACTCAGGCATGTGATTATCGTCATAACTTTGCTAACAGTCTTGCCGCGGAATTGCTCAATAAAACTAAGTTTTAATAATTTCTCTGTGAAATGGAATTAACACTAAAGATAAGGTAAAAATGACGAAAGTAACAATGCTATCGTCAAAACCATCAATCGTTATACTTCACTCTACTATACCATTTTAGTATAATGTAACAAGGCACAAGATTTGGAATTCAAATATATAGGACGGCCAGAGCGCGCTTAGAGATTTTTCAAAAGAGCAATCAAATTGTATTTTTCAGTAGAAACAAGTGTCGTTAGTCTAAGAAACGGTTTACTGCGGGTACGTTGGGTCAGACTGAACCGAGTTTCCAGAGCTACGATTGAATTGCTTATGTCATTAACCGAACTTTCCGTACTGTACCAGCTCCCCATGTGACTGAGCACTCTTTAAATGAAATTGATCACTTGATAATGGCTGCGAATTCCATATCCCGCTTCTTTCATAAATCTGTTTTAGTATGGCCCCGCTCAGTAAGCTATCAGTTTTTACCCTCTGTGTTTGTAACTTTAATAAAGATGTGCATTACTGACATGGCTCCTTTTTAGAAAGTGCTTCCACCAGATGAGCTGTATCTTGCTCTCTATGCCCGCCTCAAGGATCCCCGAACTTACCATTATGCTCTCCATATATCTCCCAATCAAGAGAACTTGGATCCATTAATTTGCCAATCGACAAAGTTCCACTGCAAGAATATTCTCCAGTCAACAGATGCCGATTTCACGGTAATAACATGGGTTTACGAGACCGTCAAGATCAATTCCAACTTTGATAGCCGACTACTTGTAAGAGTTCTGCTTGGAAAATTGGAGAGTAGGAGCATAGAAAAAGTCACTAGGTTGTTCGCGGAGGTTCCAGTTGTACAAGATGACCCAGAGTTTAATTGTATCACATGGGTTCGGCAGGCTTTACTTCGATTGAAGCAGAGCGATATCGTAGAAGGAGATAAACTTGAGTGGGACAAAATAAAACAGACTGCCTTGGATTATGTCGAGAAAAAGAAGCAGCAGGGTAGGTTCGAGACTACTTGGACTGCTGATTCTTCAAGAGTGCCAACCTTTGATATGCTATTAGGCAGAGAGGTAGCAATTTAACACGCTAATAATTGAGCTAGCCAACGATCTATCTCATTTCTGTAAACTTCTGTGAAAAATCATTACTTCTGGTGGCAAAGTAGAAAGCATCGATAAACTGAAGTTCATTCAAGAAGTCAAAAGCATCCTGCTACCTAGTTGCCAATTTTGCTTAATATATGCTGTCATCCGTTCAGATATAGCTTAGAATGAGTAGAGGAATATGAGGTGCTACCAGCCTGAAGCCTGTTGAGAATAACTAATTGCTCTTGTCATACATAAAATTAAGATATCTCGTCATCATCATCATTATACAAAATCCGCAAAAGATATCCATTCTTGAATTGGACCACAACCTCTTTTGCCTCTTGTGGTGAGCGCTTGAAATATTCTACGCATTATCAGATGTTTCAAAGTGAGAAACCTGGAATACACACGTAGTCTCTATATAATATAATGGAACGGAACTCAGAAGGTGATAGACAGACTCCAATCTTGAGCAAAATGGAAAAGTTACCAAATCATTGATGTGCTGAGGACCTTACAATAAGTGGTTAATATTTAAAACATCCTATCACTCAAGCTATTTTTAATATACAACACTTACAATTAAAGCTACATATAATTCAGTTTACCTGCTATTTACCTTACCTAACGTTTAAGTTCGTCGAGAAGCCTTATTCGCTTTACTCACTTATAGAAATTGCAGAATAGACCTTACCCAGGCAGTAAGGTAAGGACTGGACAGCAAGATAAGAGTGTTACCTAGATACGGGAACTATATATGACCAAATTCGCTGCTCTTTGGGCTTTTAATTTGAGCTGATAGCTTCAGAGAGTTGAGCTACTCAAGCTGTTGCAACGCGATAATTAAAATATGATGCTTTTTGTATCTTTGGAAGGCGCCCGAGCGCGAAGCTGTCTCGTAGTCACGCTTCCAGGATTACCTGTGGGCTCTATGCATGTAGTAGGCTTTGCTTGGGTGGCTGCCTGCGTGAAAATAAGGAAGGTATCCATACAAAACTGCCTAAACTTAAGGAGACTATCTTGGCTCGAGGCTTGGCAGATTTTGCTTCAACCTCAGTTCCAAATTAACAAAATAAATCAACACATTCCAACTCATACAACGTACGACATATACTAAACACAATGGCGCCCCCAAGTCAACTTGCAATCGCGACTTCATCAGTCCAACGTTTGGTCAAAGAGGAGGCATCGTATCATAAAGAGCTTACGCAACAGGAGGCGCGCTTGGAGAAGCTGATTGCGAGCGAGGATGGAGATGAGAATGCTGAATTCCAGTTGAAGCAAGAGGTTAGTCTACCATTGATCCTAAAATTCCGCTTATTAGGTATCTGTTATATCGTTCCAACACTCTACGGCAACACTATACGAAGATCGCAGAGTGGTGTCTCCTTTGATACCAGAGCTACCCCGCCATCACCCCGCGCTTCTGTCTTCACCAAGTTCTCCAAAATAGAAGCTGATATGTGCTATAGCGTGCAGCAATCGAAGAAACCAAGGCAGTCTTTCCTCCTCTCCACGAACGAATCATTCTTGCAACCCAAAAGTTGGAGGATAAACTGGAGGCACAAGAGAGTAGTGCACCAGTGGAAGAGGTCACAAAAGCAAAGGAGGTGATTGCTCAGGCTAAGGCTGTCGGGAAAGATCAATCAGAGGAGAATGGTGTTAAGGAATAGGGGAAACGGAACATATGGGGAGGTTTATGAGGCATGCAGAATGATACCCAAGAATCAATGAAAATGGTCAAAGATATGGCGTTATTGTAGGCAGCAGGGGTATCAAATGGCTCTATGGTACAATACATCATACATCTGCTATTAGGATACGTGATTGCCAGTTCCATTATGTGGTATCCATTTTATCATCGGCTTCACCATCGGCAGTAATTTGCCCTTCTTCGGTAGGTTCATCAATTGTAACCCGTGGAGTTTCTGCCGTGGGTGCAACCTCCACATCTCCTGCCATTGGCGTATCTGCTGCAGTTTCCGTTCTCTGAGTATCGTCTCCCATCGCTATATCTTCCTGCGCCCGTCGCTCAGATGGAGCGGGGGATGTAGCACGGCTATTGGATCGACTTCCAACTCGCGACACATATCCAGACGGTAACGGTCTCAGGCGCAACCCTTCATTGTCAACACCGCCATCTGGCCGTGGTGTTCCATAGTTCGGTGTTCGAGTGCCAGCTGAGCCTTCACCAACCTCACCATCCTCTTCTCCGCCATCCACATCCATACCTTCCCTCCTCTCTACTTCTTCTTTCTCGTCCCTAATGAGACGCCTCAACTGCATACCCTCTTCCACAATTCTACCAAATTGTTCACGTCTCTCCCCCCAAGTCACACCGTATGTCAGACTCTCCCTCTCCAATTCTTTACACTCGTCCTCCAATTTCTGCAGATTCATAGCCTGTTCTTCCCGCGGGCGCAGTGCCTTGTTATTTGTAATCTTCTCCGCCAGCTTATCAAACTTCTTTCGCTGTTCCAAAGTCACCTTTGCCTCCTCAAGCTGAATCCTCAATTGTGTCGTACTATCTCTAACCGCTTGTGCCGTATTAAGAATGCGCTCTTTGTCTGCCCTGTAACGTTCCCTCTCCTGCTCGTTTGCATTTCTTAGAAACTGGATGCGCGCAATGCTGGACTCAAACGCGGCGAAATCGAGGAGAACATCTTCGCGGAACTGGCGGCGCTCATCAGCGATCTTTTGCATCTCAGCCTCAAGGGAGCCATCGGCGGCGCTATTGTCGGGAGGTGGAGTTGGAAGTTTGGGGGGAGTTGAGACGAGGGAGCCCGGGGTGAGCAATCGTTTGGTGATTCGTTTGAATGGCTTTTCTTCGACGTTCAGAAGACGCAATTTATGCAGCTCATCCTCCTCGCGCTGTTCTAATATGTTGAAGGAAGCCATTGTGATGGTTTGTTGTCAGTGAAGGGCTCAAGGATGTAAGTTGTCGCGTTGAGCACAAAACGGAGTGCCAAGATACCCATAGGGTCATGATAGATCACGTGATAGATCAATCCCCTTCCTTGGACTCTTCAGTCACTAAAATTGTTATTCCTATTTTTAGTACGGCAGATATTTCCAGGTTGTACTGTATAAGTTCTCGAATCCTAAATTTATGTTGTCTTTGCTTCCAATAGCTCCAAAAACTGTTCTATATAGTATTGCTTTTTTTGGACTGCAAATGACATTTATGTATATTTGACGTAGCAATGAAGAGTATTTTATTTATACAAGCTGTTCTTATATGAACTGGGCACTTGCTTGGGAAATTCTTATGACATGAATTGTACTAATAAAGTAACACATTTTTGAAAAAGTGCTTTTCATTTATTTGTCTGTCGTCTCGAAATCGCGTAAGATGTTTCTTACTACGACGAGGTATTAACATACCACAACATTATACTACAAAAGAACGCAATACAATTTGTAACGTTTGCTAAAGAAAGTTAATATTTTATATCTTCACCCTGATATGCATTTGGGAGGTGTAAAGTTTTTTTAACAAAATGTTGACAATTCGTCTCGCTTATGAAAAGGGGTTCGCCTAGAACTTTGTCTTATGCCCCAGATTCACACGGGCTTGGCATTCCATTCTTCCACCAGTAAGACAATAAGTTATTGCAATTCAAAGATATAAAACGTGCTTCCTCCAGACTGTAGAAGGATATTTCAATCTTCTATGTGTCGATAAGTCTGCAAGGATAGAATCAGTAGCCATGACACTCGACCTCCATTACCAGGAGCTAGTAACTTCTCTCACATCAGTTGGACTAGCACCCGGATCAACACCACTGATCCCTGATTTCACCCTAACCACAGAACTCATAGTAAAATACAATCAAAGAATTGTGTCACCCGGAAATCTTTTTCGAGCAAGCGAATGCAAGATTGCCCCCCAGATATCATTCGCTGGCGAGGTATGTATCTTCTTCAGCTTTGGGAATATTGCCACTAACATCTAATATGATTAGGATCTGTCTAAAACATATACGCTTTTGTTAGTGGACCCGGATGCACCGACGCCCGAAGAACCCAAATTTGCTTACTGGCGACATTGGGTTTTCTCGGGCCTTCAGCCATCCCCAATCAAGAACGAACTTTCTATAGCCACAAAACCTGCTTTGACTGAATATCTAGGCCCTGGTCCTAAAGACGAGTAATCTGCCCATCATGAGCTTTTTAAATAGATAACATATTGATATTGAGGTTCTAGATCAACTCCTCATCGCTATCTCTTTCTACTTTACAAAGAGCCGGATAATTTTGCATTATCAAAAGAGGATGTGGGAGGGGAAGAGTTTGTGGATAGAAGATCGTTCAAGGCTGTGGAGTGGGTGCAGAAGGCCGGGCTTGAGCTTGTGGGCTTGAGTTGGATGTTGGGGGCTGGTGATGGGTGGAATGGCACCCTGGGAGATTATCAGTATTGATGGCACTGAACACTGAATAGAGAGGTTTAAACTTTGCAAGGTGATCTTGAGCTTTGAATCTCCTGATTAAGTCCTGCATATGAGCCATTATAAAAATTCTTTAATCACTCGTTGAAATAGCTAAATAGTTTTTAGATACTCTCCAAAGATTATCTTTTGACAAGGTGGTTCGCTCAAGGGCATTGAGTTCACCCCCCAATAGACACCACAATATTTCACAATTATTTATTTTCTATAAATGTTGATTGCTAGATCTGTGCTTCATGCGTATTTAGAATCAAACATGCCCACTCTCACTAGCTTCAACAACTTCGTTACACAACCTGTAAAGAGCATTATATCCCAAGTCTGCACTATAGCACTGTCTTCTTCAGCATGCGTTATAGTCAAAGTAACCAATTTTCCCAACACTATTCATCTGTTTAAGCCCCTCTAACCCCTATCTTCGGAACAGAATCAAGCCCTAGCTTAAATTTGTGCTTCAGATTGTGTTTCTCAACAAAAGATCAAACTAATGTAATGTATCTAATAGAATATACACTCTAAATTGTCAAAAGAGGCACAAAGGATGTGAAATACTGTAGCTGATACCTAGATGAACAAAGTGATATATTCAATACACTATTTTCGTTTCTTTGATATATCTCATTCCTCAGATCCCTTTCTTTTGGTTTGTACCTAACAGAGAGTCCATTCACTTACTCTTTTCTATTTTAGTACTTAATTTTATACTAGCTGCTCCGTTTTTATTCAAGCATATGTTCTTCAGTCTTTGACCTGGTTCAGCCTAATATAAACAGTACCCTCTCTTCGTCTTTATTGGAGGCTGGGCTTCGTCTTTATTTCACTCAAAAGCTTGACGACACTAAGATCCACTTGAATCCCATCGATGGTCAGCTTGAAATCCAGGAGCAACCTTGTATTTTGATTTCTGAAAAGTGAGTCTTGGAGGACCGCCCTTAGTCTGTTTTTGCAGCTGTGAGTGATATGCTTGACTGACGAAGCTTAAAGAGCATTCATTGTCCACCTCTTGCAACAGAAGTAAGCGTTAACCTAGCAGCGTCAATCGAACTTGCATCTGTCAAACATACAAAACGCCAATTTGAGAGTGATGATTTAGCTGACTGGATAGCTTAGGAATTAGCTGAGCACATTTCAAATTCAGAAGAATCCGCAGAATAACATGACACCTAACCCACACACCAACAGGTTGGCAAAAGAAATGCCTTCAGAAGAGGTTCCAAATGAGGTTATAGATTTGACAACTAACGAAGATGAGCACGAGAAACTTCGATCGAAAAGCTCAATTCAAAGATCGATAAGCACCCCAGTTGTTGCCTCTGATGACAAAAAGTCCTCTTTTGAAATCACTGCAACTCCAACGACGATTGATAATACCTTTCCTTTCGAATCAGCGCATGCGGCCATGTTCGTCTCTTCTTCATCGAAAGATAAAACCGAGAATGAGAATGCAGATTCCCAGTTTCGAGATAACTATGTGACACGCAACTCGCAGAAACTCACCTCCATCACCTCAAAGGAAGAAGTCTCCTTCGAACATAATGTCCTTCTAAAACTTAGCGTGGAGAGAGGCTTCCAAACTTCAAATCCGAGCGCCATTACATGCGAAAATCAGATTATATCCCTCTCATCCAATGATGATAAATCACAGGCTCCAAAGGGGAGCAGAAAAAGAAAGTCAAAGGAATCTACATCTTTCAGCCACCAAAAGCAAAGTTCTTCTTCTGAAGATGAAAAGCCACCAAAGAAAACTTCAAAGCTAATTTCTTCCAAAACCATACCTGATATCGATGGAGATCTATTCTCATCATTGTTTGTCCAAGAAGTTGAAGAAACTTCAAAGAATATCACAAAATTTAATTCCAACGGTGAGCCAACACTTCCTCTAACAGCGAACTTCCAAGACCCACCTGTCTTCACCAAGGAGTTTAAGGATGGCGCCTGGTACCACACCGTGCTCCCATCCTTATCCGCAAAGACCAAATTGAAAGATCGAAAAGAGAGGGCTCAAATGGTTCCAACATTGGTTGCTAAGAACCACCTGTTGACCCAGAAACAATGGAATGATATTGGATGGACAAACATGGATGATGGAGCTTGTCACTATGTGGTGACCAAGTACGGCACTGTAGGACATGCCAAACTTATCACACCAATAGAAGCACAAAACCACGGATTTCTGAGCAGGTTGTTTGATCTCCAGCAACTAGTTATGAGTAAAGAAGTGCAGCTGGCCTTGGCCAAGAGTAAGAACAAGAAGCCGAACACGTGGACAATAGGTTTTAGCGTGCAGCCTGGTCATCAAGACGGTGGAATTCAGATTGGCCCGGCTTCTAAGAACGGTGGCTCTATTATCACAAAGGTGCTTTCGGATTCTGCTGTGCTTGCACATGAAATGTTGGTTTATGGGTTCAAAGAAACAACCTCGGAAGTATACGATAGTTATTGGATTGGTGAGGCTTCAATTGCACTTGGAAGTGAGTTTAACCAATCAGTAACTTCACTACAAATCAACATATCGGAGCCAGCTCAGAATCTAGGTGATGAGAACGCCCTTGGGTCAGCTGGAAAGTTGCATGTCGACAAAGCCGACAATGAAGGAGGTTTTAGTATCGTTTTCTTCCTATCTCATCTCCCGGAAGATTATTTCCCTGGTCGTTTCGTCCTCCCAGGACCGAAAATCGCATGCACTACTGCCCCTGGATCAACTCTGATATTCAAAGGATCATGCCTCCACTTTGGTGTCACTCCTAGGCCATATCCAAAAGATCTGCCTCTCGACTCACTACTGCGTTATCGACGACCGAAAGATATCGTGTATCCAAAACTACCAGATGGGACACCGTATCGTAGAATCGTGCTCGTCAACTACCCTACCAGAACCCTGACGAGTCCAATTTTCTCCAAGTTGAGAGATGAAGTTTTCACCTCTGACGCTTTGTGTGTTTTTGGAACAAAAGCTAATTTCCAAGAATGGAAGATGAAGTTCGCTATTAGAAACGCTCCATATTTGAATTCCGATCCGGATCATTGGCTTGAGCGGTACTCGTGGGAAATAGCTGGAGAGCGGAACTATCCTCGTCGTAGCATTGCGGTCAAGGCAATTCAGATCGTCGTGGATAAGTCATCACATAAGGCTGCTTGGAATAATATCATATTGGCGAACCAGTCCATATCTTGTGGAAAGATCTGGGTTTCTCAGGACGAGCAGGATGAGAGTAAAAGACATACGCATCGTCATGGTGAAGTGAACTGGACGCAGGGCAACTATATTCCGGTCTTTGACGAAGTAACTGACACTGTAGTTGGAAATATGCAATAAGATAAGTCTAGGCTGAAGCAAATTACTCAAGGGAATACATCTAAATACCTCGAGAAAAGATAATTCTAGTCTACCAATCCGAGTTCATGAATGGCCACTGCCCTCTAATGATGGGCAAGCGCGGTCCACCGTTTTTGAGCTGAAAGTGCCGCTTTCCTTCGGACATTGGCGTGAGACAACTGTGTTTATTATGCTCGACGTTCTGAAATGTGAATACAGAAAACAAGAGCAGCCACGATCAAGTTACTTTCTACAAAATTACTCGGAGCTTTTGTCTTTCTTTACTCAATTCAGCCCATCTCAGCATGTTGGACTTCTGTCGCAAAACACACCTCACACGGGAACGCACCGCCGGGATAAACCAATTGCCGCCATCTACGATACGGATGTTTGCCTTGAAAACGGAATGAGGTATCAATATCACAATAACAAGATTGGAGGTTTTGTTGACAGTTTCCTGGTGACGGATGAGATACTAATCATCTGCACCTATACATTACCAGTGCAGTCATCATCTCTTCAGAGGTTTCTTTTTCGCCCTGCTACAATGCATAACGGCCCATCGCCTAATACCGTCATTTCTAGCCAGTCTGAATGCCCAGATCATCTCTCACTTGATGAGTTCGCCGGGACAGCCCCTATTGGGTAGAATGATGGATGTGCTATATTCTGTTTGTATCTTCGCAGTATATCTCTGCGGGAGTTGCAGTTGTGACTGCATCGTTGGTTGCTGGGCTGGTTCGTAAATGATTTGAGTAACAGTACCCAACTAAAATGGCTGTAGCTGCATATGCGCCGGTGGAGACAACACCGCATCGCGAAAACCCAGAATCACATATGCTGTCTATCAGCAGTGAAGAGGCTATAGCATTTCCACAGACGCAAGCTGATGGATCTTTCGAGTCACAAGAATGAATGGATTAAACGCTGCTGAAGCTATAGAGGCGCATTCACCCAGGCATCCTCTAGAGTATATGTCGTAGAATATTTGCTTGTCTCCTCGAATTTGATCTCAACGGTGTTGATCGCAGAGATCTGTGAAGTATGTATAATACAGGCGATACAGATAATGACCCACGTTAAAGGCATATCATTGCCGAAGAGTAGCCTTGGGAGGGATGTCGGGATGAGTAAGATTGCGAGGTAATTAGAATTGAAAGTTTTGTACAGAGGCAAAGGGGTTCTAGATAGAATGTAGCTCAAGCTCATCACAAAGCTAAGAGCTAAGAGCTAAGATAGACAGTAATTTTTGAGCCTAGGTTATATTGACATCAACAAGACACATACGAGGCGGGAAAGGGGAGACAAGAAATATTTTATTCTATCATTATGGGGGGCAGTCGGAAAGTATTATTGTTAATAAAGTGGCGACACAGCTACAGCACTCTTGTGCCAACACATGTTACATCACTGGGGGTTGTAAGCCTGTCGTGCATTGTACAGCGATTACCTAGTTTTTAGTTTAGACTTTTTAATAAACGAGTAATAATGCAACGTGAATGCAAGACCGAGCCTCATTTGCGGGCCAAATTGTCCCAGTAGATTCAACCTGGAAGAAAGGATAAATCTGAAATGAACAAATTTTAAGGATTTAGTTGAATTGGTATTCACTAAGTTTTGACCTATATGGTAATAGTGGTTGATGGGCTTAGCACGTGATGCAGAGCACTCCTCCTGAAGCGACTCGCTTAAGATGCGAGATCTCATGGGACCTCAGTTAATCTGTTGATGTGTACAACAATACTGAAGGGATCACGAGTCCAAAAAGGTAGAATTCCGGTGTGGTAAAAGCGGTAATGTACTAATAATAAACTAGAACTATTTTCCCGCCAAGGCAATAACTAGGCACACAGTTCCAGCTGACTCAGCAGCCCACAACCTCCTTGTAGTGTCCAGTGCGCCATGGTGCAATATACACAGCCCTTTACTTCTAGTTCTCTTTATAATATAAGCATCTTTATAACTTGATCTATTGTATTGACTTTACTTACACACTCTTATATTATCATATGACCTCCTACGTGACACATAGTATATTATAATACACTTAAGCGTATTATAAAAAATATAACAAACATACGACCTTTAAGTATTACGAAAAACACATACCATATTACTAGATTAAAATAAGGCTGTGACTTTAAAGAATAATATACTCAAATAAGCATATGCAAAGCTCTAATATATGTATAGTATATTATGAAAAACCTCACCGCATTGACACATTAAGAGTAGACAGCCGGCCTAGGAAAAAAACGCCCCGAGATAGCATTTACCAAGCTTTTAATATATATAGTATTACGAAAGACCGTACCCAATTGGTAGATTAAATACGACGGCGACCCTGAATAGCTATATACAAAAGCTCTAATATGCAGTATATCACAAAAACCTCTCCGCATTACCAGATTAGGTACAGGCGAGCTGACGGGCGGACTGGGAAAACTACGCGTAGGGTTGACTACAGTAGGTCATATCAAATGTGTCAATTCGCCTGATGGTAGAACTGAATAACCAATTGACCTAACATTCTATAGGTAAAATGATATCTTGGCTTCAAAGGCCTTTTTGTATAAATAGGAAGCTCGTTCTCCTGATGGGAAGCTCTCATCTTGTTCTAAGCACCGAAATATCTCACAGACTTTGCTTGCAGATCCTAAAAACTTCTTCTCAAACCTCTGCGTTTCACGGTCCTATTTCGAACGCCGGTATAAACCTGTTTACTCACTACCTTTCCATCCGACTCCAGTTCTCCGGTCTTCTGTCGCCATGAGTATCTCGACCATATTCGTTTCATTCCTATCACTACTAGCCTTTGTCCTGTTACCATCCACTGCGGAGGCAGGATCTACCGTTTGCTCACTAGCCAGGGACGGTTCCAAGGTGAACCGCTGGAATGGCAATTCCTGGGTTGGGATTGGTGACGCGGCAAGCAACATCTACAGCGCTGGCAATGGAGTCTTAGCAACTACTCCTATTAACGATCAAGTATTCCATTATAACCCTAGCACTCAAAATTGGCGGTTGCTCGGCAGCGGCGGAGCCAAGTTTGTTGCAACTGCGTCTGCGTACTATAGGCTGACGTCAAGTCGTAACGCAGTCGAAAGGTATTCTTTTTCTGCCAATTCATGGACAAATATTGGCGGTCCGGCATCGAATATCTATGGCGGCGGAGATGATTCGTTTTTCGCAGTCAATCCTGGCAATAACGAGATCTGGCAGTATTTCAGTAACGGAAATCGTTGGAGCAAGGTGGGCGGCGGGGGGGCGGATTTTGCAGTGGATGGCAACGGTGTCCTTTACGGCGTGTCAACTCCTAAAGATGCCCTCTATCAATACACTGGCAATTCCGATGTGTGGACCAAGATCGGCGATGCTACGTCTAGAGTCTTCGCTGGTAGGTATGGAGTGTTCGCAGTCAATGTCGGCAATACCGAGATCTGGGAGTGGTCACGATCCAGCAATCCACAGTGGCGGAAAGTAGGCTCAGGCGGAATTGATTTCGCCGTGTCAGACGAAGCCTTATACGGACTTGATACGCTTGGAACGAAGATTTATCGGTATGATCGCGCAAACGGTTGGCGGGAGCTCACCGGCGCAGGTTCGGTTAGACAAATTGTCCAATGCTAATAAAGGCTCTGAAAATGGCAAGGCCACCGAAGGAGTATCTGTGGGATAACCAAAGGGTGCTCCATTCCAACAATGTTTCTAGATAAAGAGTTAGTTAGGCGGTTTATTTTGATCAGATGACTATTTGGTGGTTTGGTGGTTAGGTGATAGTTGTGTGATAGTTAGGTGATTCTTTAATGTTATGTCCTGCACTCACATCCTCAAGATCGAGTAACGATGCGTGATTCCTTTGTGTGATGCTATGCTGGCTGTGCTATGGATTAGTGAGGATTGGCTACAGTGACGGCCCCTGTACAAGACGAGGAGCTTTACGCATAAATACCTACGGATGTTTTATTACAAAGGAGCCTGCCAATTTCGACGATTATACAGCCTTTATCAAACACCCTGGTTGGTCTGCTACGAGAAGATGAAAGGCACCAGCCATGTTGAGAGCATTCGTCTTAACGAGACCACCGTTATAGAGACAATCTCCAAGTCTCCCTACCCAAATATTGTCAAATACCACGGTTGCCGTGTACAGTGCGGTCGGATCATAACGATTATCCTCGAACGCTTAGAGTGGACCTTGACCTAGGAGAACCAGACTCAGTTCGTAGCAGAACTCCCTTCAGTCGTGGACTATCTGCATTCATTTAGGCTGGCTTATAATGATGTTGATTCGGACAATATCATGACCAAAGATGGACTACCAATATTAGTAGATTTTGGCCCCCGTCAACCGTTTGGGAAGTCTTTTTGGTCGCTTAGCACGCCCGGGATGGTATAAAGGGAGGTTCTTTACATCAGAACAGGATCATGATACCCATTGATTGAACAAGCTACAAACATGGCTCTAAGTGGAAAGGACAGTAGGCAGAACCAAGTGGGGATATTATTTGATAAAAGGAGATCTACAAAAAGGTCAGGTCGTATCAGTTGTTTTGTATTACCTACCCATGCTGAAACGTGCCATCAAAGGGGCTATTTTCCGATCAAAAAGAACATGAGCGGGAAATTCTATACTGCTAGCATACTCGTTGAAGCTAGTATATAGTTAGTTATAGTATATACAAGCCCAACAAATACCAACTTCTCTTATTTCAAATTGCGTTACCGGAGAATATTATACACAGCTTATTCTCCCTATATTGTCTTGGGGGTATAGGGTCAAGAGCAGTGTCGGGTCACTTCGAATACGGGGCAGCACTACGTGTAATATCACATAAGTGCAGTTGTATTCAGTGGGATCGATGATTGTATTGTAAGTTCTACGTAGGGGGTGGTGTTGATGTGGTTTCCAAGGCGGTGAACTGCTTTGGGTGATTCTGCCACTCGAGTCGGGTCACGTGCACCCGCCTCGAGGTCAGAATATACCAACAAGCAGTATTTTTGGAACAGGCCAATTGTAAGATTTCCACGCGATCTCTCAGGAAAGATTGCGATAGGCTATGAGATTTTGTATAGAACAAGAAGGTGATGATGTTGATTGAGCGAAATATTCCCTTCCCAGGGATTTTGAAACTCGGCAGCTTTCATAACTCCCCCCTTCCAGAGCGTCCACCCTTTGTTGGAATCGATGTGCAGCATTAAATCAAAGAGCTGGGCTTTGCTCAGCTCTTCCTTGATATTATTCTGTGCATGGATTCCTTCCTTTGAGCCAAGGGCTAAGCCAATTGTGCAATGAGTTCTGCCTGCACGCCCTTATATCATTCAAAAGACGGATTGTTAATATGAAATTGTTTACAAGGACATTTTGCCTTGACTCGTATTGTTGGGATGTTATTTTCTAATTATATATTTCTCAAAGAGCTGCGCAGGCGCCAATGACTTCATTTTAACCAAACATACTTTCATTACAATTTTGACCCATACCAGTAAGACTAATACGTGCCACTAGGGTAGACCCACTCCGTCGCTTCGCCTCGTCCTTCTCCTTTTCTGGAATGTCATGGCATTGATGTTTTCTCTGAGACTCTACTGTCATCGACCTTCTACTCATTTTTATTCTTTTTAATTTGATGATGCGAGAACCCCAACGAGCGCTGCAGTAATTCCCGTTACTTTTGATGGGCAAGTTGGTACTTCCTAATCTTCTGTCATTTAATTAAAGATGAGCCTAACTAACTCTTCCAAGGTACTGCTCATCGCAAATGGTATTAGTTATTTTCATGCTACCAGAATGTTCAGATGTCAGCGCCCCTGTGCTCTCAGCCGTGGACCCCAGACGCCATTATAACAGCCATCACGTGAATGAATACCTTGCTATGATTGAGAATGGGAAAGCTCCTCTCACTATCAGCCTTCTTTTGTTTTTCATGGCTCTCGACCCCAACCATGCTATGGCGTCACAAGAGTAATACCTTGCGCCTTGTTACTCGCCCAGCGCAGCAGCACTATCCGGCGAGTGCCACATAGCCGTATAGTTTGCGATAATGGACCGGTTCTCGAGAGTTGATCAGCCCAACTGGCGGCCTGCCCTGAATCGTTTCTTCAATTATGTTCGTACAAACTGCCAGCTGGAGGTCATTGACCCGGAAGACTTGTCTGTTGACCGACGTCCTTTCATGCCCATTGATGAGGTCAAGCACTATCTCGAGAGGAATTATCAGACAGAGCTGCGGGCGATTCTCGGGGAACTGT
>Ga0247734_1001503_pt1 | contig 17621 bp, 23 predicted proteins | sample UWRJL103311B2_FD_180933 | JGI IMG/M metagenome (GOLD analysis project Ga0247734, IMG submission 180933) | Plant litter microbial communities from Arlington Agricultural Research Station in Wisconsin, United States - UWRJ-L103-311B-2 | ecosystem: Environmental > Terrestrial > Plant litter >... | reverse complement strand
CGTACGGTGATGCAATCATCGCCGCGTTGGCCACCGAGAACGAGGATGGGGACCCCCGCACTCCTGACCCGGTGTTCGTCCACAATCTCAAGCGACTGATCGGGAACGCCGTTCTTCGTGTTGTCCGTAACCCGGACGGCGACCTCGAAGTGGAAGGCGACGACTACCGTGTCCGCAAGGATGCGTCGATTTCGTCCGGTCGCTTGTACTTCCTTCCCGAGGAACTCAGTCAGCTGTTCCCTGACGCGGGTACCGGTGCGTTCACCGTCCGCCCCGGGTTCAAGCGCACGCTCCGTCCCCCGCTTCCTGAGGACGCGTTCTACGAGCCGATCGGATACTAATGGGTATCAACTCCAATCACATCATGAATGGTCGTCGGTTTCAGGAGCTACTCATGACCTCCACGGTTCGAGTGCGCCGTGATACCGGCAAGACCATGAACGACGACACGCTGCGCAACGAGACAGCGACCACGATCATCTACGGCGACCCGGACGGGGCCAAGGGCAAGATCAGGATCGCGGCTGCGTCGGCGGGTATCTCGGAGCGTGAACCACTCGGCCAATCGATCGCTGTGCAGGAAATGATCCTTTCTCTGCCGGTGGCGGGTGAGGGGTCGGGGGATGTTCGCAAGGATGACTTCGTGGATGTGATCGAGAACCCCGACGATCCCGCTTTGGAGGGTCACACGTTCCGGGTCCGTAAGTTCCCGTCTCAGACGAGCGCAACCGCACGCCGGTTCATCGTGGAGGAAGTGGAGTAAATGGATCGCGTCATCATCGTCACGCAGGGATTCGATCTTTGGGAAGCTTCCATTGTTCGGGCCTCAGTGAGGATGTTGCCGCGTATCGAGAAGGCGATCGAGGTCACCGCTCGGTATATCAAGGATGACGCCCGCAAGACGGTCCGATTCCATGGTCGCCAACTAGCTCCACTGGTTCAGACGATCAACTACGACATGCTGTTGAAGGTGTCGTCGATTGGCGCTGAAATCGGATACGACCGGGACAAAGCACAAGGTAACCTCGGCCATATCATCGAGTTCGGCCAAGCGTCTTACGCGAAGGCTCCCAACGCTCCGCAGCGCAATCTCGCGAACGCGTTGGCCAAGAACACCGACGATTTCATTCTCGGTCTGAGAAAGGCGGTGTATGGTGCCTTTGATTGACACTTTCATCAAGACTGTCAATGACACGGTTCTCGCTCGGGCACGTGAACACCCCAAGCTCGCGGACAAGATTTGGATGTCGGAGACGAACGAGGGCGATCCGTCGCCTCTTCCCCTCCCGTACATCATGATCTTCGCCGACAACGGCCAGCGGACCGACCCGTTGATGTCGAACACCAGCGCGATGATCTACTTCAACTACACCGTCCACTACGTCGGCGAGACTCGGCAACAGGTCGACGCTCTCGCGGATGCATTCTACAAACAGTGGGATGTGTGGCGACCGGTCATCCCCGGCATCCGGTCGTTCAAGATGAAGGCGAACTTCTCCACGCCGGATAATACCAATGACGCTATCAAGCCTCCCCTGCTTTATCGGGTGGACGAGTGGGGTCTGCGGATGGTCAAGGGAAAGGGATTCAGTGTCTGATGACAACTACCGCTTCATGCGGGTCAAGGACAAGCGGACCGGTGATCATTACGATCTGCCGGTCAGCCGCTTCAACGAGGAACTCCACGAGGAAGTTACCCAAGGGAAGTACGGCGGTCGTACTAACCGGCCTCGTCGTGCACAACTCAACGTCAAGGCACCGCGACCGGCGCTGACCGACGAAGAGAAGGCCGCGAAAGCGGCAGCCAAAGCCGCGAAAGCGGACAAGGCCCCAAAGACCTCCGGCGAACCGTCCGGGGACACCAACAAGAAAAAGGAGGAATAAGGAATGGCTGACGTTCCCGAATCCATGCCCTCGGACGGTACCCTCAAGGTAACGTTCGTTTCCGCGTACGCTGGAACGGCTGCTGGCCTCACCGCTGGCACCGACCTGTCGTGCTACCTCACCTCCGACGGATTCGACCCGTCGACGGACGAGGCAACCGTGGTCGACTCGCGGCTCTGCTCCAAGCAGGACTTCGAGCAGCCGGGTCGTGTGAGCGAGTCCCTCGAAATCGCGTACGTGTTCAACACGATCGACGATGACGAGGACGAGGCTCGCCAGACCCTGCAGCGCGGAACCAAGGGCTTCCTCGCCGTGCGCTGGGGACTCGACTACGACGACGCCTACGCGGCATCGCAGGAGGTCGACGTCTACCCGATCACGGCTGGGGTTCAGCGCAAGCAGAAGCCCGAGCAGAACTCGGTCCTCAAGATCATGCAGAAGACGTTCATCACCGCTGAGGTTCAGCGCGACGACGTCCTCTCGTAACGAGGGCTAGCAGGGTTTAGGCCCTGCATGCTAGACTGGTGGAGCGCGTTGTAAGCCACGGAGCGCGCTCCACCTTCTATCTATATCCGTGGCTATCCGTGGAAGGAAACACTGTGGGACTCAAGGACAAGCTCGAACGCGCCAAGTTCGCGTTCAAGGACGAAATCTTCTCGGTCAACGGACCGCTCAACATGGAGCGCGATAAGTTGATCGAAGAGCTGCTTAGCGCGGCTCGCACGCAAGCGCAGAAGGAGGGGGCGGGCGACCAGCGTATCAACGTGAACCCGGTCCTCGCGATCAAGAAGCAGATCGCTGCTCTTGAGGACCGAATGCGCGATGACTTCGTGACCATCCGCTTCACGGCGGTCAACAAGGGTGAGTGGGGCAAATGGATCATCCAGAACCCGCCTCGCAAAAACAACGACATTGACCGCGCCTACGGGTTCAACACTGACAAGTTCTTCGAGCATGCCTTGCGTGCGTCGGCGACCTACGTGGACGACCCCGGAACCCTCGAAGCCGAGTGGGAGGACGCGGTCACCGAGCCGATCGATGACGAGGATTGGGACCGCCTCGTTGAGGCCATGACCGCTGGCGACTGGGACCGCGCGCAGATGACCGTTCTGCAGCTGAACCAGAAGCAGGGTCAGCAGGGCGCGGATTTTCTCCGCAACGGTTCGCTGTCGACGGACGACTCCGAACCGACGCCCGACTCGCCCGCGACCTCGGAGTAGCCCCCCGCGCTCTCAGGGGCTGGACGCCCACGCAGATCACGGAGACTACCCGTCCCGGTTACGTGTGGTACAAGCCGTGGACGTGGGGGGCACCCACGGTGGCTACTACCACGGTCGACTCTGCGTGGGACGACGAGCAACTCGAAATCATGCAGGGATTTGCGGCCTATGAGGCCGATCTTCACGGTCCCTGTGGGCATTTGCTGTCCGAGTCCACGGACATCTTGGCTGACCCCATGAACGCTGCGGGCGAATGGAAGTACAAGCCACAGTTACCGATCAGGTGTCATGCGTGTACAGCGCTGGCTCCCATGATCAAAGAGTACGATAATGACACCTCCCTTCTTTGGGTGGTGGACAAGATTCCCCGGGAACCTCGGGGGTAATGCCTTAGGGGGTGACCGTGGACAGGACAGTTAAGGTCGCCGTCATAGCGGAGGTGGGTGGAGCGCTTGCTCAGCTTGCCCGCCTCCGCAATGGTATTCGTACGTTCAACTCGGAGCTACAGGCTGGTGCCGTAGCCCGAAAGGCGACATTCAACGACGTCGCGATGGGACTCGGCGTTGTTGGTGTCGCGCTCGGCGGTTTGGCGGGCATCGCGGTCAAGAAGTTTGCCGACTTCGATCAGGCGATGTCGTATGTTGCGGCGGTGACGCGAGAATCTGCGACCGCCATGCTTGCCCTCAGGGAAGCGGCACTACAGGCTGGTGCAGAAACCGTATTCACAGCGGTTGAGGCAGCCAACGCTATCGAGAACTTGGCCAAGGCCGGTGTCTCGACCGCCGACATCTTGGGCGGTGGCCTTCGATCCTCGCTGAACCTCGCGGCGGCTTCGGGCCTGTCGGTTGCTCGTGCTGCGGAAATTGCAGCCGGTGCGCTGGGCATGTTTAAGTTGCAGGGGTCCGACCTCAAGGACGTGACCGACTATCTCGCCGCTGGCGCGAACAAGTCGATCGGTGAGGTCGACGACCTTGCACTCGCACTCCGACAGGTTGGTCCTGTCGCGAACTTGACGGGCCTGTCGATCAAGGAGACGATCGGTGCGCTGGCTGCGTTCGCGTCGACTGGTCGCATTGGTCTTGACGCCGGTACCTCCTTCAAGCGTATGCTGCAACTGTTGACTCCCCAGTCGGCAGCGGCTGCTGCGAAGATGGAAGAGCTTGGCATCGCGGGCTACGACGCCAAGGGCGAGTTCATCGGTCTGGCGAACTTTGCCGGGGTCCTACGGTCCTCGCTCTCGAAGCTCACTCCCGAGGCTCGCAATGCGGCGCTTTCCACGATCTACGGTTCGGATGCAATCGCAGCCGCGACGGAGCTTTACCGTCAGGGTGCCGACGGCATTCAGGACTGGATCGACAAGGTCGACGATCAGGGATACGCCGCTGATAACGCGTCGCTCCGACTGGGCAACCTCAAGGGCGACTTGGAGCAGTTCAAGGGATCGCTCGATACGGTGTTCGTCACGATGGGTGAAGCGGCCAACGGTCCGCTTCGGGCAATCGTGCAGGGCGCGACCGGGATCATCAACGCTCTCGGCGGTACGTCGGACGACTTCCAGCAGGCTCTGTTCTGGGCAACGGCGATCGCAGGTGCAGTCTCCTTGTTGGGTGGCGCATTCTTCCTCGCGGTTCCGAAGATCGCAGCGTACAATCAGGCCGTTGGTATTCTGACGGCATCCATGCCTAAGCTCGGTTCTGCGATCGGCGCTGTCGGTCGTGTCGGTGCTTGGCTCACGGTCGCCGTCGTAGCGATTTCGGGTATTGCTACGGCGGTTAATTCATACACCGAGTCGCTCCGGATGAACGGTGCTGAACTGACTAACGTCCTTGCGACTACGGCCAGCGGTGCCAATATCATCAAGTCGACGTTCCAGAACATGAAGTTCGACGCGCCCAAGACAATGGAGGGCGGCGCGTGGAACGAAAGCCAGTGGCAGTCTTACACTGGTGGAATGTGGGACGCGAGCGATGCTGCGGCCAACTTCAACGATATCCTGTCTGATATCGCGGACCACGAGGTCGCAGCGGGCAAGATGTTCTGGGAAGAGGGCTGGGGTGCGAGTGGTGGCCAGCTAGGAGAGGCCGCAGCACGACTTCGCGAGTTGGGCGAGTCGTACGCCAGTCTCTCTGACACGGACCTCCCGAAGGCACAGCAGTCGTTCTCGCTCCTGATGAAGGAAACGGATATGACATCCGATTCGTTCTGGGACCTGATCAACCTGATGCCTGCTTACAAGACCAAGTTGGTCGAAATGGCGACGGTCATGGGTCTGGACGCCACCAACGCTCAGGTGATGATGCGACTCGCGATGGGTAAGGGTGCTGAGGGTGCCGAGGCGCAGAAGGTTGCGCTCGGTCAGTTGTCGGCAGCGGCGGAGGACACTTCGGGTGAGATTTCCGATCTGGCTTCCCAGATTGCCGACTTCGGGAAGACGCAGCTTGATACCCGGGACGGAATCCGCCGCACAGGTGACGCATTCCGCGATCTGCGAGCGGCTGTCGATGCTGGGGTCACGGCGGGATATTCCGGCGAGGAAATGCTCAACATGTGGAGTGAGGTCGGTTCCGACGTCACTGGGAAGATGGATGCGTTCGCGGATTCCATCAACCAGACAGCGGCGGCGATGTACACTCAGAGCGGGTCGATCGAACAGGTCAACGCGTTCATGTCGGAACAGCGGCAGAAGTTGTTCGAGACGGCAATGCAGTTGTACGGTAACGAGGACGCGGCGTGGGCTTACGTCAACTCGCTTCTCGCTACCCCGGATCAGATCATCACGAACGTTCAGCTGAACGGCTTGGGCATGGCTCAGGAACAGCTTGACACGTGGATTCGGATCAACAACAACCGCACGGTCAGCATCCTTGCAAGGATGTCTGCGCCGGGTCAGCCCAACGACCCTGCCGACCAGCCGGGTGCAGCAACGGGTGGAACCATTCGTGGACCGGGTACGGGAACGTCGGATACGGCGGGCCTGTTCTGGCTCTCGAACGGTGAGGAAGTCATCCGGGCAAGCATGGCTGCCAAGTTCCGACCGCTGTTGAAAGCGATCAATGCCGGACAGATCAATTCCATCCCGGGTTACGCCGATGGTGGAACGGCTCGACGGTACGCCGGAATGAATCAGGTGTTCGGTGGACCCGCTGCTAAGGTGGTTATTCCGCCGACCGCACCCAGTCGTGAGTTCAACCTCACGGTAATCAATCCTCAGCACGTGGACCTCATGGAAACGGTTCGCGAGAAGTCTGACAAGGTAGCAAACGGAATGTGGTGAGTAATGTATTCCATCTGTGATATTCCCCTCGATAATGAGGCGATGGGCTGGTCTATTCAGTCTGACTCGGAGTTCATGCCGGAGTTGCAGATGGAGTCAACGGAGTTGCGTACGCCGGGGATCGACGGTTACAAAAAAATCAGTCGGTCCCCGCGTATCGCACCCACGCTTCCGCTGGTGATTCGCACTCCCAAGGAGAACCTCAACACTCTCATGGCGTTGTTCGCTCAGGACGACGCCTATATTTCGTTGGTCGATACGCCGACGCGACGAGCTTTCTTCGAACTGTACTCGATGAAGCCCAAGGGCCTTACCCCGTTCGACGAGACGGTCGAAGTGTCGATCGCACTCGGTATTCCCGGCGTCTACTGGCGCGATCGGGACATGACCTACGGGGTGTCCCAGCCGATTGCGAACCCGGTCGAGTACTTCAATGTCTTCCCAGACATCAGCGGCAAGATCAATGACGCGCAAATTTTCGTCGGCGGTGCATTTGGTCATGTTGAAGTCCGGGATTCTGGGGGTTCGTTCGTTCGAACTACCAAGATTTGGGCGCACCCGGGTTACGGCATGCTTTATATTGCGGAGACTCGGCGGGCATTCATGGCCACTGTCGCGGACCCGTGGATTCCGCTCGGTGATGTGTCGGACGGCATTGCAACCTCGGGCGGTTCGCGTTTCCAGATCGAACCGTACCTGATCGCGGACGACCCGGACGACAGGACTGGTCGAATCAAGGTCACGACAGACAATCAAAGCGGGGTGACTTTCCGCGTAGCCGCAAGGGGGGCGTATCTCGTTGAGTGATTACTTCACAACTAAGGACAGCTACGATGTTCGAGCTGTTCGAGTCGAGTACGACCCGGGCATTAGCGTCTGGAGAAAGACGTATGAGCTTGCCTCCTACGGCATCACTCTAGTCGACACGTATTCCAAGACTCCGACTCTGCAGTTGGGCCTCACGCCGATAACTGAGACGGATATCAACTTCCGTCGTTTGCTGTTTGTGGAGATTGAAGTCTGGGACGACGACGAGTGGATCGATTTCCCGAACAACCGCTTCGTTCTCACGCGCAACCAGACTGAGGGCACTGATCGAGCGCAGATGTACGAATGGGCTGGAATCGGTTACAATGATTTCATCATTCAGCGCAACCGGTTGGAGAGCCACGGCGTCGCAGATCGCGAGTGGATACAAAAGTCCCCCGGCTGGATTCTGTCTACCTTTGTGTCTGAGGCCGTAGCTCGCGGTTGGGGGAACGATTTCGTCACAGAATGGACGAACACGAACGACAGCAAGAGTGATCCGTGGGCCGCTGGCCTGATTGATCGCAAGTACCGGATCAACACCCCTCTGTCGCAGGTTCTCGATGGTATGGTCGATGACGGCTTGGTCGAGTACCACTCGGAGTACAACGAGAACGTATTCAAGGCGGGTGCCCTGCGGGTAACCAACCCGGGTTACGGACTGGACTGGTCCCTGCCCGCTTCGGACCCCGTGATCAACCTCAGCGACGCCGAACTGCTGAATTCCCCGGATAAGAACTCGTTCGAAGAGTCTTTCTCGCGAATTTTTGCTCAGGGTGACGGTGCCTTGCTCCGCGCCAAGTCGCTGCCGATCGCGGGTACTTACTACGAGGGCATGGGTCACTTGGAGGGCGGCGTTCAGGCGTCGGGTGTCGACAAGGAAGCAGACCTTGACGTTATCGCACAGAACGCGCTGAACGACTCGTTCTTGCCCAAGGGTGAATTCTCGTACAAGTTCAACGCGGTGACTTCGCCGCGTCACTTGCGCCCGTACATCCATTACAACTCCGGTCACTATGTCCTCGCTCGAGGGTTGGCTGAGCCGGAGCGGTTCCGGATCATGCAGATTCAGCTGGACAAGACGGGTAACAACGTCACTGCTACGGTCATCGTCGGGGAGCTCTTCGACAAGTCCGAGGGTAAGCTGGCCAAGGCTGCTTCCAAGGCGGTAGCAGGGTCCTCTTCGTCGGGTGGTGGCGGAACTGTTCCTTCACCGGCAGACCAGCGTATCCCTGCCGTTCCTACCGGTTTTACGGCTACCCCCACGGGGTACTGGGACCCGGATGGTGCAGCCAAGACTGCGACCCTGTTCGACTGGGACGAGGTCACGACCGCCACGAACGGGGATACGCTCCCGATCGATCACTACGATCTGATTTGGCGTACCGGTCCGTTCGATCCGTGGGGATCGTTGGGGATTTCATACGACACGGACTTGCTGGAATATGACATGACTCCGGGACGGTCGTACGACGTTCGCGTTCGAGCGGTGTCAGCGGCTGGGGTTTCTGGGGACTGGGCCGATGTCGCGCTGACCACTACCAACCCGGGGGTGACCCTTGGGGCACCTAGCACTCCGGTTCTCACGCAGAATGCGGGCGTGGTTAGTGCTGAGTGGGATGGGTTGATCGGTGGATTCGCTCCCCCGCCTGAGTTCAAGTACCTGCAAGTCAATGTGTCGGACGTGGCCTCGGTTGGTCCGTACGATTCGTCCGGCCAGCAGCTTGAGTCGGCGGGTTCGGCGTCGTTGACGCCCGGTCCCGGAGTCACGATCTTCGTCAAGTTCAACGGTGTAGACCGTTTGGGTAATGTTGGTCCGTCCTCAGCTTGGGCTTCGATCACAGCGGATGTATTCGATGACGGGTATTTCCACGACTTGGCTACAGCGTTGCTGGACGCAGAACTCGATGTCATCGCGTTGCAGGACGATCTGGATGATGCAGAGGCAGACATTGCCGCCGCACAAGCCGATATCATCGCTGCACAAGCTGACGCTGATGCTGCTGCCGCTGCCGCTTCTGGCGCACAGGCAACGGCGAATGGTCGTAACCGGGTGTTCTACCAGAACGTCTCACCGTCGACTCCCATCGGGTACAACAACGGCGACCTCTGGTTCGTAGTATCCGGTGGAATCGTCACGGAGGAATGGCACTACCTGTCGGGCGCGTGGAATCAGGTGACGTTGGGCAACCAAGTCATCGCGAACCTCGATGCGGGCAAGATCACCACCGGCTTCCTCGCAGCGGCTCGTATCGACGCTGGCACGATCATCGCGACGATGATTGCCGCTGGTGCGATCACGACTGCGAAGATTGCAGCGGGTGCGGTCACCACGACCGAGCTTGCAGCAGGTGCGGTTACGGCGGTCAAGATCGCAGCGGGTACGATTACCGCGAACGAGATTGCTACCGGTGCGATTACTGCGGCGAAGATTCTTGCGGGTGCGATCGACGGTATGTTGATCACCGGCGCGACGATTCGCACATCAGGATCGAACCCGAGGGTGGAACTGGACTCGACTAATGGTCTGCGTGCATTCAACGGCGCGGGCGTTATCAAGGCTCAGATCACTACGGGCGGTGTCCTGACGGCGGACGGTGCGACCATCACAGGTTTGCTCCGGTCGGCATCTTCCGGCGAGAGATTCGAGCTCAACGGCACTCAGTTGAAGTTCTTCTCCACTAACGGTGGGTCGGGGTACCTATACGCTAATGATGACGGTTCGCCGTCGGGTCTGCAGCTTGGAATCCAGACCGGCTTGGGTGACGTCAAGTTCGGCAAAACTACTCTTCCTGCGGGAGGCAACGCGTACGTTTATACGAACGATGGTGGCTTCTTCGGTGATCTGTACGTGACCGACATGTACCAGCCCTCGGAGAACAACCGCGATCTGTCGTTCAGTGTGATGTCCGCCCTCACGGTTTACGCCTCGGGGTGGGGCGGTCACGCGTCCATGCCGGTGCAGATCAGCAAGGGTGCAGGACGTATCGACCTCGACGGTAGCTTCGTCAACACAGCTACCAAGACGATCGCCTCGGGCACTTCAACAACGGTTGCAACTCTGCCTCTCGCATGGCGTCCGGACGTTGAACGAGTGTTCCTCATGGAGTGTAACCTCGCGAACCCGTTCTGTCGGGTTTCGATCAAGGCCAACGGCAATATCGACGTGACGTGGTTCACGGCGATTTCCGGCGTTGGTGCCAACGGTATGCGTGTTTCCCTTTCGGGATGCTCGTGGCGCGTACCCGTGTAATAGAAAGGAACAAAGTGGCTAACGACGAAGCATCGGAAGGTGCGATCGACGTGAACTATGGTGTCCCGCTCGATGGGGACGGCAATCCTGTCGTCCCCCTCAACGCGGACAAGCGGCCCGAACCCTCGGACGCCTACGGTGAGGACCCCGGCCAGTGGGTCAAGGTCTTCACTGAGGACGGCGAAGTTAGGATCGGTCCCGATGCCTAACGTCGCACGCACCCTCGAAGATACCATCCAGTTCTACGCCAACCGGCTCGGTCAGTGGTGGCCGAACGACTGGTGGCCCGGTCAGGACAACGACGCAAACGACTGTGCTGCGTTCATGTCGGCGGGCCTCTACGGCATGAACAAGTACGGTGGACCCGTGTTCACTTACGTGTCTCAGCTGCAGAACAACACCGCCTACGGTCAGCGGTTCTTCTCCAAGTCGGGTATCCGACGCGGCGACCTCATGGGGTTCTCGTGGGGAATGAACAACGACTACGACCACACGGAAATGGCCCTCAACTCCCCGGACGCGAACGGCAACTTCCTCACGATCGGCACCAACGCCGGTCCGACCGACAGGGTGGCAGTTCGCACCCGCAATGTGAAGTACGTGCTTTCGTACTTCCGACCCAACTACCCCACGTCCGGTGGGGCAGCCCTTCCCGGAACAGGAGACGAATTCGTCATGGATGCAGCAACCAAGGCAGCGGTCAAGGAGGTCGTCAGCGACGTGGTCACCCGCGACGTGCGACCCCGAGGCTACACTTGCTCGGAACACCCCAACGAGAAGATCACCGTCGACTGGCGGCTCGGCTCGGAGGACAAGGCCAAGATCGGGTTCATCGAACACGGTGACGGCCAGATCGACTCGCTGGAAGACAACTACCAGTATGTCGGTGACGAGCCGACGCAGTTCAAGACGCTCCCCCACAAGGGGATCGAGACGGTCCTGCGACTCGCACTCGGCGTCGACCCGCTGTTCACCCGCAAGGGCGCGTTCGGCGAGTTCGTGACCAAGATTGAGACGGAGCGCGACAAGTGACCGCCGCGACCGCCAAGCTCGACGAGCGGCTGGTGACCCCGGGTAACGCCGGGGTCCCCACGCAGGTCGCGAACCCGAGCCGCGCCTCTTGGCGCACGTTCGTTCAGTCTCTGCTCGCAGGACTCGCCGTCCTGAACATCGCGGTACCGATCATCGCTCAGTTTGCGATCGACAACGGAGACTCGCTGGCCGACTTGCTCGGTCCCGCGTATCCGATCGTCATCGCGATCCTGAACGCGATCATCGCGGTGGGAGCGCTGGTCGCAAAGCTGATCGCTCTGCTCATGGCCAATCCGATCGTCAACGCGTTCATCGTGAAGCACCTTTCATGGCTCGCGCCGATCGCTCCTAAGGAGAAGTAATGACGAACGACCCCGCTCTCGATGACCCGCGACGGAAGAGGATGGAAGCGGCGATTCGCATCGTGGACCTGTTCATCTACGCGTTCATCTTTGGGAGCGGGGTCTTCGCGACCCTGTTCTCGCCGAAGTCGGTTACTGATCAACTGGGCGGCTTCATCGTCCTGATCGCGATTTGGAATGGCCTTCTCCTGTTCGGTGGCGTAGTCGGCTTTGCTGGTCGGCTTTACCGGCTGTGGATACTCGAAATCGTAGCGGCTCCTGCTGCTGCATTCGGCGCGGCCATTTACGCTGCGGTGCTGGCTGGCTTGGCTGTGAATACCCCTACCGTCTGGGTTGCAGTTTGCTTGATGCTGGTCACCCTCGGTACCTCCGTTCGTCGCTGGCTCGAACTCAACATCTTCACCGAACCGACCGTGAAACTCACGTTCGGTCAGGCCCTCCGGGTCGCGGCGAAGCGAAGGACCGTGGCCTCGGCTAACAGAGGGTAGGAGGGGCAATGCCGCAGGGGGATAATGTAATAGTAGTACTCGTGGTTGCAATCCTCGGGGCCGGTGGTATCGGCGCAACCATGAGAGAGATTATCGGGGTCTTCACCAAAGTCTTTGGCGGTATGTCCATTCGGGAGGACAAGCGCAAACGGGACTTGGTGCAGGAAGCGCGGGATGCGGTCATTGCGTTTGAGGCTGAGGCCAAAAAGCGTAGGGTTCTCGAAGAGGCATATGCCGTTCTGCGGCGACTGTATATCGAGAACCGACCGACCGAAGCGCCTCCACTTCCGGCTTGGCCGGAATATGGCTCTACTCTCACGGCGGAACAGGTGCGCCGTATACGTGAGGGAGAAACGCCGGAATAGCTCCCGTGACAGACAGGAGGGACTGGGGCACCCGGGCCGGTGGCCCTACGCACAGATCACCGTACCGCCCCGTATCTCAACTCGCGACCCCCACCTAGGGATTCTACTCCCTCTAGGTGGGGGTCAACAGTTGTATCTATCTTGACCCAGGGGCAAAGCTATGCTAGGATTGGTCTATGGAACCCGAGCCGTACGAGAAGCTCTGGCCGTCGAACTCTTCGGTCGGGCGTCGCATCGCAATGTCTACTTCCGGCGTATGCCGTCTACGGATGGGCAACCGCCTCCCCTCAAACGAGGTCATGCACCGTATCGAGGATGCGTACGACTGGCCGATTCTCGACCAGTTCGCTGCTATCAACCGTGGCACCTACGCCCAAGACTTCGATCGGATGCTCAAAGATGAATCCAAGTCGCGAGCCGCTGCTTGAACACCAGACGCGGGGTGTCGAGTGGATCGAACATACTCCATTCGGCTTACTTGCTGATGAACCGGGCTTGGGTAAGAGTCGTCAAGCCATTCATGCGTACGACGGGGGACGTAACTTGGTCATCGCGCCCGCGATGGTCCTCGATGGTGCCACTTGGGATGACGAGCTCGCAGCGTGGTCTGATCATCCGGAACGCTGGACGCAAGCGTCATACACGGGACTCAACGCGAGAGAGAAGTTGGGTGGCTCAGCCACTAGGCCGATCGCGGGTCAGCCGCGCCCCGAGTTCGAGGGTCCTTGGGATGCGATCATTGTCGACGAGGCGCACTATATAAAGAACGCCGGGACCAACTGGACCGAGACGATTCACACGCTGGGCAAGAAATCCGGCGCTGTCCTTGCCATGACCGGCACCCCCATATCGCACTGGGCACCCGATCTATTCACGACGCTACAGTTACTCAACCCTCGAGAGACGGCACCCGGCAAGCGATTTGGCTCCAAGTGGCGCTGGTTAGAAGGATGGTTCGATGTTCAAGCAAGCCGATTTGGCGGTCCTAACGCACGTGTTGTCGGAGAGCTTCTGGGCTGCACGCCTCGATGTTCTCTACGCCCGGCCCATTCCCCATGCAAGCATTACCGCAAGTTCGCTGAGGATAACCTTGGGGATCAGTTCCTTCGTAGACTCCGGGAGGATTGCCTCGATCTTCCGCCGCTCCGAATCCAGCGAGTCGCTACCCCCATGGATTCCAACGCACGACGAATGTACCGTGAACTAAGGGACGGGTTCGCCACCGACACAGCGGCGGGGGTTCCTCTCGAAGCTTGGTCCACGGGGTCACAGATTACGCTGATGACGAAGTTGACGACCTCCGCGTGGCTATTGGAGGAAAACCCTAAGACCCCGCCTAGGGGTGGAAAGTTCGATCTTCTTAAATATGACCTCACACAACGTACTCGACCCACACTTGTGGTTGCGCACTATCAGGACACCGTCGATGCTGGAACGGCTGTTGCTCAAGAGTTGGGGCTTCGAGCCTTCTCCATTCATGGGGGGACATCGCGGGCTGATCGACGTAGCATTGTTCAAGACTTCAAGGCGGGGCGAGTCGACGTACTTAGTGCGTCGCTTGAGGTCATATCCGAAGGCCTCCAACTTACGGCGGCGGATATGGCGATTTTTGTTGAGAAGAGCTATAAGCCCTCTCGGAACAAGCAAGCTCGTGATCGCATACATCGACTCGGACAAAATCGACCTTGCACAGTACGCGAGTATATCACACCAAAGTCTATTGACTTCAATCGCACTACCCTCCTTGACCAAAAGACAGACCACCAAATGAGGGTACTTTCTGCGGCCTCTTTCTTGGAGATTGCCTAAGCTCCCCCGTAACTTGCGCGCCCGGCAACCCGTGTGGTAGGCTGGTAGTATAGCAGGGGGTGGTCCCCTGCAGATCAAGGAGAACCATCGTGAACATTCCCGCCCCCAAGTCCGCCCGTGACCACGTGGCCGACGGATCAGCAGCCCACGCCAGCATCGTGCAGAACATGGAAGAGCTCAAGGCAGAGCAGGACCGCTTCGAGGCACAGGCACACCAGAAGCTGGACGCGATTCCCGCCGAGACGCTCATGACCCTCGCGGACTACCTGAGCATCGTCGGCATCAGCCAGAACATACCCGAGGACCGCGAGGTCGCCCGGTTCATGTTCGAGACGGCCGGTCACCTCTCGCACCACTGGGAGGACCTGCAGTTCATCGAGTACACGGTGGACGAGAACGGCAAGCACACCGTCACCGAGGTTCAGCGCACCAAGTCGGCGTGGGAGAGCCTCATGGCGGATGTTTCGGCATCCATCCTGCAGAAGTCGCTCGGTCAGGCCTTCGGCATCGACGTTTCCGCCCTGCTTTCCGGCCGCTAACCAGACTCCCCCCTCCCGGGGTTACCCGGAGACTCCCCCCAGTCTCCCCCGGGAGGGGGGTTCACCTCTATCTAGGAGAACCACAAGTGCCAATGCCACCCGTCGAGCGAGTGCGAATCCCGGTTCAGTTACGAGCCAGCCTGTCGCAGCCGACGTACCTCAAGAAAGCGTGCGGATACTGCTCGGTCCCGAACCGGACCGGCGACGCACACAAATACTGCAAGCGGGCGATCCGGTCGGGCGACGGCCATATCATGCTCTGCCCCTGCGTCGACCCCGCCCACGACGGACCCGCTGCCGACTCGATCTTCTGCACCGAGTGCGACAACACCAACCTCGACGAACTGGACGAGAAGCTGTTTCTGTGCTGGGACAAGGAGGACTGTGAAGCACGCATTTCGAAGCGCATGGAAAGCAATCCTACGCATCAACTCATCCATCAAGCGTACCTCGACGCCGATCGCACTAAGGCGGCGACTAACCAAGTACGCGCACGAGCTAAGAACCCCGGTCGCCCATCTTCGGGCAAGTGCCTATGCTGCGGCGAGACAACAGGTGGAGGCAAGTTTCTACCGGGGCACGACGCACGACTGGTTTCCCAAACAGCGGCGCGAGTTGCAGCGGGAGCAGACCCGCTGGTTACTCTTGCAGAGTTCCGAGAACTTGGAGTCTCTGACGCGCTTATTGGAAAGCTACAACGCAAACTGGAGAAACTGTGAGCCCGAAGATCGCAAAAGTTGGGAAGCTGGCTACGCAGCACGCCGCCGACCACGCCCGAGACAACCCGACCCCGGACCCGCTGGCCAGTATTACGCAACCGGTATACGGGAAGGCCTTGTTTATCGACCCCGGCAATCGGTGGACGGGGGTGGCAATCTTTACGAGGGATGACCTCGACGACACGTGGGATTGCACCGACGCGTTCACTGTCGATCGGCTGCACGAGGACAAGGAGAACACCGTCAGCCTTGAGCAGTTCGAGGACTGGCTGGCCAGCACGACGTCCCGGGGCGAATGGGACATCATGGGCTACGAGGTCTACCGCCTGTTCAACGACAAGGCCGAAGAGCAGACCGGCTCGGAGTTCGAGGCAATCCAGTTGATCGGCACATACAAGTTCCTCGCCCGCCGTAATCAGTACATGAACCGGTGGCCGCGACAGGCGGTCGAACTCACGCGGTTCCGCCCGGAGCGCAAGAAGCCGACCTACGGCATTATGAAGAAACGCGGCTACACGTGGGAGTCCGAGCGCCGGGGAAACCAGAAATACGGCATCCACGCCAAGGACGCCGAGTGCCAAGGAATCTTCGAGCTTGAGAACGAGCGGGGATTCACAATCCTCAGGAAGGCACCAGAATGAATGCCCTCTTCGCGCCGGTGGCGGACTGGATTTTTACCGGCATCATGACTGGGCTGCTGATCCTTTCAGCGGCCATACTGTTCGGATACATCGTAATCAGCATCACTTGGAGGAACAAGAAATGACCCCGGTCCCCGTCGCCAAGCGCCCGACCCACGGATACGTGCGTGTCGGCAAGACCAACATCCGGGTCAAGATCGACTGGGAATGGTACGACAACAACAACGGACGGAGTGACCAGTTTAAGGTCGACTCCTTCCACAAGTCCATGATAGTGAAGCGCGAACAACTGAAGTTCGCAGCGTAGGAGAAACATGCTGTTCATCGAATTCGCGATCGCGAACCCCACGGTTTCGTTGGTTGCTCTCATTCTGGCGCTGGTCGCCGCTTTCTTTCTCGGGCAGGAGTATCAGCAGTCGACCCGAGAGTCACGGCTGGTGGACGCCGCCGAGGTCACCGTCAAGATCGAGCAGGTGGGGGTGGTCATGGACGGCCTCAACCTCCCGGCTGGAATGTTGTACCCGTCGGAGCGGGACGAACTGCTGTTGATCCGCGAAGAGGTCGCCATGTTGCGGGAGCAGTTGGCTTCGTCGGAGTCGAAACGCCAGTTGCACTTGAACGCGGCGAAAGCAGCGGCGGAACGAACCAAGGTTCTGATCGAGGCGATGATCGAGGACGACCTCCCGCCGTTGGAGGACTTGACGACGCAGACGATTTCGGTGCCGGTGGCCGGGGGCGGGAAGCCGCGCCGGTTGAAGCTGGTCACGCCCGCGCTCGCTCGTGAGATTGAGGACGCGGCGTGAGTCCTAAGGTCAGTCGTCCAGTGCCGAAGCCGAAAGATGTCCCGCCTCCCGTTCAGCGGTTGCCCGAGTTCGCTGGGGAGGGCGGACTACAGATCGTCTCCTACTCTGAAATGGATACCTATCGCCAATGTCCGTTGAAGCATTTGCTCACTTACAAAGAGCGGTGGAAGAAGCCAGTCGTGTTTGGCGGGCCTTTGGACAAAGGTTCGCTGTGGCACCACGTCATGGAAACCCACTATGGTGTAATAATGCGCCATTACCCCAAGAACGGCCAGCCCATCCCCGAGTCGAAGCATGCGGCAATCCTCGCCGAGGCATGGGACGAGGTTCGCCCGTACCTGTTCGACGACACGCTCGGAAAGTCTGATTCGGTTCAAGACCTGATTCGATGGATGTACGAGGGGTACGTCGAGAAATGGGGGGTC
>Ga0247734_1001502_pt1 | contig 17621 bp, 16 predicted proteins | sample UWRJL103311B2_FD_180933 | JGI IMG/M metagenome (GOLD analysis project Ga0247734, IMG submission 180933) | Plant litter microbial communities from Arlington Agricultural Research Station in Wisconsin, United States - UWRJ-L103-311B-2 | ecosystem: Environmental > Terrestrial > Plant litter >... | reverse complement strand
TTTAACGGCGTGCTTGCCAGGGCGGAGCTGAAATTTGATCGGGATGGCAAAGCGCGGACCGCGTACTCGCTACGCCATACGTATATCTGTTTGCGGCTCATGGAAGGCGCCGATGTCTACGCGGTCGCGCGAAACTGCCGCACTAGCGTCGAGATGATCCAGAAGCATTATGCCGCGCACATCAAGAACATGATCAGTGCGGCTTCGGTGAATGTGCGCAAGGTCAAGCCTAAGCGCCGTCTGCAGCCGGCACCTGTCCAGTTCGAAGATGATGATCTGATCGACGTCTAGTCGATGGTCAGCGCGGCGCTCGCCGACGCGCCAGCGCATCCCCTTGCGGGTGCGCCTCGCAGCAGCGCCCTTGCGGCGCTGATGCGTGCACGTACGTGCTCTTCGGCTTTATCCGGCCAACCTTGATATGCGGGCGGCGGCAAAATGGGATTGTCGTCGCCCCGCCGGCAGTTGTACCGATAACGCAATCCCCGTGCGAGAAAGGAGCATCAATCGTGACGCCACGTGCCGCCATTCAACAGATCGCGCGCATGGTTCGCGACGATATCCGCTCAGGGGCAATGTCGCCCGGGGCGCACAGCATCGCAGATATGCTGGCGGAGCAACCCGAAGCATTGCTGCTTATCGTTGACCTCGCCGGCGCCGAAGGGCGCAAGAAGCGGCCTGACGCGATGATGCATCACGCCTATTCCTTCATGCTTGGCAACACTCTCGAGCAGCTGCGGCAGCGAGGCGAGGCCGGCAACGGTCATGCGACCATGGCTATAGACAATGTCAGGGCCGCGATCGCTCAGCAGATGCGTACCGGCAAGCTCATGCCGACGGCAGCGATGGCGCTTGTCTCGGCATTTTCGCGGGCAGGGGTTGAGGTGGGCGAAGAGATCCGCAGCGCAATGGATCACGTGATGATCCAGACCGGTCCTGGCCAGCACAATCTCCGCCGCCCGATGTTGGCGAGATGTTGAAGGACCTGGTGAAAGCCTGTGAGGGCGACCCGTTCCTCATCCACAGCCAGTTCGCCGAATTGACGGCAGCCATGCCTGCCGAGCTGCAACTCAGTCTCTTGGAAGGACTCGTCCTCGCCGACGATGCGAGTCTGCGCGAGGCCGCTATCGGGTGGCTTCTTGCAGAACCTGCGATCGCGACACCGTTAGCCTCCATGATCGAAGAGACCGCCCGCCGAGGGCGTGTATCGGCAGCGTCGGTTACCAACCTCATGCTGATCCGCAACTGGGTGTCGGAAGATCGGCGCCGTGCGATCGATGCGATCATCAAGGCCGCGCGAGTTGTTGGAGCGGTGTCCGAGAAGCGGCCCGCCATTCAGGTCAGGGAGCTCTTGATATCCGAGCGCGACGGGGCAGGGGCCCAAAGCCTATTCGCATCTATCAAGCAGGGCAGAAAGAACGCGCTGGTTTCGATTCTGGTCAAGCAGGTGCACGGGGTTCGCGACGCCTGGGTAGCGGCCTCGCTACCCAGGCCTGAGATCGAAGACATGCTCGACCACATCGCGTCGGAGATGTCGATCCATGAAACGACGGCCGAGGACGCCGCCTTGTTCCTGAGCAGCGCCCTTGCGGACGGCTCGGCCAGTCCGCCGCCCCCGTTTGGTCTCGTGCAGGCTATCACGCTCATCGGACTCTCGGATGTAGCGCCCAGGGCTGTGTCGGTGAACGATCTCGTCGCCTTGATGCTCGAGGACGTGGACGATGCGGCGACCAATTCCAAGGCGGTTGAAAGGGCCGTGCGCGGCTCCGGGCGATGGCTCGCCATCAACCCTCAACTTGATTCCTGGTTCGAGAATGGCGACGACGTCACTTTAACGATCAAAGGTAAGCGTAAGATCGAGGACCGGATCGCCGCGATTATCGAGACGGTGCTGGAACCGAAGCGCGCCTTTTGGGCCAGCGTTGTCGCTTGGAGTGCGTTCGCACAGCGAGGTGACGGCGACGATCCGCAGTGGATTGAAATGGCGCTCGTCGCTCGTGAGATGGCGACGCACCGACCTCTGACCGGAATACCGCTAGCCCGTTTCATTGCTGTCCAGACGGTGGAGGCCACGCGAACCTGATGTCCGCGCTCCACAGGGGGTTGTCCGGTACCCGCAGCGCATTCAGAAACGCGGCCTGGCCGGACACACCTTATACGACATTCACGCGCAGATCCTTTCTTCGGGAGTCGACCACCTCACGTCGTTCCGGCGCGTGCCCTGGAATGTCCATCGACGCCGTAACCGGTCGTTCGGTTGTTGGACTGCTGCCGGTCGCCTTAGCGCCCATTCTCGCCGTAGGGCAGCTCAGTTACATGTCTCGAAAGCGGTCATTCGTTCAGATTGGTCCGACGCATCCGATGCGAGAAAAGCTGCTGGTCGGCAAACGCCCCCTAGCGGACACCGCTCCGCCACGGCAAAAGGTAGTATGATCTCCTTTCGCCTCCCTTGGTATAGCCTGACTGTTGGAGCCGTCATATTGATCGGCGCCAGCTTCCTGCCGATTTCAAGTGCCATCAAGTGGCCTGTGATACTTGCTGGAGGCCTTCTCTTGATGGATGGCGGCCTCGGGCTGCGTACATTGCCGAGCCTCGTCCCGTTCGCGAGCTTTTCTGAGGATTGGCAACAGATTGAGCGCGAGATGTACTTCGGCCAGATCGGGAAAGTGCGCTGGGGCCTCATCGCCTGCGCCTGTATTTGCCTCGCTCTCTTTGCGCTGACCCTCCCCGGCGGCGATTGGCAAATCTGGGCTGTGCTTGCCTTGATGTTGGCGTCAGCAATCGGGTGGGTAGTAGCGGCTCTCAGAGCAATTCGAGAGGTGCTCGGGAATGACTGATAACCACCCATCATAGCCGCTAAGGCTGCCGATCTGCGCGGCCTGAAAACGGTCGTTCGGCTTTACGCCGCCAACGATGCGATCGGCGATCCAGAATGGCGAGCATGGGTGGGAAGCTGCCGTCAGCTTATTCTCAAGCCACAAAGGGGCTCCGAGACCGTGCAACACGACATGCGACAGCGAAGTTCGTCATGGCTTACGCTTAAACCATTCTAGGAATGCACCCGCGCAAAAACAAATGGCAAAAATGGATATTAAACACCAGTAAACCCAGACAATAGCCGGAGCACTTTTAAGGTGTGACAGGAAGTACCCTGAAGCGATATAAAGTCCTTCTCCTTCCGTTACGAGAACCTGCTTGGCCGCTAAGCCAAGCATAATCGCGAGCACGCCCACACACACGATTGGGTTCTGAAATTTTTCAATGCGTTCGCGTCTCATAAGCGGATCATGGCTTTGCATGGCAATGTCTGCAAGGGGGCGGCCGATGGTCGGCGGGCCGTAAATGTCCGAAAAGGGGCGTGTCCCGTCAGGCTGTTTTTCTTCGGAAGCGGCGGAAACCGGACAGGCCCCTATCGAGCGCGTCCCTCGGCGTCCTGAGGGGCCGGAAGGGGTGGAAAGCCGACGCCGAAAGGCATAGCCTCGTTCAGAAAATCAAAAGGAGGACTTGGTGACCCGTGACAGACGGCTCATGATCGCGTTGGTCCTATTCTTTGTCTCCCTAATCGCCGGGTTCATTCAGGCATGGATCATTCGTCTCTACCTCGCCGCAGCCGTTATGGGCGGGGAGTACTGGGATCATTTCACCGACCTCTTTGGGCTGAAGCCGATTGTCGGCCCAAATCAAGTTTGCTTTGACTACTGTGCACCACCCCTGCCGTTTGTTGCGGGATGGATTGGTATCGCTGCATTTATCAGCGGGAGCATGGTGCTGGCGTTCGCATGGTGGCGACCGAAGCAATAATTGTGAGGCTCATCTGAATGTCCGACAAGGCGCGTCTGCAGACCGGCCGGAAATCTCCTTTGTTGGCGATGCGCCAAACCAAAGGCGACGGGCAGCTATCTGCCGATCTGAGCCGGTGAGCCGCCGTTCCGCAATCGGCCAGTTGCGGGCGCAATTCCTGGCCAGTGGACTGTTCGCTGAATGTCGGGTTTTGGCGATGAACCTGCCGCTAAAACCGCCGCGTGGGAACGGCAGCAAAGTCCCACTTCGCGGCGTGCGAGACCGAGGCATCTGCCGACCCTTTGTCGCCATTCAGGCACCTATTTCGCATTCCCAGGTCCGGACTGTCCGGTAACCGGCAGGTCGCGACCACTTCGTGCCGTTCCAACACTCTGGCCGAACGGCTGCTTTTGCCTACACTGCGTATCACCTGAAGCGCCATGTCTGCGCCAGAAATCCAATCAACTGGATTTCTCTGCGTAGAAGGGCTGCGCGAGCAGCGCAGCGCTGATCTAGTGCTTCAGGTTACGCATCGCGGCCTCCTCAGGCCGAAACGGGATCGAGGACGAAGGCAGTCCGCTCGGCAAGATCGCCGATCGCGGCGAGATAGGCCTGGAAATGCGGGGTCGCGCGGTGCGCCGCAACCGCGTCAGAACTGGTGTAGAGCTCGTCCAGCACGAAGCGCGTGGGCTCGCTCTGATCCTGCCAGAGATCATAGCGCAAGTTGCCGGCTTCCGCCCGGCTCGGGGCGAGCATGCCGTCGAGCAGGGTACGGAGCTGATCGGCAGCGCCAGGACGGGCGGTCAGGACGGCGACGATCTTCACAGGGTTGGTCATAGGGGTAATCCTTGATGAATGGGTGGCCTTGGTGGCGTGCATCCGCAGCGCGCCACCTGTCATGCGCGTCTTCATGCCGCCGTCTGCGCGCCGCCGAGCGCCGCGATCATGGCCTTTGCGACCGCGTGATCGGAGGCCGGGTTCTGGCCGGTGATCAGTTCGCGATCGACGACCACGTTGGCGGCGAAATCTTCAGTGGCGGCCGAAACCTCGCCGCCTGCAAGCCGCAGGGCCTTGGGCATGTCGAAGTACAATTCACCCTTCAGCAGGTGCTTTTCGGCGATCTTCTCCTCGCTCGCCGAGAAGACCGTCATGCGGTAGCCTGCATAGATCCAGTTCTTGGCAAGGTCGGCCGCCTTGGCGTCGTCGCCCTCGATCAGGGCCGCCCGGTACGCTGCCGGGTCGGTCAGGGTAGCAACGACCGCGACAGGGCCATGGCAGAGCAGCCCGGTCGGCTTGGCCGCCGCATGGAAGTGGCGCAGGATGGCGCCCGCCTCGCCGCTCTGCATTACGTCGACCGCCGGAGCATGGCCGCCGGGGACGAACACGCCTGCAAACGTGTCCAGACCCTGTTCGATGACCGAGGCAAAGGTGCGAACCTCGTTCATGGCCGGGTGCTCGGCAAAGAAGTGTCGGCCGCGCTCATAGGCGGCTTGGTCGCCCCCGAAATGCTGCACCGTATCCGATGCTTCGTCGATGTGCGGCTTGGTGCCTTCGGGCGTGGCGAGCACGACATCGTAGCCGGCCTCGATCAGCGCCATTGCGGGCACCACAGTCTCGTTCAGGTACTGGCCGATCGTGGCCGAGCCGCCGCCGCGCAGTTCGATCTGCGTGGCGTTGGATCCGAGGAAGAGCACTTTCGTATTGGTCATCTGAGCCTCCATTGTCTCACCGCATTCGCTGGGGACGAGTGGAAAGTGGCCCATTCCGACATATTCCAGAAGTTTATTGTCTTGATTTCAGATATACGCTCTAGAGCATGTCTGTATGCGATACGACCTCAACCTGCTCCCGATCTTCGTCGCCCTGATGGAGGAGCGCAGCGTGACGCGCGCGGCCGAGCGCGTCGGGATGACGCAACCGGCGCTTTCCAACGCGCTCTCGCGGCTGCGCCTGATGCTCCAGGATCAACTGTTCATCCGCGAGCGGTACGGGATTCAGCCGACTGCCGTCGCACTGGAACTCGCACCCGCGATTGCCGATGCGCTGGCGAAGCTCGATGATACGGTGCTGGGCCAGCAGGGCTTCGATCCCGCCAAGGCGGAGCGGGTCTTCACGATAGCGCCCAACGGCTACGTCGAGTTCGTGCTCGTCCCCGCTATCGTCGCCCGGCTTCAGCAGGTCGCGCCCGGCATCAAGCTTCGGCTAACGCCCTATGGCAACGATCTGGTTGAGACCGGCGTCGTGTCAGGCACCACCGCGCTGGTGCTCGGACGCATTGTCGATCCCCCCGACAATCTCGTCGTCCAGCACCTGATGGACGAGAGCCTCGCCTGTGCTGTGCGGGCGGATCATCCCACTGTCGGCGATGCGATGACCCGCGTGCAGTTCGAGGCGCTCAAGCACGTCAATATCATACCGCCAGGGCGGATGCGCGCGGGGCTATTCCAGGCGCTCGCACAACAGGCGCTCAAGCGTGAGGTGGCGATCTCGGTGACCAACTTCTTCGCGGTCGCCGAGATGGTTGCCGTCACCGACTACTGTGCAACGCTTCCGTCTCTGATCTGCAGGCGGCTGCAACAGGATCATCGCCTGAAGATCCTTCCCGCACCAGTAGATCTGGGCACGTTCCCGGTCGAGATGGCTTGGCATGTGAGATACCGACAGGACGCGGCCCATCGCTGGTTGAGAGGGCTGGTCGCCGAGATCGTGCGAGAGTTGTCGGCCTAGGGTTGCTTCCTCCCGGCGCTCCTCTCCAGTCTGATCAATGGGACGGCTAATCGTGCGGGTGTCGTTAGCGGAAGCCGACATCTGCCGATCATGGTGGGAACGACGGCTCTGTCACTATTAAGGAAATGAACGAAGGGCCGGAATGGGGTGCCCCATTTTGGCTCGGGAATCTCCGATATAGGGGCGGCTCTTGCGTTTATGTTTGAATGATTCCTATGTCATCGAACAAATGGCCGAAGGGTTGGTAGACTATCGCGAGCGAGATTCCTTCAGCTGCGTAGACGCTGCATTGTTGCCCTGGGCTTCTGCCACCAACGCCGCCGATCGGCCGGCCGTGTCGAGAATGGCGGGATCCGCGCCACCTCTCAGCAGCATTTCAATTTGCGCCGTGCGGCCGAACAATGACGCCATCATGAGCGCGGTCTGGCCCGCCTTGTTACGCGCATTGACGTCGCACTTCTCCTGAAGCAGGCGAGCGGCGATCCGATCATCGCCTTTGAAAGCCACGCCCATCTGGGCGGTGTTCCCTTGGGTAAGATCGGCCTTGCATGGGTCAGCTCCTGCCTTGAGCAGGGCTTCCACCGCATCGGCCTGCCCATTGTACGCGGCCAGGATCAGTGGTGTGAAGCCCCTGGCTTCGTAGGCGTTCACGTCGGCCCCGTTCTCAACTAACAGCGGGATCAGGTCCGTCCGGCCCAGCTTCGCCGCCTCGAAAAGCAACTCCTGCCGCCGCTCGGGCGGCGGCAGGGCGGCGGTTTGTGCTGGCGCGGCGGCCAGCACGGACGCGAGGAACACGGCCAGCATCACTGCTTGCCCCCGTAACGCGCGTCCACGGCGGTCTGGTATTCGGCAATGGCCCGGTTGACCTCGCCCATTGGCACGCTGACGGCCTTGGCCAAACGCATGCCGAGGTCCTTGTCTGCTTGCGCGAAGTAGCTGACCATGATCACTTTCGTACGGGCCGAAGTCACCACGCCGAGGTCACCGGCAAAGTTCTTGACAAGGTCCGCCTTGTCCGCCGGCTTGAGCGAGCGGTAGAACCTGCCGGCCTGATCGAACGGCTCGGTCTTCGAAATCGGCGCGGTCTGGACGATCGCGTCGACCTTGTACGGGGTAGGGGCGAAGGCGGGGTCCACCGTCTTGCCCTGGGCCACCGACGGGAAGTAGTTCACGTCGACCTTGCCAGTGGCGGCATCGAGCTGGCCGTCCTGGTAGTTGTTCACCACCGCTACGCGCGGGCGATTGACCGGCAGGTCCATCACGTTCGCGCCAACGCGATAGCGCTGGGTATCGGAATAGGAGAACAGACGGCCCTGGAGCATGCGATCGGGCGATGGCTCGATCCCGGGCACCAGATTGGCCGGCGCGAACGCCGACTGTTCGGTCCAGCGAAAGAAGTTGTCGGGCACCTTGTTGAGCGTCATTTCGCCGACCTTGCGGAACGGTGCGTCAAGCCATTCCTTGGTGTCATCGAAGGGGTTGAAGGTGAGCTTGCCCAGTTCCTCCGCGGTCATCGTCTGCACCATGAGGTCCCAGATCGGATAGTCGCCTGCCGCGATAGTGCCGTATAGGTCGTCGGTCAGGTAGTTGGGAGGCGCCTTGTTGGCTGCATCGCCGTTCAGGCTCTTGACGCCCTGCCGGCTGATCCAGCGGAACTTGGCGAAGGTGACCTTGCCGTCCTTGTCGACGAGCTTGAAGGCATGGACGCCGTTGCCGTCCATGGTGCGGTACGAAGCGGGGGTGCCCAGGTTCGAATAGACATGGACTAACATGTTGGTCGCCTCCGGTGTGCCGGAGAAGAACTCGAAGAAGCGGTTGGGATCCTGCTTGTTGGTCACGGGCGACGGCTTGAGCGAATGGATCATGTCGGGGAACTGGATCGCATCGCGGATGAAGAAGATCGGCAGGTTGTTGCCCACCAGATCCCAGTTGCCTTGATCGGTGTAGAACTTGACCGCGAAGCCGTGAGGGTCCCGCATGCCCTCGGGTGAGCCCGAGGGATGGATGACCGTCGAGAAGCGCACGAACACCGGCGTTTCCTTGCCGGGCTGGAACAGCGAAGCCTTGGTGAGACCGGAAAGGTCCGCAGTTGCACGAAAGACGCCTAGCGCACCGGTGCCGCGAGCATGGACCACACGCTCGGGCACACGTTCGCGGTCGAAGCGCGCCAGCTTTTCGATCAGCGTGGTGTCCTCGAGTAGAACCGGTCCGGTGTCTCCGGCGGTCAGCGAGTTGCGGTTGGAACCGATCGGGGCACCGTTGTCCCGCGTCATTTGCGGAGCGGCCCCGCCGGGGGCGCCGGCCCGCGTTTCGACGGTGCCTGCCACTCCGGCCTGTGCGGCCGGCGGCTTGGCCGCGGCCATGGGCGCAGCGACTGTAGTCATGCGATCTTCGACTTGCGTGGCCGTCTGGGCCTGTGCCGAGGCCATGGATACGATCGATGCGGCTGTTGCTAGCATAATGGCGTTGGAACGCTTCATGACGTCTCTCCTGTTGCCGTGACAGCTTTGCGCTTCGCGGGCTTGGCGCTCCATCAGTATTCGCCCATCACAGTAATCGGGTAAATCGTTCATCGTAGGGCAAGGTTGCAAATTCTGAACGGGGCACATCGAAATAAGCGCGATCTAAAGGCTGCGGTGTAACTTTCGCCTGTGAGCAACGACGGCACTAGGTTTACGATGCAGGTCCAGACCAGGCCGCGTATCGGCCTGATCATCTAATGGCAGCCGATCACGAGCTTAGTGTACAATTGAATGTGTGGCAGGCGTTCAACAGTTCGAGAATGAGGCGGAGGGGAAGCATTTAAATGATCGGATGGACGCTTTCAGCAAGGCAATTTTGAACCGCGAACGTCCGAAATCAAGGCGGAATCCATGCCGAGGCAAGAGGTTCAGTAACAACTGGCGACCAATAGTGTTGAAAAACTCGCGGGGCGGCCGCAGGCGCTGCGGAGCACGCAACACTCGGAAAATTTATGTTATCCGTGCGTAATGATATGCCTATTCCTAATATTTTACGGAACAATGTTACCACACAACCTCGCAACAGATGGCTCGATGGAGTTTTTCAACACTATCGACTCTTGTGCGACGCTCAGCGATCAAATCTTGGTCTCTCGATACAGACCGTCTGGTTCCAGCAGCTCGCGACCGAGCCCGGACGGTCAGGCTCGCCCCAGGAATGGCTGACCTTGCCCCGAGCCACCGTTCGACGGGCTCTATGACCGGCCGGGGGACCCAGCGCACAGTTACACATGATCGGATTCACGCTGGACGAGCTCTACGTCCAGCGTGACACGCCGTGTTGGCCGGGTGGGATCTGCGGTTGTCGCAGGATGTTCTCGACGAGATGGACGTCGTGGCGGGCACCCGAAATCTGCCGCCGTCAGAGCGTGGACGCGCGGTGTTCAACCGATCACAGTCCGGGCGAATGCCGCAGCTGCGTCAAGGCCATCCTGCCCGACGCTGTGGCCCAGCCCTGGCGAGACGTGCATCTCGACAGGCACGCCGGCTGCCGTGAGTGCGGCGTTGGCGAGATCCATGGAACGGAACGGCACGACCTCGTCTTCCGTACCGTGGATCAGCAGGACCGGAGGGCGGCTGCGGATATCCGCTTCCAGCAAATCCGGTGCGACCAGCATGCCCGAAACCCCGACGATCCCGGCGACAGTTTCTTTCCGGCGCAACCCGACGTGGAGTGCCATCATCGTCCCCTGACTGAAGCCGACGAGTAGCAGGCGGTCGCCGGTCAACCCGGCAGCTTCGAGTTCTGCAGTAAGGAAAGCATCGAGAGCCGGCGCCGCAGCTGCCGCGCCAGCCGCACGTTCCGCCGTCGAAAAGGTATCGATTGGCCACCACTGGTAAGCGGCTGCCATGTGAGGGATCTGCGAAGGGGCATTCGGCGCCACAAAGGCCGCATCGGGCAAGGTGGGTTGGATCATGCGTGCCAGCGAGATCAGATCTTCGCCATTGGAGCCGTATCCATGAAGCAGGACCACCAGTCCTGTGGGGGCCGTGCCGGAGAGCGTGGCGAGGCGGGGGCCGTCGAGCATCAGGATAATCCTTTTAGGTTGGCGATCTCAGCATAAATGCCTGCATCATGAAATGCGAGGATCCGACCCATTGTCGCCTTCCCGCCATTCGACCCATGTCGGTCGTTCAGCCGTCATTTTGAGGTGCCCAACTGCGGACGGTCCGCTCCCGGCAGGTCGCGACCAGACCTGGTCGTTCATGGCATTACACAGGACGGCTAATGCCGGTAAACAGTTGTTTCAACGACTGCTCGCGTGACCGGCAGGTGGTCTTGGATGCCGCTATTGTTCACACTTGCCACTTTATGCTCCTGAGCGCGAAGCTGCCGGCAGCACACAGCAACATGCACAGGCCGGCCACCAGAAAGGCATCGCTATAGGCCATCAACAGCGACTGGCGATGCAGTGTCTGTTCCATCATCGTCAATGCCTGTCGGCGCAGCGGCTCGGCGGCGCTGGCATGGAGCGCGGCATGCCGGTCCAATGCGTGATGACCGAGCGCCTGGACCCATTCGACCGTTCGTTCCCGGAAGGCCGTGGAGAAAGGCGTGACGGCTTCGCCGAGGTGTGCGGCATGGAGCTTTTCGCGTTCCACCACAAACTGCCCCGCCAGCGCGATGCCGATGGCCCCGCCCACGTTACGCACGGTGGAGAAAAGGCCGGAGGCGGAGCCCATTTCCGATTTCTCCAGCCCGTTTACGGCCATGACTCCCAGCGCAACAACAATGAAGGACTGGCCGATGCCGCGCACCACCAGAGAGGGGACGATCACATTAGCCGCGGCATCGCCGTCCAGATGGATGTTCATCAGACACCCTGTCGCCATCACGACGAACCCCAGGATGATGATCGCGCGGGCGCTGGTCCAGCGCATAAGCGGCGGCGTGGCAAAGGACATAACGAGCTGGACGAGGCCATAGGGGATCATCGTCAGGCCGATGTCCTGCGCGTTATAGCCCTGCGTTTCCGCGAAATAGTTGGGCACCAGAAACACCACGCCGAACACCACCCCGCCGAACGTGAACTGCATCAAGCTGGCGATGCCGAAATTGTAGCGGGCCAGCAGGCGCAGGTTGATGAGCGGATTGCGGCCGCGCAGCTCGATCAGGACGAATGCGCCGAGCCCCACCAAGGCGACCATGGCGGCATCGACGATGAAGGAGGATGCAAACCAGTCTTCCCGCCCGCCTTCCTCCAGCATGATCTGTAGCGCGGCGAGCCCGATCGCCAGGGTCGTGATGCCCGCCCAGTCGCCCTTTCGCAGCCGGTCGAGCGCAGCGGCCGTGCGCGGTGTCGCCCAGCCGATTGCCGCGAGCAACAGCAGGCCGGGCGGCACCTGGAGGTAGAAGATCCAGCGCCAGTCATAGGCCTCTGTCAGCCAACCGCCGAGCGAAGGGCCGGCCGCCTGCGCGACATTGTTGGCGACCGCGAACAGCGCCATGCCGAACGGCAGCCGGGCCGGTGGCAGCTCCGTCGCAATGATCTGGAACGAAAGCGGGATCAGAACGCCGCCGAACGCGCCCTGCAAGGCGCGGGCGACAATCATCGTGTTGATGTCTGCCGCCAGCGAGCAGGCGATGGAGAAGAGAATGAATCCGCCCGTCCCGACCATCAGCACCCGACGCATGGAGAAGACTGACACCAGCCAGCCCGCCGTGGGTATGACGATGATCTCCGCCACCAGATAGGCGGTGGTAATCCAGGAGCCTTCCTCGAAGGACGCGCCCAGCGATCCGCGCACCTGCGGCAGCGAGGCATTGGTGACATGGACATTCATGCCCGCCATGAAGCAGCCGACGACCGCGCCCAGCACCGCGACCCAGGCGCGCAGCGATACGGGGTGCGGGCGGGCGTCCGGTGTTGCCGCGGTCATGCTCCGGGCTTCGATACGTCGATGCTGGTTTCTACCGACATGCCGGGGCGCAGCGCGGCGGCAGCGCTTTGTCCGGGATCGATGCGGATACGCAGCGGCATTCGCTGGACGATCTTGGTGAAATTGCCGGTCGCGTTGTCGGGCGGGAGCAGCGCGAACTGGGCACCGGATGCCGGGGCCAGGCTCTCGACATGCCCGCGCAGATATTCGCCCCCGAGGGCATCGACTGCGATCCTCACGCTTTGTCCCGGACGGATGTGCCGGGTCTGCGTTTCCTTGCAGTTGGCGATCACATAAGTGTCGGCGGGAACCAGCGCCATCAGGGGGGTTCCGGCCTCGACATAGTGGCCGGCGCGAACGCTGCGCTGGCCGATCCGCCCGGACGCAGGCGCCCGGACGACCGTGCGCGAAAGATCGAGTTGGGCGGCCGCTAATACGGCCCCGGCGCGGCGCAAGCCGCCTTGTGCCTTAGCCAGATCCGCCACGGCACCGGCCCTTTCGGTGGAAAGAACCGGCAGCTGCGCGCGGGCAACGGCCAGACCTTCGCGACTGCCGCCCAGTTCGGCACTGGCACGGCGCGCGGCAGCTTGCGCCGACTGCAGGATCTGCTCGCTCGTCACCTGCTGGCGAGACAGCAGCACTTGCCGCCGATACTCTTGGCTCGCGAGCCTGCTACCGGACTGGCGGGCGGACAGCTCCGCAGCTGCCTGCGCAATCACACCCTGCTGCTGGGCCGCGCGCGCATCCAGATTGGCGATGCGGGCTTGCTGCGCGGCGACTTCGGCTTCTGCCGATTGCATCGCGCCTTCGGCCTGCTCGACCCTCTGCCGGAAATCGCTCTCGTCGATGCGCGCCAGGACGGTTCCTGCTTGAACCCACTGGTTGTCGGCAACTGTCACGGCGTTTATCGTTCCCGCGACGCGCGGCGCGATGGTCACAACATCGGCCCGGACGTAGGCATCGTCGGTGATGACGAGAAAGCGGCCAGTCGTCCACCAGTGCAGGGTATAGGCTCCGCCCGCAAACAGGGTCAGGGCACTGCCGCAGATCATCAACTGGCGGCGGGTTGGGCGAGGCATTCGGTTCATCCTGCTCACTTTGAAAAGGCCTTCATCATTGTAACGGGGGTAGGGCGACAGCGGGTGCGTCTTCCCAGCCACCGCCCAGCGCCTGGAAGAAATGGACTTGCGCAGCGGCAAGTTCGGCATCGACCCGCGCCAGCGCACGGCGTGTCGAAATCTCCGCCTGTTCGCTGTCGAGCATGTCGAGCGCGGTCGCGACCCCAGCAGTGCGGCGCGCAAGGGTGATGGTTTCGGCGCGCTGGCTGCTTTGCTGGGCGATGCGCCATTGAGCCTGCCGTTCGAGCGCAGCGCAATAATCCTGTGCCGCCTGATCGGCTTCGCCCAGCGCTGCCAGTATTACCGCGTCGAAGCGGGCGAGCGCGGCCGCCTCTCCTGCACGCGCGCCGGCAATGCGGGCACGTGCGGCGCTGACGTTGGGAAAGCTCCAGCTCAGAAACGGTCCCAGACGCCACACCGCATTCGCGCGCGAACCAAGACCTGCAACTGACGGCGATGACAGGCCCAGCCCGCCGCCCAGTTCGACATGCGGATAGAGATCGCCCAAGGCGACGCCGATCTGAGCGGTGGCTGCGGCGAGCCTCTGTTCCGCAGCCCTCACGTCCGGACGGCGGCGCAGCAAGGTTGCGCCGTCGATCGCAGGCAGTTCGGTATCAAGCACCGGGAGGTGGGTGCAGGCAGCGGCGGTTGCCGATGTATCCGAGGGCGGACGACCGGTCAGGATTGCGAGTTCAGCCAGCGCCTCGTGCCCGGCGGCTTCGAGCGCGGGAATCTCCACTGCGACCTCGGCGACCGCTGCTTCCGTATTCAGCAGGTCGACGGGCAAGGCAGCGCCTGCCGCATGGAGTTGCTTGGTAAGATCGCGGCGACGCTCCGCCAGTACCTCGGCTTCCCGCGCGAGGGCCACCTGATCGGCCATGCTGCATGCACGCAGCCAGGCATCGGTTACGCGGGCGGCGATCAACACGCGAACGCCGTCCGCATCGGCGGCGGTGGCCGCGGCTTGCGCCCGGGATGCCCTGACGTTGGACCTAAGACGCCCGAACAGGTCCAGCTCCCAGGAAAGATCGGCTCCCGCGTCGAAACGGGTGCCGGTACGGAGAGGTTCGCCGTCTTGGGGCGCAGCGGCGATCTGATCCTGCAAGGTGCTTCCATATCCGGCACCGACGGGCAGACTGGTTGCGGGGCCGCGCCGGGCGCGCGCCTCGCCCAGTTCCGCGCGGGCTTTCAGCAGGTGGGCGGCGGCGACCCGCAGGTCGCGATTGTTCGCAAGCGCCTCTTCCACCAGCGCATCCAGCGCCGGTTCGCCATAGAGCCGCCACCATTGCGGTGGCGGCGTCTTGGCACCGCTATGAGTAGATGCGGCAATGGTCGAATACGGAGGCGCAGACGGCGCTGCGGCGCAGCCGGTCAGCAGCGAGGGGATGAGGATCAGGGCGCCAAGGAGGCGCAAAGTATGGGACATGGGCTCTGCTCGGTGGATACTGTCAGCCTGCTAGAGCGCTTGCGATTGTCATTCTCTCGGGAAAATGACAATCATCGTCGTGTTATGGACAGATTGCGCTCAGTCGAGGATTGCGAAGCGGCGCTTCGCCCGGTTGCGGCATTCGCCAGCGACCACCCCGATGGTGAGCACATCGCCCCCCATCGCCATGCTCGGGCACAACTGATCCACACGCTGGGCGGAGTCATGACGGTAACGTCGCCGGAAGGTAGCTGGATCGTTCCCCCTGGCCGCGCTGTCTGGATGCCGCCCGAATGCAATCATGCGATCCGGATCGCGGGGAATGTGCCCATGCGGACCGTTTTTGTGCGGGAAGATGCCCGGCCCGGCCTGCCCCGACAGTGCGAGGTGATGGAGGTGTCTTCGTTCCTGCGCGAGGCGATCGTCGCCGCAACGCGCATCCCGCTCGACTATGCTGCCGGCGGCCGGGACGAGCGGGTGATGGACCTCATCCTCGATGAGATCGAGGCGGCGCCGCGCCTGCATCTTCACGTTCCGATGCCCCGAGACCCACGCCTTGCCCGGCTGTGCCAGAAACTAATCGCCGAGCCCGCGCGTCCGGTGACGCTGGACGAGCTTGCAAGGGAAATCCACGTCAGCAGCCGCACGTTGGCGCGAATGTTCCACCGCGAACTGGGGCTGAGTTTCGGCGACTGGCTGCGGCGGATGCGGCTCCTGCTCAGCCTCCCCCGGCTGGCGGCGGGTGCCTCCGTCCTCAGTGTCGCACTGGAACATGGATATGACAGCCCCAGCGCGTTCACTGCCATGTTTCGGCGGATGATGGGCGTTTCGCCCAGAGCGTATCTGGAAGGGCGACTGTGAGGATCTCGGACCAATCTCGTGTCGAAGTGGCAGCGACAGCTTTTGGTGGGAGCTATCGTTCACGGATCCCGTGGCCAACGGCGGCAAAGTCCCAGACTCTCCCATTCCCGCCCGCCCTTTCCAGCTAAATGAACGGCGGGTTTCAACAAGCCGATTCAGGAGCTGGAACGTTCACTCTATCGGCCATCCTGGGTGACCCAGCGCTGGCGGAGCTGCTTGCGAAGCATAGCGTTCACGTCCCGATGATCTGGGTGCGGAAGCAATAGGCAGTCGCTGGATGGAATTTGCTTCCACGCAGATTGCAGTTGCCCGGCGACTTCTCGGGTCAGTCCTAAACTGACAATGACCGGCGCAAACGGGTCAGCATGTTCTGCACAACCCATTTATGTGCCTGACCTACGGGCAGCATATACGCGCGCCCGAACCCATTATGTACCACAACCGAGGAGGTAATAATCAGGCGATTCCCTTGCGTGGAAATGCAGGTCATCACATCGAGATGCTTGTCGCGCTCGGTGAGCAACAACGCGTCGGAAGTCACGCCTTCGACGAGGAAGAAATCGAGGTGGTCGCCCACTTGGACTGACGCACGGTGCTGCCTTGTAAACCCGCCGATTCTCTTTACGCCAAACCAGGCCGAAATTGCATCGCGCAGCCAGAACGCAGCCTTGAGCAAAGGCAGTGGTTGCGCCATCATCAGATTCCAAGCCTCAAGCGGGCTGATTGCAACAGGCAGTTCGATCGAGCGGCGGTCCAGATAGGCCAGCTGTTCGCGCGGGCCGATCAGATGCGTTGGGTTGATATCATCCATAGCGGGTATTTGGCAGGCATGGATCAAACCGACCAGCGTCTCGCCGCCAAGAAGGTGCGTTTTGGGTAATGGCACCTTTCTCGCATTTCCTGACTACCGATGGTTACAGCGTCGATGATGAAGCGCTGCGAGGTTTCCGGCAGGCGCCAGCCAGCAAAGGTGAGGTGAACCGATGGCAGTTTTGATGAATGTTTCCGGGCGCTCAACCGTTCGCTTTGTCAGCGAAAACACTCATTCCACGGCAGTTGCCTGCAGATCTGGCTGATGCTCATTCGCCTCGCTTGCCCGGTTCAACAAGCCAAAGCTGGCCAGGGCCGAGAGGCCCGTGATGGCCGCCAGCACATGGGTGAGGGTGGCGAAACCCTGTGTATAGGCCTGCAAGAGCCGGGCTTGTGCCATACCTGGCAACAGGATTGACGCCTGCATCAGATCGCCCATTGCCAAGCGTTGCGCGGCGAACGCAGTTGCGGCCATCGACGGCAGGACGAACGCCATCTCGCGCTGGAGCAGCCAGGCCAGCAGCGCCCCGACCATCGCCAGCGCCAGCCCTTCGCCCGCCACGCGGGTCGTGCCGAAGATGCCTGCCGCCATGCCGGCGCGCTCCGTCGGGACCACGCTGACCGAGAGGCTGTCCATCAGGCCCCATGGCAATCCGGTGCCAAGGCCGATCACCAGCATGGCGGGCACCGGATTGCCTCCCGGTGCGATATGGCCCAGCCATAGTAGACCTGCCGCCGCCATCAGCAGGCCGCAGCCCGAAATGACCCCGGCCGAGAACCAGCGCGTCAACGTCGCCGCGATGGAGGGCACGATCACCATCGGGCCGGACATCGCCAGCATCAGCAGGCCGGTGGCCGTTTCGCTCCGCCCCTCGATGCCGATGAACCGCAACGGCAGCAGCACCAGCAGCACGACGAAACCGTAGCAGGTGGCGATCGGCAGCAGTTGCACGCCCACGAAGCGCGGATAGCGGAACAGGGTCAGATCGAGCATGGGCT
>Ga0247734_1001501_pt1 | contig 17624 bp, 16 predicted proteins | sample UWRJL103311B2_FD_180933 | JGI IMG/M metagenome (GOLD analysis project Ga0247734, IMG submission 180933) | Plant litter microbial communities from Arlington Agricultural Research Station in Wisconsin, United States - UWRJ-L103-311B-2 | ecosystem: Environmental > Terrestrial > Plant litter >... | reverse complement strand
AGTAAGAGAACAAATCCGTTTATATGCGCAAGTCAATTGAAGCGATGTTACAGTTCCTGCATACGAAGAGACATATAGATTAGTTGCAACAGAAGAGGTGACAAGGCCCAATAAGGGAACGCTCGAAAACCGCATTTTCAACGACCAGAGGATTCTATATGCAAATTGAACGGCGGCACAAGAGTTAATTAAGAAGAAAAGAGGTAGCAAGGGAAAGATGCCACATGATGAATAAAGAGTGAGACTGCAACGCTAGCACGGAGGACCGGTGTCTAATTTCTCCCATCACTTAGACGAAACACAGGGTTGCTCGAAGCATAACAAGGAATAATACATAACTTTATCCAATTGTCGCAACGGTCGCAGGGGAGATGTTATGCCCTGGAGCTTGTAATCCAATTGATTCATATGCAGCGGGGTGCTGGTTGCAGCAATAATGACAGGGCAATGGGAGCTTACAGGTTGGCAAAGTCTGGGTATTCCGAGACGGACCTACGACACCCGTCAGCTAAGAAGAGCATAGCGGCTTGGAGGAGATCGGGTATCGGATATGTTATTTCGGTTCCTCTTTTTTATTGCCGGTGGCCGGTAAACGATCTCGGAGCGGGGTCGACAGTCAGCGGATCACCCCGATACCTGTTCTACGGAGTTATCAAAGGTGTCAAAGTATGGTATACAGTCAGATACTATATGAGCCACTATTGCCTGTTTTCTCTACTTTCTCTACTTTTTCTATATCCTAATACCCCTCCGATCGTGATCCTACCAAATTTAACATTCTTCACTGCTTCACCTGTACTTTAGCAAGGTTTCCGCCCAAGTGCATTTCTGAATCCAGCTCCAATCATGGAATCAGCCTCCATAGACATGAAGAATGGTCTATCTTCGTACCATTCAGGCCCCAGCTCAACCTTTCCGTTCCTCAGCCTCCCGTTCGAGCTTCGAGTCCTTATCTACTCGTATGGCCACAAATGGCCGGATATACGATATCTCTGGAAGGATCAGAATTCCTGGATTTTGTACCAACGTGAAAAGCTGTATAAGCAATCAAAAACACCTGATTCTCATTCTGCCACACGATCACGATTGCCCAGGTGTCAAACCCCCGTATTCAAGGTGAAATACTCGACACCAACAATCCTTCTCCTAAATCGCCAGATAAGTGACGAGGCTATCGAAGTTATTTACAACACACCCCTGTATCTTAAAACCCCCAGCTCTGGACTGGATATTCCCCGTCGCTATCGAATCCTCGATATTACTAAGTTTTTCAGTAGAGGGACGCTCCAGAAATTACGACGGGTCCATCTAGATATGAAGCTGACAATTGATCTCAAGGCTAGGGGGTTTTCTTGCGTAGCCGGCTGGCCTGGAATAATCCATGGACTGGTAGATGCTTGGGAGGAAAGAAATAGGTTAGAGAGAATCGAAGCGTGTGGCTGCTACGAACCAGTGTCCAAGGATTTAGGATGGTCATTTCGAGAAAGTGCACATCATACCTCTGTGATTATACTTCTTTCCAAAGTAGGTTAGAATCCTAGAATCATTATGCAGTTTGCTAATATCAAATAGTTAAGCAACCTTAAATACTCCACTCGTGCGCTTATCCACCTAAGTAGGGCCTTCGAGGATGCACTCGCACGAGGATAATATTGGAACACTTCTTTTCTCCGCCAGCGTTAACATTCATATTAGTATCGATCTCAGCTTAGCCAGGCCAGGCCAATCGTGTTTCGCAGCTCACAGATACCCAGGTATAACAAATCCGGGCAGAACGGGTACCGTAGCGGGATCGGTTATATGTTATTAAGCTCTCGGCAGCTGCCCCGCATTGTCGCCCCACACTATATGCAGATTACCAACACTACAACACTACAACTGTACAACGTCATTTCACACCACAAGGGCTTTCACTTAGCAATTTATTCTTCCAATTTATCAAATAGTAATCATGGCACCAAAAATATTTCTGTAAGGAACGATACAATTGACAGTTGTGGCTCATTGAAGCTTGTTAACTTATGTACTTAGTACAGGAGCGACCGGATATATTGGCGGGGATGCTCTGCATGCCCTGTATACTGCACACCCAGAATATGAGTATTCAATTCTTGTTAGGAATTCAGACAAAGGTGCTGCGGTAGCAGCAGAATACCCGAAGGTTAGATTGGTCTATGGTGGTTTAGATGACTCTGAGTTGCTCGAAGAGGAAGCTTCGAAAGCAGACATAGTTTTGCGTATAGATATCCTTATCCTAAAGCAGAATGAGATTAAGCTAATGTTGTACAGACACTGCAGATTCTTCAGATCACTTGGGCGCAGCAAAAGCTATTGCAGCTGGAGTAGAAAAGGGACACAGTGCGGAGAACCCTGGCTATTGGATCCATGTATCTGGAACTGGTAAGGCTTCTTGCGGCTTCTTGATATCAACACTTATTCAAACAAAGCTGATACATTCAGGTATCCTATGCTGGAAGGATCAAGAAACCCAGATTTTAGGCGAAGCTCCACACCAACCGCCTTACAACGACTTAGAAGGTGTCGCCGACCTCACCGGCCTTCCAGACAAAGCATGGCACCGTGAAATCGACAAAGCAGTGTTAGCAGCAGGATCCGACTCTGTTAAAACAGCGATTGTCTGTCCGCCAACCATATACGGCCCCGGACGTGGTCCTGGTAACAAAAAAAGTCGCCAGGTCTATGTTTTGGCAGAAATGGCCTTGAAAAGAGGTCAAACTCCTATTCTTGGAAAAGGGTTGACGGAGTGGGATAACGTAAACATTCATGATCTTAGTGACCTGTTTGTGCTGCTCGTTGAAGTCGCGATCAAGAGCAAGGCAGGAGAGACTAAGGACATAGATGCTGAGCTTTGGAATGAAAGAGGATATTTCTTGGCTGAGAATGGTCATCAGTATGTTATAGCACTTATAATACCAAGAACAATATACTAACTGTTTTAGTGTTTGGGGAGAGGTCTCACGATGGGTTGCCGACGCTGCTTTCAGCAAAGGTTACATCAAAACCAAAGAAGTAAAACCAGTTGAAGTCAACGAAGAGCAAGCGCTCACTTGGGGACTGAACTCCAAGGGATTCGCAAAACGAGCGAGGAAATACCTAGGATGGTCACCTAAAGGTAGCAGTTTAAAGGACTCCATCCCTGCTATTGTTGACGGAGAAGCCGAGATTCTAGGTATCAAGAAAGGGTATGCTGAGAAAGTTACGGGGTCCAAGTGAAAATCGCAGTTTTATAACGAATCAGTTACTCGTCTTTTCCATAAATGGAATTTGATTTTCCTATTCGTTTTAGTCGTAAACTGCCAGGTTATACTACTTAATATTAAACGCAATTTAAAAGTACTCAGGCCTCCGTTTTGCACAGTGCAAGCCATGTATTTCTCATACGTACGGATATATGCAAGCCCACGTATAAATATGAATCATCTCATGTTGGCATTTGGAATTTACCGTTTCAAGTCTGAATTTTATTTGTTTCACATTACTTGACGCAACATGAGTGGTTTAATATGAAATTTCGACTAAGTAGTCTGCTGTCTCCAATTTTTCTATCGTATTAGTAAACAAAACGACCCCGTGGGCATCGAGGGTCCCTTTAGTAGCCTGCTTGCTTATTCTCTTAATATTAGACTTATATAAATTTTTCATCAGTGGTATTATTATTCTTATGCAGGCAGTTAGCTCTATGTTCGTCAAACCTTTAGATTGTTGCACTTCATGTTCGTTGCCTATAGCCGCTGCTTCTATATACCTCTGGCTTTTACACATTGATTCACGATGGTCTGGATGCAGGCAATATCTAGCAGCCTTATCTTAACGCGAAGAGTTCGTGAAGAATTTGAGACAAGTATATGCAAGTCTTCTGGCACAATTTAAGTTAATACTTAAAAGGGGGGGGGAGCCTAAAATATTCCTTGGAGGACTCTTATACTTATTGTACTCTGAACAAAATAAAGCTCAAAATATTCGAAGCTTGTTTCTTTTAGTATGATGTAACACTGGGGACATCAAACATTCTAGTCTGAATTTTGTCTCAAAACTCATTTTCAGTTAGTACTATTAGATAAACTTAGACTATTGGAGGTGAAAAATGATCTTGCATATCCTTAAGAACAATCTAGAGTTCTAGTGTGATTGGGTACATTGATATACTCAAATACATTCAAGACTTGGCGTATGTCTGGAATTCTGTATAGTTTTAATAATCTCATTTATATCAAGACAGTCAAACGAGGAAACGAACTTCCATCTATTCTTGCACCATCACAGCTTTTTATTTTATCATGTAAAGCAAGAGAAGTATAAATTTTCCAGCGTCATGTGCCTCTTGATGTTATAAAGAAATGCAAGATAAGAAAAGCAAGACAATCAAACCTTAAGAATGCTGGTGAATTTCTGAACACTTCGTTGATTCTCAGACGACCTGATAGAATCATCCTTTATGGACTTTGTCTAGTAATCAAATATCTGAGTATCTGACAAAGTGATTTATCCACGCAAAAGGACGAAGGAGAATTTCTCAGCGAATTACAGTGGTATAATTAAGGTGGGTTTAGCTAAATAGCTACCATGGTTTATTTATTTACACTCAATATACAGAAAGCTCCCAAGCTCCTTATTCACGCACAAACCAGATCCCAGGATCATTCTTCAGTCCGGCAGGTCAAGCTAATAACCCACTTAGTGTTATGAGGCTTCGAATTGATATGCTGCAGAAGTTGGATCTGTGTTTCAAATACTAAACCGGGGCACTCAATACAATCAAGGATTGGAGGAGCATGGAAAGGATAGGTTACCTGATTCTTTGATTAGTTTCATTCACTGATTTACTCTGGGAGCAACTTACAGTATGGACATGAAGATCCTCTTCCGTTTCATAGTATAAATCGCATTCCTTACAATACCAGATCTCTTCGGAACCAGAATCGTTGGTATCTTCCAGTAATGCTTCAACAAGCGTGTCGGCTTGTTCTTCAACTCTCTCTGACTTTGACCCCTAACTACCGTATGAGAAACAGTCAAGTGATAGCTCATAGACAAATCTTACCTCAGTTCCATCCATTAACTTCTCCCAGAACGACAGGCTCTCCTCACTAAAGTGACTCTGCTGTGGAATATCGCGATGAGCCTCGTTCCAGTGTTTTATAATTGCACTCGAGCTCTCAAATGACACCAAGCAGACCATGCCTGAACTTGTTAGCAGAAACAAAATAATAGTACATTCAAAAGAACTTACACATAATCTTATGTGCCTCCACATTGTGTGCGTCGTAGACTTCAATGCTTGTAAACAAACCTTGGCAAATATTACATTTTGTCAACTGCGAGAGGTTAATTGGCTCTTTAAGAGATTGGACGGCTTGGTTTATCTGAGCAAACTCAGAAGCTGCAGAGTGTGAACTTGAATTATCCTCGGAGAGTTCAGGAATGTTGGGTAGCCTAGGAGCTACTGCGGCGCCAATGGAGGTACATCTGGTGAGAGGAGCAGCTTTGTCTGGTTTAGATATGCTGACGACTGGGGGTTCCAGTGGTTCAACAGCAGTCTCTTCTGCATAACCTGTGCTGATTGAGTTGAAAACTTCATCGTGAGATGCACTCCAAGCTAAATAATCTTCTGTAACGTGCGCTGTGAGTTTTTCCAGACAGGTGGTGAAAGCAGGTGTCTCGCGTACAGCAGGTTGCGATACAGTAATATGGGGTTTGATAGCTGGCGCAGCTTCTCTTTTGGAAAACGTACTCGCAGCTGCATCATTATCTGGTTTGGCGATAGCTGCTTTTGCCTCAGATATGTTGATAACAGGTGTATCTTTTGAAGTGGGTGTATCTGTCCAAGGCTCAAGGATACCGGTCGCTGACTCTACCTTTGAAACAGGTAGGATATTTCTTGCCTCTGGGAGTTTGATCACATCTGGTTTTTTCTGACTAGCTGAAGATATGCTGACTTGTAGCGCGCGCGGAGTTTTTGCTTCTGCCTTGCTAGTCGACTCTTGACTTGGCTGAGGTTTGGCTGTAGGCTGTAGTTCGGGTTGAATAGGAATATGTCTATTTTTGTGTCTTTCCTTCATATGTTTCTATCGTTTTATGTTTAGCGATTTGAAACGTGGTAAAGACTGTTTCTGGGGAAACTTACAATAAGCAGGCCGTTGGTTTTGAACTTAGAGTTGCAGTGGACACAGGAGACTGTATGCCGAGCTTCGATATGCTGATTGCGGCCTTCTGATGTTCTGAAAGACTTTTTGCAAATACCACAACAATGATTATGAAAATGGCTGTTATGATTATTCAGAGCGTCATCGTTCTGGAAACTATATTTCACAGGTTAGCACCTACAAGATCCTGTGACATTTAATCACATCCACATACTTGCGGTTACATGTCCGGCAGTTTGCTAGTTCAGGCATCGTGTATTCAACTAAATTATTGACTTTAGGATTCTCATAAATATGATTTTGACAGGGTATGATGGGCGGATTGGACTCGTCGCGTGAACCTGATACGAATTTTTGTGAAACTGAGGAGGAAGTTCTGTGTATACTATATAAAAAGTCAATACTGTGAGATGCCAGAGTAAATTCAATAAGTTTACTATACTTACGCAGTCTCAAGAGAGCTTCGTGTGGTCTGTTGTTACCTTCGGGAAAACAGAATGGCTGAAAATGAACAGCCTCGTTTCAAAACACGCTAGTGGTAGCTTAACCGCATCAAGAACAACGAGTAAACTAGAAAAAGAAACAGTAAAATAAGATAAAGGAATTCAGTCTGAGTGAATGGTCACAAATTGCTGATTCCCTTACAAAATCGGTCTGTCAAAGTGTGCGATATCAAATCCTAATTTGGACTATAATAACTGTAACAAAAGTTGAACAGTTCTCAAACTAGTTCAAGTTTAGAGAGTGTGTATCAAACTTACGTGCAATTTGTATTGCCAGGTTTGGCATGAAAGAATCTGTTTGTCTTCGTAATCATGCGTCAGTAATTTGACGTTGTGTTCAGCTTAGATATAACACGAACCATAAAGTATATGCTAAATAAAGAAGTACCTGGTTATATTTCTAACTGAAAAATGGCTTTTTCATCAGCTAAATTCTTATTGATGTGTCTGATGCTCATTTGATGGAGGTTTCGTACATCACATGCTCGCGCCTTCCTCAATAAGACAGTCTCGTCAAAAGGAGAGGCGACTTCCTTCAATTGATCATACACTGGCAGCACCTCATAAAGGAGACCTTTAAGACTGTTCGGGTCCTTACAGATATAGAACAGAAGGTTGCTTCGCAGTCTCGTCGGAATGTTGACGAGTGAAATGGATTTGGAATCTCGGTCGAAGTCTATCATCAAGGAATCACCAGAGTTGATGGCGGAGGACTGGTTAGAGTGAGTGATTCCACCCTGAAAAATATAGGCTTGAAAAAAGTTCTCATGCTATTAGACAGCACTCACATTGACGCACTTGAGATGGAATTAAATCCAAAGAAGCGTGGAACTGCAGTTTTAGAAGATTATTCCACTACGAAACGAGCAAAACACGATTCCAGGCTGTATGAGAATAAGCAGATTGCCCAAATTGAGCAGGTATATTAAACGACCTATATGCTTGCGCACAACTAATCACTAACAGAAGCTTGGGATCAAAACTGAGACAAACCCCATGATCAAATCTGAGCATGATGCTGCTAAAGTCTTAGACTTTCGAGAGATAGATGAGTCGGACCAGAAGCAGTTGCATACTAAACAATCTCTAGAGGTTAGCGACGGATATACTTCTCGATACCTTGTGATTGAGCAGAGAGCTTTCCTCAATGGCAGCATCCATGGTCCCATTAGTAAGCAACAATTAGAGCAACAGTATTCATCCTTTCTGGAGCAGGGCAGACAACAAAAACACGTTGGAATGTCTGACAAGGAGTATGCAGAAAGAAGAATCTGGGAGTCTTGCTGTAGGTGACTGACTGACATGGGGACTTTCGACAATTTTGACAACCCTCAATAACCAAGTGAATGTTTGAGCAGTGTTGACCTACTACCAGGGGGCATTAGTGATCCTTTCCCAGAACCGGGTCCTCGAACCGCACAAACTCAACATGCTATTCCAAAGTTTTCCATGGTCGCAGATCTTGACGGTTACAGTTCCAAGCTCTTCTCACTCCGAACTCGAGCGTTGACTGCCGAAAATCTCACCCTCCATAACAGCACCAGATCACTCTTCACTCTGGGAAAGGACGAGAAACTGACAGACCATTTATTTCGCAAATTATACGAGCACCGATTCTCTTCGCGAGATAGAAGCGGTCAAAAATGGGAGCTTTCAGGTGCTGTTACCCAACAGAGAACAGAAGATCGCGTGTGCAGAGATTTGTTTGGGAAGAAATCGCATAGTCTACCAATATCAGAGCTAGGATTGTCATCACAACCGACTAATGCTGAGATTATGGAAGGCAGAAAGGAAGCAAAGAAAGTCAGGAACGCCCAGAAGACCAGATGGGGTAAAAAGAGGTAATCACAGCCCGTGAATCATTCCATACCCGATAGTAAATATCTATCCTTTTTGTGGTTCTTGGTACACTCAAATAGCAATACTCTTGAGCTATCAATCGCCCATCATATCAAAATCCAAGTTTAGAACTCTTTCCACAAGCTAAATACATTGTCTGTAACGTGATGAATTGTAAAGAAGTGCAAGGTAATAAAAGAGTATTTGATGCGTGAATCCTTTTACCACGAAAATAATGTGGGTATATGCTGTTTGGTCTGTTTACCCATCGTAAGAAATTTTAGTCTCTCACATATATCATCACAGAAGTTTCTTTTGATAATGCTATAAGATCGGCACATCCCAAAAAAGAGTCATACAAGCTAGAATTTTCTACCGTTGGTACCACCTATATAGTTCATACAGAGGATGAACTTCCTCACGATTAGAGAAACTTTCTACAGTGCTACTAATGAAGCATTATCGAACATGGCGTTCAATTTACAGGAAAATAATAATGAGGGTGATATTCTGAGATAGTTAACATTGTTTTGTTCATCTTTCAAGGCATATCCTGTAGCCCTTGTGAATCCAAAGTAACAGAGGCAACTCTTGCATGAGAGACCGAAGCCAAGAGCCAAAACATAAAACCTACTTTCTGAACTCAATCAAGCACAATATATGGTAAACAGACTAAATGTGTGATTACCATAACTTTGACTTCTAATGCCTAGCCTTTCCAAGTCAGATTAACAACACTAGTTATAGCTAGTCTCACATTCCTTTAAAAGTTCATCACAACATTACTAACTGTAAAACTATAAGCCCCACACAGTAACACCCCATACATCCATATCCATACATCCAAGACCATGCTGCTCTAAAGCATCACACCGACAAATCCTGCTAATGCAACCACCATACCCCCGGCACTAACCATTAAATTGCTTGCCGCCGCATTGCCAGTTCCGGTTTCAGACGAAGCACTCGAGCTCCCACTCGAAGTCTTCGATCCTGCTGAGCTTCCAGAGCCTCCAGTAGTTTTGGTTCCCGAACCACTCGAACCCGATCCCGAGCCAGAACCTGACCCTGATGCATGGGATACCGAACCGGAAATATAACCAGAGCCAGAATAACTAGTTGCTGTGGAGCCAGTAGAGTCTGTGGATGAGGCAACCGCTGCAGAGACTAGGGTGGGAGGTTTGCTAGAGTACAGTGCGGCATTGTTGCAGTATGCGTATTGGTTTGAACTGGCTCCCGCTAGACGAGGATCACCGGAACAGCCTGCTGAGTTGTAACACCTATCGATCCATTAGCCGGTGGTGTAATGCTAGTCTCTTGTCATCTCGAGGAACTAGGAGATGTCAAGATAGAGAGGAGGGTCGACGTACTGAGCAACAGCCTGCCACTTCTCACAGAGACAATTGTAGTCGGCCGGATTACAGCTATTGGCAATTGTAGTCGTAGATGAAAGACATGCTTCGAGAACAGGGGCACCAGCACAACTTGGCGTTCCGGGTGCTACTGCTAGAGTTGGTGTTGATACTGTAGACAACCCGGTTTTTGGGGATGTTTGAGCAGAGGCGAAGGAGAGGACTAGGGTGAGTGGGAGCAAGTACATGATCACTTGACAATTGAATCTTCTCAAGATAGCGATTATAAATTTGAGTAGGAAGAAATTTGAAATTGAAACTTTAGTATCTCAGAAGAGGGCGAAAGGATGAGAAACTCATGAGCTTCAACAAGGGACGACGCAGCTTAATATGGACAAGTTCTCCGGACAAATCTAGCTACACAAAAACAAAACTGTGTCACACAGACTACTGTGGCGTTTTTAATTGCATTTCCATTCGAAAACTCAAGAAATTGGTCCTTGTGATTGGACACTCGTCCCATTTCCGGATCTCGAAAATATGTCTCAGTCGTACAGACAACCAGACATCCCTTATTCCAACGTTTTGGGAATCGCACACTTCCAATTTTTGAATTAAATGGAAGACGCTTGCACAACGGCTTAAGTCATTACGTAGATTCCAGTCGAGTTAAAAAGTAGGGGCGGCGCGTCTTTTAGAATGATCAAAAGATGCTCCAGAGCATAATCACCTAATCGATATGCACACTTCCCTCCTTGCATTGAGTTATGGAATGGCCCTTCACTCGGTGTCTCGTGAATTACAAAGTCCGTGTTGCAGTATTTGCTAGACAAGTCCATCCTTACTGTAATAAATGGATAGACTAAAAACACAACATATCTTAAGTCTCGAAGTATGTTAAAAGTAATATGTTAGCTTGGAGAACTTAAGTTCCAGTTCCAAGCTTCGAAATGGCAGCACCCATATCCTTGTCAACAATAAAGAAGAATCGAAGAGATATGCACCTCCAGCAGCTATTTCAACTAGGGAAGAATCAAGGAAAACCTGAAATGGGCAAACCTGCCAGCTCACGTTGCTCAAGCAGCCGGCAGAAGCACAGGGAGGTAGGAACATTCGCGATGTCACAAGCTCATCAGAAAAGCACTTGCTCATTAACCAACAATCATATTAATAACCCATTTCACTCGTGAGGTTTCCAAGTATACAACTGCCCTCCATTTTCACCACCTTCGGCATCAAAAGCAACTTTCGATGAAAATTCTTAAATACACGTGAGGCTCGAATCTCGATTTGTCGGGCTCACTCTTCACGCATCCATCGATTGGGGTAAAAATAGCCCCGATACCTCCGCTCTTTGTAGAAACATTGCGCCATGATACAAAAGAAAGGCTATACCCTGTAATAACAATTTACTCCTGTCCGAAACCCATCGTCTCCTCTACTGCCATAGTCAATTTGGTCTGCAGCGCCTCAAGAGACTTATACGCTGGTAGATCAAGTCGATTGAAACTACACAAGATTAGCAAATGTATCAAATATGTCAAATTATTATCGATTCGGGGTGCTTACCAGGTGTGAGACTTTGGTAGATTATTAACCTCTCCCTGCTTTTCAATTGTGAAGCGTCTTGGCCCATCACTTCCCTGGAGATCTTTGAATCCATTGACAGGGATACGAGATGTTCCAGTTGCAAATTGAAGTAGTCGAGATTTCTGCTCTCCATCCCAACTTCTGATTGTCTGCCAGAAGAATTTGATAACCTCATCCGACTCGGTATATCCTCTATAGTCTGTGTGCTTTTTCCAGTCATCCACATCTATTTCGGCAATACCACCAATCAGCAACTCAAGTTCCCTCTCATCGAATACATTGACCAACTCGGCTGGGATCAGCTCGTGGAAACCAGTGATGAATGCCTGAAACTGTTCGTCGATACGCTTTTGGATTCTCCACTTGACCATCAAGTCAACATAATCTTTCTTGTTTTCATCTGTAACATCAATATCTCGTCCACCTGGCTTGAGGTCCTCGACATTTGTAACTCCGAATCGTTCATCTTCGGTAGAGAAAGTCTGTTCCAAGACACCTTCAATTGGGTTATCTAACATCCATTGTAGACTGCGGTGGAAATCGGCATCAACTCCCTCCATATCAGCTAAGTTGACTGGTTTATTAAGCATCATCTTGTACAATGCACCAATAAAGAATGCATCCAGGAAACGTCTGTGGAAAATAGCTAAGCCCACGACTCGTCCAATGAATTTAAAGTAGTTGAGATGCTCAGGGTTGATCCCCGAGTGAGGATTGATTTGCAAGGTGTAGTTGTCGTGAGCGGAGTATTCGAATAAGCAGTAAAAGGGATTAAACATTTCGTGGGACAAAAGAAAAAAGAACTCTCTGGAAAGACCACCATAATCTAAACCATCTTCACCATCAAACTTGATCATCAGACGCTTCTTTAGGTCCGTTGCTGATTGTCTCATGATCTCAGCATACGAATCCTCGAAGATATGAGATCTTCTAATCTTGACATGGCATTGACCTGAAAGAATACGTAACGCAGGTTGCGACCTAAAGTAGATGAGTTTGCGTCGGAAATCGCGCTTGTACTGGGGTACATTTTGATCCAACGAAGATGGCAATCTTGGATCATCCCAAGTTGTGGTTTTTGTATTGTGATCCACGAAATACACCCTGGCCGTATTGGTGAGTCTCATTTCCCATCCGCTGGGTAATGGGCCAAGCTGTGATACCGGCTGTTGTTGAATTGTGTTGCTGTTCTGTGCAGAGCCTCCATACATACGGATATATTGTTGTCTCCTTGGATCGACCCAAGTGGTGGTTCGCGTGTTATGATCAACAAAATAAGGACGACCTTCTGGAGTATGTCTCTGCTCCCATAGAGGTGGAAGCTCACCAGTCCCCTGCGTTGTAGCTCCAGTAGCCATCATCGTAGCTGCATTTGCGGCATTTCCACTTGCCTGTTGCTGTTGTTGAAGGTTTGGTGAGTTTGCGCCAGTTCTATCTTCAGGCAAGGTTCGGTTTTGATGTCTTTGACGTTCAACTTGTGTGTTGGCATCCCGCTCATTTCTTTGGGTCTCGGATGTTCCAGAAGCAGTCGGTCTGTTCCAGCTGGTGGATCTTGTGTTGTGATCGACATAGTAAGTTCTTCCCAGATTATCTTCTCGTCTCTCCCAACCAGCGGGCAATCTCCCCTGTGCATCCTCAAACGAACTGAAGGTTCCACCTGGCCGCGCTGCTCCATTTGCAGCTTGGGGAGGACCCATACTGCCAGCAGCGGGTGCATGACCTGGTGTCGGTCCAGTGGACATCGCACCATTAGCCATCAGAACTCCATGACCGGAGTGCGGGGCGTCAAATGCTGGTGAAGCTCCTGGGAAACCAGAAGTTGACGATGGCTGCGGGGTGCTCATAGAAGGACGACCACTGTTGGGTGTATTCGAAGGTGCGAGATTATTACTACCTCTTGGAGGCTCTGACAAGTTTGTGGAGAGGTTAATAATGAGCTTTCCATGGACAACTAGATTATCTGTAGACTTTTTAAGGTCTCTTGTGATCATTGCTACGAATCATGTACGTTAGTCTATGCAATGCTCCCTCGAGAATCAGGATTACTCACTATCTTGGCCAGAAGAGAAATCTACCAGATCTCCAACTCGAACATTAATGACACCTAGGAAGCCTTGGTCCTTCTTCTTAAACTTCTTTTGGTCAAATATTTGAACTGCTAGTATACTTTCTTCCGAGGCACGTCTATATCCCATCAGCATTTACGTCACAAACCAAAGGGCCGCAATGGCACCAAGGGGGGTCTCTCTCACAAGTCAAAATGTTCGTTCCAGTAAGGATTCAACGTTCTCTTGATAACAGAAGTGGTTTTCGTCTGCTCGCCGCCCAAAGTCGCCACTGCGAAGGGGTCTGGGAAACCTAGATATCGACATCAGCATGTGTCTCAAAGCTCTGGAAAGGCATGCGTACGGAACACATCTCGCTTGTATAACCCATCAGCGGCAATTACTACACATAATCAGCAAAAGTATGGTATTGGTAGGAGCGCGGGTTTGCAGACTGGTTAATCGCAGATTGGGTTGCCTGAAAGAGACTGTTAGTTACAGGTGTGCAGACGCAGAGGACGGACAACATACGCTGGCAGGCTCGAGCCGTTTCTGCTAGCCATATTCAATATAGACTAACGATGACCGCGAAGTTGCAATGAACAAGAGCGTGGATCGTGTAGTGGACGAGGTTCCGGGATCTAGTAATGTTGTGGTTGAGGCCTCCTAGTACGAAAGGTACGAAACGGTGGCTGTGCAGGTTCTCATGCACCACCAATGACGAAGCGCTGGGCTTGGCCGTTCGATATGGCGTCTCGTGCGTGTGTTACTATCGGTCTACAGGTCAATCGCATGTCATCTTCCAATGTTGATGTTTGTGTTTTAGGGATGAAGGATTGTTGGATGGCCATCGCTTTAGGTTTGGAGATGCGGCGTATTCCCCGCGCTAGAGATGTTGATGACGAAAATAGCACGGCAACTTTCCCAATCACAAAGAAGTCCCACAATAGAACTTGAGCAGACGAGACGAGACGCAATGAGGGTTGGAGGGTGCCATTTCCCAGCTATTTTTGAATTGCAATCTCAGATTTGATTAATTGCATGCATACTCTGGAAGTCGGCGATGTTAGTCAATGGCACCGACGAATGAATAACATAGGAGCGTCATGAACCCAAGTTTGCGAAGCGGTCAAGCAACTTCTAGTCCCTGACAAGTGTCATAATCATTGCAAGTGCCGTTTAATGGCAGGTAGTCTTCACACTATGCCACAATATGAATTTTGAGGAATGCAATGGTTTTTATGAATGCGCACTGAACCATATCTAAAGTTCCTACACAGTTGGGAAAAGCCCAACCCAACCCTTGAAGTCAACGCCGTTTTGTAATACGTCCCTATCGCAAGCTTTCAAAAATCATCCCGGGCGCCTAGTATGGTGCATATCCTCTTGCGCGACCTCTATAACCTCCACGTCCCCGAGGTGTGAAGCCTCCTCGTCCCTCATATCCGCCACGGCTCCCGGGGAAACCTCCACGTCCACCGCCCCTCATCGAACCTCTGCCTCGGCCACCACGGGTCATACCAGGGACGTTTGTACGCTTGGGAACCACCTAAGTCAAGCTGTCAGTACCGCATCCGTGGTGAGAGGCTCCAAGACATACCTTTAGAGCACGACCATGGAAGACGCTCTCATTCAAAACAAGAGCTTGGGCAACATGGCTCGGTTCTGTGAACTCTACGTACGCGTACCTGCATATCCAGTATTAGCATCCATCTCTTGCCAGGTAGCGTTGATCATATAGATTCTTGCATATCAAAGTTCAGAAGATTAGAAATCGTGGTGGAACGAACCCCTTAGGATGGCCGGTAAATTTGTCCAACAGGATAGTAACACGGTTGATGGCGCCAGCGGATTGGAAATGAGCCTGGATCTCCTCGGGCGATGAAGAGTAGTCAACATTGCCAACGAAGATGCTTCTCGAATCAATATCCTCCTTGTTCTCGGCCAGCTCGTCGGTTTGTGTCTCGATTTCAGACTGCATCTGGCGAAGCTTGGCTGCCTCCTCTTCCATCTCTGCGACTCTTCGCTTCATCGCCGCGATTTCATCTTCTTCATTTCCATCCTCCTCAGCTACCATAACCTCATCCTTATCCTGAGGCTTGAGCTCTTGGTCTTGCTTAACGTCGGCCATGGTTGTATTTTGCGCCGGGATACCAATAAAGAGTTATAAAGTGTCAAAGATTGAACTTATTGCAAAAGAAAAGACCGAGGGTGTCTATGCCTACAGATTGATGTCAGTAAGGTTCGGAAAGTAATCAATTGGTGTCGCAGATTGCCTGGTGAATCATTTGACAAAGAAAGATTCACGAGGCTTGCGATTTAAAAGCGAACAAAGGCCCCACCAGAAGCACGTATGCAGAATGGGGGGCAATGCATACGACAGATGGGAGAGAAATAGATATTCATGTTCACGTACCTTTGCAACCTGTTTATCCAATATATGGATATCTTGAGGGGCGTGGAGGTAAATACACAAAGCAGAGAGTGAAGTCAACAAATGCAGCCTTGTCAAAAGTCCCGAAATGGCTGAAAAAATGGCGCTAGCGGTGATCAAAGCTCCAATGCCAAGGGATGGGGTCTACAACCGAAAGACGACATCAAAGTCACGTATTGGTGAGGATCTGAATAGCTTCAGATTGATTCAAAATTGCAAGATAGGCTATTTGGGGCGGCTCTTGCTAGCATTGATGTCATTCAAATTGTCGCCCCTACCAGAGGAGATAAGAAAGCGCCACATTTAATTCTGCTTGCTCAGCTCCTTGCATACGCGATAGGAAAGTGTTACTTCCCTATTCTTTCCCATGTTGTCGAGGCTCTATATTACGTATTCTGGCCAAAATCTCCGCTACACAGTCACCTGGACTAGTTCCAATCCTTCCATTTCGTTCAAATCAGATTTCAGAGGTCTTACGCCTCAACTCGAAAATTAAAATGCCTTCCTCAAGCTTCTCACCTCTCATTCAGAGGCACGAAGGGTCCTCTAGTCAGGACTCGATGGCAAATGAACCCGAGTTCTGCCTATCGTGTCTTTACGGCCCATATCAAAACAGTCGTCAAAAAGCAAAGGTCTTTCTCGCATCTCGTACACAACATTATATCATCCTATCACTTGTAGCCCTCGATGTGGTTGGAATCTTTGCCGATATCAGTGAGTATTGTGGTTGCTTTAGTTTTTGTCTTTCTTTTTGGGAAAGACAGGACCCTCGTCAACACTCTCCTCTGCAGTCAAGTCGTAGCCCATTTTATATCCCAACTCCCGAAAAGTCCTAAAAGGATATCCTGTATTTTAATTCGAGAAACTCATTGGTCCAGGAAATCCAGTCATCCAAACCCGCAACCTCATTTCTTAATCTTTCTCTATTCACACCCTTGCCTTGCTTTCCTTCCACTATATAAAACCATGCTTTCCATGGAGTATACAATCCAAAATATCAAATTATTATACTATTATCTGGGAGGGCCAGCTGCTCACTAATATATCCCCAGTCATCAACCTCGAGCAATGCTCCCTACCCGCCTCGTCACCAACCTACATCCACCTCTCGCACATCCGATCCATCCTGGCCACCCTCTCCCTGGTCTTCAGTTCCCTATTCATGCTCGAGCTCTGCCTCAGCATCTGGGCTTTTGGTTTACGGTAAATATATCCACACATTATCCCTTCTTTTTTCTTCACCCTCCCCTCTCCCCTTTTCCAAAACCCCTCCCCAGAACAAAATACAAAAACCAAAAAACCAAAAAAGAACAAGAAGAAACAGAGAGCTGACCAGAGATGCATAATGCCTTGGTTGGGGGGCTTATTTTTCCAGCTATTTCACCTCCCCCTTCCACATCCTGGATGCCACCGTAATCATCGCCGGCCTCACGATTGATATCTGGCTGCACGGCCCCAAGGCCGAAGTCGCATCGCTCGTCGTCATCCTGCGGCTCTGGCGCTTTTTGAAAATCGTCGAGGAGTATGTTACCCAGTACCCCCTTCCCCTTACCCCGATACCCACTATCTTCCCCGGGGATATTTTGGTCTCTGTTTTTATCAAAGAGAAGAAGAGAAGAGGAGAGGAGAGAAAAATAACACCCCCCCCCCAAAAAAAAAGTTAGTGACCTGGGTGCTAACATATGGTGCTTGTGATG
>Ga0247734_1001500_pt1 | contig 17625 bp, 17 predicted proteins | sample UWRJL103311B2_FD_180933 | JGI IMG/M metagenome (GOLD analysis project Ga0247734, IMG submission 180933) | Plant litter microbial communities from Arlington Agricultural Research Station in Wisconsin, United States - UWRJ-L103-311B-2 | ecosystem: Environmental > Terrestrial > Plant litter >... | reverse complement strand
CCCAACTACTTATGATCTGTTTTAGTTATTACCCTTATTAACCTTACTGGCCATAGGGTATCATTCTGAGACTATACGGGTTTTTGGAGGGGGGCCTAAAGCATTAGAAATGGCTTTTTATAGAATCCCAAGGACCGCAGAGAATTTGCGATTGGCAGAAGAGGAGCTGGATCAAAATGTCTTTGAATTTACCGAAGATCGAATTGCCGAAGAGCGAAAGACCCTTGAATGGGTGCGGCAGCAAATGGAGAAGGAAAGTCAGCCACAAGAGAGAGAAGCAGACCAGGCGGAGGAAGTGCTATTAGATGCGCATTCCCAGCAGAATCCGCGTAAAGATACCTCAGCAGAGCTTAGTGGGCTGAGTTTTGGTCACGCAAAAACCCTGCCAATAGACTCTTTACAGGCCTATGCCGTCCATTACCGGCCGTCTGCTATCTTATTATCAAAGTTATAAAGTTAGTTAGATTAAGCTCGAGTAATTCAAGTTGTTTTTCAAGAATAACGACTTGATAACTATATAGTTAAGATTATTATAAATGTATTAGAATCTATCGGCGAAAGGAAAATTTAGGGTTTTATTGTCAGTTATAAATTAGCTATAAGACTCTTGTTAATATAATATTAGAGAAATTAATTAGTAACAAGTTTAAGGCTCTAAAATTCGCGATAGAATCAAGATAAAGGTCTATTATTAACTTGCTATAAAAATCTTATAATATTTAACTAAGGGTAATTTTTTTAGCCTTTTGCTAGGGCTTTATATAAGATGTTAGGCAGGGTCACTGACCCAGGATTACCTTTTCGGGTAAAAAGAAGAGATTATAAAACATAATGCTAAAGTAAAGTAGAATACTTTATAATACCCCGTATTCTATTTGATATGTGTCGGTTCACCACATGTGCATGGTTTTGATTCTCTTTGAAATACACTGCACTAGTACTTGGTGCGTATTGTATTTGGTGGTAATCAGTTGGTTGTATTGTAAGGTCTACGTAAGTGATGGTAATTGATAGAACTACTGATCGGGTGCAAACGGAACACGTGACCCGAATGATATTCGGTCATGATACCGACAATAAGGCTTTAACTCTAATCTAGGAATAATCGCCCCTCCGCATGTAAACAGGGAAAACCTTCTCGTGCAGACACGGAAACCCGCTGCACAACAGGATGAAGAAACCGGCTTTGATGGAGTAGTGCAAATCAAACAATAACAATGCCTAATGAATACTGCAAATGACAATGAAAAAGAAACGCCTGATTTCTAGTCCAAGAAGTCCTCCGCTAAAGGGCAAGGCCAAAGACCACATCCGAAAGCAAGGCACCCCCCCAAAAAACGCACACCAAAAAGAACCATGGTTTGATTCGTAACCCAAGCACAATCTCTTTCAAACAACTTGTTAGTTCTGGCGTGGGTCCCATACACCAGGAAGCTGCCCCATTCATCGTACGTCTGATTAGATGTAGACGAATTCCAAATCACCTCTGGTGTCCATGAACTAAACCATAAATCACTGCTCTTATTTGTCGTCTTTGCGTTGTCACCCAAACCTTGTCGCTGTTTTTATAAAATATGATGAGCTGATCTTAAAATCCAAATTGTGGAGAGTATCAGGATTCGAATGCTTCTCCCGAAAATGTCGATTAAAGTTGTCTGTTCTACTAAAGCTCACACCGCAGTTAGGCTGAGTGCACACGATACGGCTTCTCTGATGTATACTGCGGTAATGTCGTTGAAGATCCTTTTCAAGTGTGAAGCCCTTTTTACCAGAACAAGTAAGCTCTGAGCACTTGTATTGTCGTTCGTGACTCTTCAGATGCTTCCTACAATGGGTCAGCAATGTCAAATGTGAGCAATCTTTGAAAGATTACAAAACAATTTCAAATCATGGAGGGTTATATACGTTAATTCACAGCGCCGGTTGAAAGACTTATGGCACTTGGTGCACGGGTAAATTTGATTTTTTGTATGTCCTGATATGCTTTCCCGTACAGATGGACTGATTAGGCTTCTTGATGATTCTCTTATTCCAGAGGTTGCGCTTCCTCGTGTGGCTGGCAGAGTAGTCGGGATGCTTCCTTCAGAAGAAGTAATGTTGCTGAAAGATTCATCCAGAACCTGACCGATTTTTGCTGTGCCCGGGAAAGAGATGGAGATAACCTCAGAATGAATTTGCACTTCCGTATTTTCGGACACTGACGTAGTGGGGCTGGTTACAAGACTATCGTGGGTGTTACTTGATCTTGATAATGCTGGGGTGGGCGTATCTGGCTCAATAAAAGACGAGTCTCTATATCCCGTTGGTAATGCAGGAGATTTCTGATCGCTGGGTACTGTGTAGTAGGTGTCAAGCAAAATATTGTCGTTTTCGGCTGGCGAAGGCGTCAACTGCTGATAGTGGTCTGACGTCTCTTCGTAAGAAGACAAAGAATTAAGTTGTGATTTAACTCGTGGGTCGTTTTTTGGTTTTCCCTCAATATCTGCTAGACAGACATATAAGGGGAGGTCGTGATGAAGATAGTAGTCTAAACTATGGCCTCCGTGTTGACTTCGGATTGTTTGTGCGCGAAGACGTTATGTCTCCGGGCGCGGTGCATCCTCGGTCTTTGAATTACCCAGATTACCTCTGGATTGAGGATCCTGGATTCTTGAGACGAGTTGGATAAGGCTGCTGGAGACTTATCCCCGCTGGTACACTAATAAGTGAACCGGCGGGGTTGGTTGGCTGTGTTCTTTCTGGAAGAAAAGCAGATTTGTGTAAAGACTAGATTTTCGTAGGGAAGGGTGTTTTGCAATCCGCACAACTCGGGCTGCAGAATGCTTACTTATATCATTTTGATCAATAGTAAAACAGTAAAACAAGGCTGTTTGGATATCAGGTGGTGGCCTCCGCCACCACCCCGGCTACAGCCGTAAGCATATGGCTGAACTCCTTGGCAGGGCCGGGGTCCGCTGAGCGGCATCGTATGCATTGGTGGCCACCTCCTGAGAATATAGTAATAAGTGTGAAACAGAATTTGATTCGAGCACGTTTGTTTTATGAAAAGCCAGTAGTCACACCGAGTAAAGATTCGGAATAGATAGGCACGCAAGTCCTGTTTTGTGTAATTGAGTTGAGAGGCCACCCACAGATTGAAATACATCACATGTTGCCGCATCTAGGACAGTTCGAAACCAACGGCAGTCTCCATTCAGTCAAAAACACCCCGAGGCCACAACTTTTGACATGCTTCATATTCCCGTGAATAATATTTGTTTGGACCATAATACTGCTATCAACTAGGTCTGTGTTTCGCGTCCTGCGCTAAATTCAACTTCAAAGTTTTTCCAGTATTGCAATCAGTACACTACCCACCTCAGTTGTGGCAAATCTGACTTGCTACATCCGCCAAAAATTAGCTCATTTTGTTTAATAAATTATCTTTCTTTATAGTGCAGAGATTCAGTCTTCATGTTGTTAGCTTGGTGTCTCCCGAGGTGTGTTCAGATACAGAGCATCGATTAGTTCACCACCAACGACTGCTCTTGATTTAAGAGCAAAATTCTCTTAATGTAATGTCGTTTTTCAAAATTATTGGAAAGTACATGATGCAAACTTTGTTTTTATTCCAATGCTTGAGGAGCCGGTGTAGTCGGAAGAGGATGCGATAAACGCCGTTCCGTTCCTCTTCCACCGTAAAAATAGGGAGCCTCGTCTACCAGCTAGACATTCCCCAAGCACGAGGGCTCCATCATTAATATTAACATGAGTGCATACTTAGAAGCTGGAGACAACAGCGAAGATGAAACTAAATGGTGAGTGTGGACGTGGGTGAGACTGTCAGAATGGACGGCTGTGTTGTTCGAATTTACCAATCCAGGGCAGCGTCCTTAGGCTTGGTATCCGAAGAACTTTCGAGTGGCGTGAAATTGTTACCCCAGCTAATTCTGAGATTTGAAATTTCGAAAGAAGAATGTCTCACATTGCCATAGCGTGATTAGTTTTCACATCCCACTATTGTGAGAAAACTACAGTTCCAACAATCTTAAAGTGTTGTGATCAATAAACTAGTCTCGCAGGCTCCTGTAGCTTTCTACATCCAAGTTCTGGACACTATCCGATGATTAGAGCAGACTGCTGTGGAAAGTCGGAAAACTGCCTCTGACTAGAATCTGTGTAATTTGTAGTTGATTCAACCTCAGGCTGTCGAGCGACATGATCCTCATGTTCCCGAGTGATCTCCGAGGGAACATGATAAATCTCAAACAGATGCCCAAAAACATCAAACTCCCACGGTGGATTGGAGCGTCTGAATCTTTACAAGACGACTTCTTTGCTGCTCGAGAAATAGGTGGCGGCAATAAGCGAGGGAGTGTTTCGAGTCCATTGCTTTAATCGTTTCCATAACTTCCTTGTAATATAGCACCCTGCAACAACAAGCCTAAACATTGCTAGAAGATCTTGCAGACGAAATGTATTCACTGTTGGAGCCTTGCTTCGCTCGCTTGGTGGTCCAAGAACTATACGTGCTGCGTCTGCTGTGTCAATATAGGCTTACTGGAACTGTCAAAATCAAATTTAAGGGATCGCAGTGTTCGACAGTCTCTGTTAAGCCCATGATCCACCAACGCAATATTACCAGAACGATGTAAGGTTTCAATGGCAGAGCGATATAATATTCAAGGATATTAATTCAATATAATTAATTAAATCTTATATAAACTGATCATTAGCCTTACAAAATTCTGCTTCCCTTCCCGACGAACTTTTTTCGGCGACAAATTATCAGGCAGTCAATTATGTTAAAGATAGATATAAACCGTGAAGTACAAGGAAGAAGCATATAAACGAGCATTAATAGATACTAAGCAAGATAGTAAGTGTGATTCAATTAAGCTTAATAAAATACAAAGTAAAATCCTTGTATTAATATATAATGTATTAAGTATAGTGGGGTTGGCATTATGAAATTAGTTAAATAATAGAAAACCTGTACTTAAGAATATTTTAAGCCGTATCTTTAACTTGTCTGAGTAATCAGTTTACCGCTAAGATGCGAGACCGAAATGCGAGACCGAGATGGGAGGTGCGGGATATACCATAACGTGTTAAGGTGATAGCAGCAGAGGCGACGCGATTGAGAAGTATATTACCTTTATTCACCTTCGCATTTATAGAGACCGCACTTTTATTCACAAAAAATCCAGAAGGCTTCTACTCAGGTGCTCGTGTTCTATTATTTAATATTTATATCTTTGTACTACCAGTTATCACTTATCATGGCTCCTTTAGACCTTTCTCTAGCAGGCAAAGTCGCCCTGGTTACTGGATCCAGCCGCGGGATGGGCCGTCAGAACGCTTTGGAGCTTGCCAGTCGGGGTGCAGATATCGTGGTAAACTACGCACACAGCTCCTCATCCGCCGATGAGGTCGTCTGCGCTATTCAGAATGTAGGCCGACGCGCCATAGCCATCAAAGCCAACATGTCACAGCCCTCGGAGATTGCTTCGCTTTTTGAACAAGCTCTAGCATACTTCTCGCATATCGACATTGTGGTATCCAACAGCGGAGTCGAACACTTCGGCCACATCAGCGATATCAAACCCGAAGAATTCGATGCTGTTTTTGCAGTCAACACCAGAGGGCAACTACTGGTCGCCCAACAGGTGTACAAATATGTCGCCACCGGAGGAAGACTAATCATGCTATCGTCTATTTCTGCACAGGCACGGGGTGTTGCTAATCATTCTCTTTACTCGGGTAGCAAAGCGGCGGTTGAAGCGTTCGCTCGCTGCCTAGCAGTAGATTTTGGCGACAGGGGTATTACGGTTAATGCTATTGCTCCTGGAGGCGTTAAGACGGATATGTATGCGGAAGCAGCTAGAAAATATATCCCCGGATCCGAAGACTGGGATGATGAAAAGATTGAGCAGATAGTCGCGAGTTGGTCGCCTTTAAAGAGGACGGCTATCCCTGAGGATATTGCAAGGGTGGTTGGGTTTTTGGCCAGTGAGGATGCTGGTTGGATTAATGGGCAGACGATTGCGATTTCTGGTGGTGCTGCAATGTGATCTGTTTGGAATCCACGCGGGAATGGACGATGTGGTTTAGTCTTATATAAGATCCGTATATATATATTTGAATTTTTTGTAAAGTAGTTTCTCCTATATGTCTCTTATACCTTTGTTTAATAAGGAAAAGACATGTAACCATAAGTACATGTTTAATTTGCTAGCTATTATATTTCAGACGTTACTAAGTTAAACATTAGCTGTATAATTATTTAAAATTACTAACGATAAAGGTATAGCACAAATCTATAATCTATAATAAGAATAGTAGGATTAAGAGTTATATAAGTAGATTTTATATATATTAAGCAAGAAGTGTAACGATCCTAATATCCTACCGCGTAGGGCTAAAGGGTTGTCGGGTTGGTATTGCGGGAGAAGTAGTTAACTAGAATTCGGGGTCTTCAAATAGAATTAAAGTTGTTACTAAGTAAATAATCTATATTATTAATTATAATGTTTTAAGCACAAAGCTCCTAATTAATAAAACTATTCTACTTATATAGAACCCTTCATATTAAAGCGAGGTCCTGGGATCCCGGGGTCCCTTTTCTTTCGGGGATTCTAAGATCCTGGGGTCTATCACGTAACTATATCTACCCTCTAGAATCCGAGGTCAGGTTCGTTTGACTTAGATTACAATATAAAGCTAAATGCTATAATCTAGGCTACTAAGACTACTTCTCTTCTAGGAACGTTCTTCTAGAAGCGAATTCTTTCTTAACGCCCTTCTTCTTGAAGCCACATGCTCCTAGAACCCCAAGGCTTTGGGAAGCCCTTGGCGTCTAGAGCCAGGTCGTGACAAGAAGGTATATATGCCTTTTGTCATAATCTTTATTCTATTTACAACACTTAATATTTTATTAACTTTAAACTATTCTTATACTTATCTCATGTATAAGATCTTAAACGCGATTATTTACTAATTGTTTTTCCCTATCTACAGCGGCCAAATTGGACTCTCTAGCTCAGATGGTAGCACAGGAGTATAACCAAGGGCAGTATATCTTTTCTTTTAAAGGAGAGGACGTTAGGCTCATACCAGCAGAAAGTAAGACTATCAGTTTTTACCCCCTTATTATATGGGTAATTGTGAGGTTTCAAAGGCAGAGTGATATAGTATTCAAAGATATTGATTCTTATCAACTAGTCAAATCTTATATAAACTAATCTCTACCCTTCCCAAGGCTCTGCTTCCCCTCACTTTATATCGAAGGCCAGTCGAAGCCTTATCGAATAGGATGCGGGGTATTACAAAGCATTCATCTCACTTCAGTGCCATGATTTACAACCTCTTCCTTTTACCCGAACAGGTGACCCCTGGGTCAGGTGACCTCCCCCAACGCCTTGTATAAGGCCCTGACAGTAATACCTTTGGTACCTGATTCATTTCTAGGGCCGACCTTACACTGCTTAAGAAGCACCTGGCCCTCCTTTTTAGGCTAGACTGCGCGTAACGTAGATAGCCTGCCTGTCTTGCATGTACGCGGAAGCTTGCATATACGCGGAAGCCTATATACACGCGGAAGCCTACATATACGACACAGTTCTCTCAGCACCGCAATCTTTTATCCCCTCGTCAGGCATCAAATTACTAGCGCGTGCAGGGGTGGGCTCGCTTATGGAGATAGGATAAAATTATGTACTGTTATATATAAATTCATTAGTAAACTACCTTACAAGTATACTTTTGTAGCCTAATTGTATTTTATATTTTATATATTACTATCAAATTATAGAGAATATATTACATACTACTTTCTTAAAAAGTAGAGCTTTAGCGTTTATAAATTTATGTTATCCCCATAAGCGAGCCTACCCCTGCACACGCTAGTAATTTGCTGCCGGACGGATAGGGGACAGCAGTAGGGGGGTGGGCCAGTGGGGCTGCCCTAACCTAAATTGGAATGTGTTCCCGCTGCCCTCTTATAACAGCCCTCTAAGTTATATAGCCTAGAAAAGTTGAGTAGTAGAGGCTTCGTTATATAACTAGCGTTAAGTACGTATTAGTATAAGTACGCACCAATACGGAGCTCATATGCATATACGTGCTTACATATTATATATTCTAAGAAATGGAGAGTCTGTTACAAATAAGCAGATGTATTTAGCTAAAAGAGTTAGATCAACATATGCACCTTATAGGGAGTGTTCGAGGGGTCGATGTACTTTATGGTATAATATATCTTCCTATAAGTGGAATATCGGTTGCCAAAAGGTCTAGGCTGGTCACAGTCTTAGCAAGCGGGGGGCTGCAATGGCCAAGCCTGTGTATCTTCACTAGTTGGACGTCTCTACTCACACCAAACGACTGCGCCAATTCGCTGAAAGTGAGGAACGCGAACCAAGGACACCCGCGGATATCGTACAGAAGAGTATATGAGACTTCTAATTTGCTAAACAATTCTCGGTCTGCCGTTTACAGACAGCCAAGAACCACAACGTATTATTGTGACTAAGTGCTGAATCTTTATATTGTAGTCAGGGTAAATTCAACTATGCGCTAATGTATTACAGATGTAGTTGTTGCATGACATCTGCATTAGTTCAAAAGGATCTATATGAGCAAATTGTTATAAAGGCTCTAGCTTGTCCGACCTTTGTTTATATATAAGTGCTCGATATCCAATTCTGAACCATATCCTAAACACAACACTTGACTGATTCTTACTATCAAACTTCTGGTTGCCTCTTCAAATTTGCTACATTTGTATCTTCCGCCAACTATTTATTTGATTACTCGTCCGCAAACTCTACCAAAATGCTCTTTACCAATATCGCCTCCTCCGCCCTTGTCGCCTCCGCGTTCGTCATCCCCTCAGTCCTAGCGTCAGTTACGGTGCGATGGAATCCCAAGGGCAACTGTTCTGGCCGTCCAGGGCCAGAGAGGACATACGATAGCGGAGTGTGTATCAGCCTCAGCGCAACTTCCGACGCGGTCAATATCATTTCTCGCACTGGTAGCTGCAACTGTACGTGCCCAATACGCTCCCTAATACTCGTTACCGTTTTTTGGCGTCAATATGTAAAATTATGCTAATACAACCTTCTTGTATAACAGTGGTATCATATAGCAACTCTGGTTGCAGTGGCACTAGAAGGAATTTGAATAACGAAGGTTGCTGGAGTCTGCAAGGGAAATGGTCTGCCCGAGTTGAGTGTTAAAGACGTGTTCACCGGGTAAACAATTGTGGCCAACACAATATTATATGTTGCGGGATCTACTGATGGAAGTTTAGGTTGGGTTTTTCTCTTGCAAATCTTCATACATTCGTTAATGTTACTTTTGCAATTTTAAGTCAATTATTCAATTATTATAGGCGACAGACCAATATACAATACACTCGTTTTAAATCTTTTACATTTTTAAATTCTATCTAGTAAATAAATCCTTAGTTAAGAAGTATGTCTCGGTTTAGTAGCAGCCAGGCAGCTTCATTCTAAGACGGGCTTATAAAGCACGATCAAGTTAAGAATTACAGTTTAATTTATTTAGAGTTAGGGCTAAGAATAATAGGTGAACACGTGAAGAGACACATTTGAGTTAACTGATAAGAAGCAAGAATCCTAGAAATCAAAACGGTAAATAGATGCTGAAAATAAGGTTAGGATTAAGATCCTTAGTCTAATAAACAAAATGTATACACGGTTTTAGTACATGTTCGCTTTAGCGGCTATATAATAACCGTAAATAACCATATATCGGCTAGTTCTTTCCAATGTTTATAGGACTAAGCTAAGTAAATATATCATTACAGTATCTACGTTGGCATATTGGTAGTTACAAAGTCACTGAAAGAGTACTCTTGAGCATCACGTGATTAACTAAGAAGGAAACTTGGGAAATTACGTGACTCGTGTTAAAATGGTTTTTGAAGATGTTATAAGATAATATATAAAACCTAGCATAAGTTTTAAATAAAAAAAATAAAAGGGAGATTACAAGTTGGGTTCATAACATATTATCAGCTCCTTCCAAAATCACGTGTATCCGAATTTCTTCTAAGGAAATTCAAATCCTTTCGTATTTAACATTTATGTTACTTCCCCACTAATCACATCTGGATGGCGCTACTAAGTTGCCCCGATTTGTGGCGACACATGTGATATTTAGTCAGTTTTGTCATGATGCACAAATTTGACTGGCCTGATTCCCTGCATCGTATTGCAATAATGGACGTCCAGTAGGGTTGTCTTGATCATCACAACACTAAGACTTTCCGTGGCTTAGGTCATATCAGAGATAGTTTAGGTAATGGGGCTCGTATTCCAAAAGCCAATTATTTTTTCACTGTTCATTTTTACATTACCACCACTTACTGGATTTCTCCCTCCGCTTCAGATGAGCTTTCAAGAGTAGTACAGTGACGATGATCGAGATACAATGCGTTTTAATTAGCCTTTGGGCAAGTTTTTCATTCGTATTTGCAACTGTCCTTGATAGTATTAGCTTTTAGAGTCAAATAATGACCAAGTCCATATTCTCGACGATGAGTTCAATGCCTTACACAGCTCCAGTTTCCAGCGGATTTCATGTATTACCAAGGTCTCGCATGGGATATTTGGTTCTGGGGCGGTCATTGATAATGCAGAGTTTGCTATGCTACTTGAACGCCTGAACAAGAAAGAGATGTTAGACGAGCTCTGGCTTTCGCAACGCAGTCCCGGTGCACAAGGATGGTCCATTGAGTTGCATGATTGTAAACCTGGCGAGCCATCGGTGGCGTACGCATTCGTAGATGGCAAAGAGTCATGGAATCGGACCATTATCGACAGGAAGGTATTCCTAAGCAGTAAGATCCACTGGAACAACGGGGGTATTTCGCAGGAGGTATTGCGTTCAGGTAGCAGAGTGCCCGAACCGATATTTTGGAACAACGACACACTCATATACGATTTAAATATCGATCTCTGGGTTGTCAGATTATTTTGGTGGCAAAGGATGTTGCAGCGTTCTAAACAAAGGATGATTACATGGAATATAAGTGTTCACTATGTGGATTTTCCTGATGAGCCCAGAGCGCTTTGGGGCAAGGTTGAAGGGCGTCCCCTCGGGATCCATGACGAATTTGTATTAAGCTATCCGCTGGAAAGGCTTGCATGGGGAACCATCAGTACCACCACGAACACTATCGCCAAGAACCTTCCAAAACTTGTTGGTAACTACGACTTAAGACTTGCACAAGGAGACTACAACTACGCCGAGTTTGCGGTTGATTCGCGCATAGCTGAATTGCAAAGTTCTGGTACTATAATGACTTGGGAGATATGGGGATCAATTGAACCTCCGAATAATTTTCACAAACAAATTGTCGATTGGGCGTGTATCATGTTGGACGGGAGTTTCGACTTCGAGTTCACACCTGATTGGGATCTGCTAAATCCAATGTGGCATGAAGGAAGGAGATCTCGTACCCTCGAAGTTGCCCATGGCTTATTCGATGTCGAGACATTCGTCGATAACCAGCACCTCGCCGATCTTATCAATGCGCAAAATCCGAACGCTGCCATTGGAGAGATCTGGACAATCCAAAACCTCGAGCTACCTCTCACTGGTTTTTTGAATGGGTTTAAATGGTCAATGCAAGTTCAGGACAACTCTGGACCAGATAGATTTGGCCGCGAGATGACTCTCCAATTATTTATAGGCAAAGGTCCTGATTACAAAATGGAACCGGTATCCTTTGAAAAGTTCTCTTTCAAGTCTGAATTTTCGATGCCTATGATGATTTCCTATACCAACTTTGTGGTTATAACGGAGCTTGCCAGAGGATGGATAGCGACGGATGGTGAGGTCACGGGGGAAATCCTCATGGAAGTCATTGAAAACAGTGAGTTCATGCCACTCCTCAGCAATGCAATACTTCACAAAGCTGTGAAGAGACTACAAGATAAGGAAGAAGAGAGATGGAATATCTATTACGTGGGCATACCGTGGACTTTCACAGACCCCGAAACACCGTACCCGCATTTCCTCTATAGCAAGTCAGAAACTTCGAGGGCTAGAACTTCAGATTATGCCGAATTGCTAGGTATAGCAACGAAGTATCCGTTTCTTGATGACTTGTCAAACGGGACGCGATTTATCTGTGAGCTTAGTGTTGGTGCTGAACAATTAGGCGATGATTGCGAGGCCTTAAAAAGCTCAAAACGGCCGCAATAGTCATGCAACTGCACCTAAGTCTCCCACGGTGAATTCAACGCTGAAACTACGGATGATAACGTAGAGTTGGCACACCTGGTCAGTAATCTCAACCTCCAAGACATACTCGAGAAACTCAGTCGCAAGCTGCGCAACAGCACCGGTAGATTAAACCGTCACTCTTTGGTCAAGTATGCTTTGCATTCATGAATGAACCCTCAAACTGCCTCTCTCCGGGTCGTGCTCAAATTATCCTACTCCAAGCAATCATGAATTTGGCTCACAGGCTTGCTCTGGGTTGTTTCACCTCCAGGTTTAGCTTTCTCTTGCTGTCCGCTAATTGATTTCTCTGGGCGACATTGCTGAACTGGCATGCTCTACCTGAACCTCGCTTCTACCTTCTTTTACCGGTCAATCCATCCATGTTCAACAACTTTTTCGTTTTTGAATTAGTTTATCGACTCTTTCAATCGGCTGTCTTAATTGCTCTCGCTATCTCTTAGCTACGTTATACCTAACTTTGTCTTTTCGATGGGCGTCGATATACTGGCTGACACGTAGGGCAACGCATATTGACACATGCTGCATATTACTACCTTTGATATTGGCAAAAGAACAAATGGATCTAACTCGGACTCTTTTATTGACCTCTTTGCTAAAACATAATCCCTCCTCTCTTTGCTCCCTACACGCATGTTACTATTCTCACTAGGGCCATGCTTATATTATTATAATTGTTGATTAGTTGATATTGATCAACAAAAAGTTTTGAATATATATATATATTTAAACCTTTTTACAATATATTATAAAGATATTATGCTTGGTCATTTTATAATATATATGCCAACCCTACTGCATAGGGATACCATCAGCACCACAGATATAACGGTTAAACTGCAATATGGCCTTCCCAAGTAGGTGCGAGGCTAAGCGGACCAACCAGAATCGAGAGAATTGGAAGTGGACTAAGTGGTATCAAGATTACTATCACAATTGGCCATTTCTTGTACAGCTTGCGCCTGGGGCGGATACCTACGTAACTCTAGATCGAGTATATATTATACGATAGCCTCTTCTTCTTTTAAAGTAAGCTTTTAAAAGTTGAGAGCTGAATCGCGTCGTGAAGGTGTTCTTTTAATCAGATTGCAGAGGGTAGTATGCAGCTCAAAAACTTTGAATGTTGCCTAATTTAATACCCTGAATAGCTAAAAGAACTCTACCCTCTTTATACGAGGGTAAAGCTTGATTTAGTGGAGACATTTAATTTATAAGTGAAGATACCGTGTTTTGATGTTTGGTGTTCAACTCGCTTGTGAAATACGTTAGCCCACTTTATAAGATAACAAAAATGGACATCTTTGAGAGGTTGAAAAGTTCTACTTAGGTTATTAATATGCATACTCTTTTACATAAAGGAATCGAGTTGTGTCAAGCGGGTAGATTGAACACGTGAGCAGTTGTTTTTAAACTTATAATTAAATGATCCAGCCAGTGCTTTATAACACTTTGATATAAGTTTACGTCAATTTAAATAGTAAGTTCGGTTGTAGTTGAAATGCTTCTCCGTTTTATCAAAACGTCATTCCATGTTTTCCAAATCAGTGCCAGAGACATTGATACCACAGCAGCCCATGACAGTCCCAAAAATTTGCTGGTCAAGTGCGGCTCTTCTGACCATGGTGTGTTATTGCTGTTCCGCGTGACAATTGCCATATTAGTGACTAAGGCTGAAGAGACCATCTGAAAAAAGGCAGCCAACTGCATTTGATTAGCCATTTATATTCTATTTAGTAAAAGTTGTGTAACGAACCGCCATTAAAACTGTCGAAAGCTTTGAGATCTTTTCCATCCCAATCCTAAACCACAGGAGGTCAACTGCAAAAGCCAGAGCTGCTAGGCCACAGAATCCTAATCCAAGAACTAAGGTAGCTGCAGGCCCTCCAGTATGCACTTGCGGTTTTTCCTCCCTGCTTGGTTCAATTGGAGACAGTCCTTGTTTAACGCCATAATTTACAATAAAGGGATCGGATGGCTGAAGTGTCCAACCTAATGGCTTCGGGATACACTCATTGTAGGTCGTATAAAGTTCGTGTCCATCAGTTGAAACATCACCAGCACAAAGAGATAAATAGTGAGCTGCAAAGATGTATACCCACACATAATTGTCGTAGTAAAAGGGGTCGGTTCCATTCACAGGTGGATCATAACCGGAGATGAAAATTGAGTCGTATGTGTACTATGTGCTTATTAGCGATTATGTTTAGCGCACAAGAAAACCATACTGTAGCAAGTGCGGCATCTCGTATCACCGTTTTATTACACCCAGATATCAAGGTAATAATAGTCAATAATGCGCCGAATAGAAGAAACGAAGCAGCCACAAAGTTACGCCAATACATTTTGTTCCGCGAATAAAGGACTAGAGTTGTTCCAAGTATGTCTAACTTATCTATATTTGAGAAAGAAGGATGATAGTTGATTTGAATTTGATTCTAATACGAAGTTGCTTCTTAGCTTCTGTTACGCGAGTGTTTCTCGTATTCAGCTCGATGTCCTGCCTGAGCACGTACGTATGCAGCCTAGTGTGGCTTCTTACGAAATTGCTTCCCAGCCCCCCTGCTACGCGAGTGTTTCTCAGCCAACTAACTTTGCCATCAAGTGGTCAGAGCAATACAACACGACAGCATATACGAATATTCACTCTAGACTGCTCAACTTAGGCTTGGGGAAGATAGAGTCAAATAAGACTATAATTTAATTACTATTCGGTCGCCAGTGGTATAAGTTCAAGTAGCGTTAGTCACATGATGACACGGTTTACCTTTTTGGGATAAGTCTCACGTGCTTTTCCTTCTTGCCGCACTAAAGCCCCGCGCGGATTGATTACGTACGGATGGTATTTATCGTGATCATGATATTCTATTCTATTCATGATCAAAACGAGGGCGAAAAGCGGTCGAAATGGTCGTGGGGAGATGTTGGCTGGGGGGCGTGCGGGGTGATTGTTTTCCAAGCCAGCAAATTAATTCACAACCCCAGCCTGGTCCTTTCGACATCTCTTCGTGATAGTGCCATTCACTTTAATATATATGATAAGGAATGATTTTACAGTCCCCAGTATAGCAGCAGCAAACATTGCGCAATTTACAGAGTGTCGCCCATGAATGCCAGCCTCCGAAACAGTAACCTCCAACTTTCGAGCCACAATGAAAAGGCTTTCCGAACCCTAGCGGCAGAATACGAACCTCTGTCCCACAAGCTGTTGCTTATTTTAAACTCTAACTGATAAACTCGGAAGTGCCAAGCATATTCGCTGGACCAACGACCGTCCGAACTTGATTCCTGAGTACAAGCATTCTACTTTTCCGGCTCTTGCCATCCAAGCATGATTGCGACTATATGTAAAGGAAAGGCTAGAAACTAGCAGGGCGCTCGTATGGGGCGAGAATTTCCCAGCGCACAGTAGAAGCAGACTTCACACCGGAGATTTTAGAATACATATTTGGAAAGTAAAAGGCCGCCCGCCTAATAATACGAATAGAAGAGGTTGCGCAGCGAAATCAACCGAAACCGTCCATCTTTTGGCGATTGCTTGGATAGGCTTGAACACTAAATCGCTACATAACATAAAACAATAAATAGGGATAACAATCACCAATCTATATTCCAAGAATATTCGACAAAATAAATAATAAGGTATGGTGTTGATGTCAAGAGATTTGGTTATAGAGGGAGATAAAGAAAGGAATTGTCTGCTAATTGGCGAAATTTAATTAATCCTATTAGCTCCTTCTTTACAAATGTTAACTCTTGGATTCCTTGAACAATTTATAACTTAACCAATGTACTTTTGCAAATTGTTAAATATCATATTACACGTTCTTAAGAAAGTTCGTAAACTGCTATGTGTGAGATAGTTACTATATTGGTAAATGATCTAAACCTATTAGGTCATAAGCTGACCTTTTTCTTGGCCGTGGTGCGTATACTTCAAGCAGTAAATAAAGCTCTTAGCAAGCGTCGTAGAGCTAATAGACACGTAAACCTCAAAGCAATATAGTTGATCTAAAGAATGCAAAGGATATTCTAATACAAAAAGATGTAGACAAACAAATATAACGCGAACAGCATTCTGGGTGTCACGGCTCTCAGGTTATAAACCACATAGGGGGAGTTCTACTCTTCTCTTAGTATTTTTCTTCTTTAGCGTATTCTCTTTGTAAGCATAGTTGACTAGTTAAATTCACCATTTCACTTGACTGTGTTTGTTGTATATAGTATGCCTTGAGCTGTCTCACTTACGACTTGCATTAAATTAACGAGCTCGGATTCCAGTGTTCTCCACCTAGCCAGCTATATCTCCTAACACTCCACCTCACAATGGAATCTCCAAGGTCCCATCATTGCGCACATATTGTCTCATGCCGTACCTCTCGGTAGAGAGCCTAATATGTTAGTTTATATTTGCTCGTGGGACTTGCTTTAACTTACGACCAGCTCCAGTTTCCAGTAAGTGGTGTTTTAATGCCATAGAGGTATTTCTGCATGTTTTGATACAACTTTTGATCGTCCTTCGTTTGAGCGAGAAAGTTATTAATGACTTTGTCCACAGTGGCAATGGATGTTTTGAACTCTCCAATAAGTAGATTTACTACATCGGACAAACCACGTCCTGTCTCGTTTATCATAATAGGGACCAAGCTGCAAAGGCTATTATTCTATAAAGAATTAGCAATCTTACTCTCTGATAGTGTACCTCAGCAGAGAACCCATCTTACCATCTCCTTCTTTAAAGAGAGCAAATCGTTAACACTTCAACATTGTTAGCCGGGTATAAAAGTTAAATATTGGTTAGAGCATTCTCAACTTACTAGATGATGCAGCGCATACACTCGAACCACAGAATCCGCATCTGCTCCGTTTCAACCAAGTCATCGGGGATAAATGTATCCAACATAAATCTAAAATCTCTTAGCGTTGATAAATTCACATTGGCATCAATAAGAATACTCATTTAGAGCGCAATATGTGAGGTATGCCGAATCTCCGGATCGCATCTGCCAGTACTCAGCCCGGGTTTTCGGGATCTTGCCATTTTTAATGTAATGTTGGTGAGCATTGGAACATTCCATGTAGAACTTAATCTGATTAAGAAAGCGAGTACGCTGCGTGTCGGTCATACTTGAGCGGAAGAATGTTCCTGCCTCAGCAAAGATCTTTGAGTACTGTGATGGCGCCATGGGTTCAGATTCTAGGTCACTAAGGCCGAGGTGATATTTAATATATTCAATGGCCTCTGCATGTATATGAGAGATCTGATCACTCCTTGTGGGTAGGGATGGATCAGTGTCTTGACTGTCAAAGTGATCATCCCAGACAAAAAGCCAGAGTGTATAGTAAATGACGCCAAGATGTCTGTCAATTGAG
>Ga0247734_1001499_pt1 | contig 17639 bp, 19 predicted proteins | sample UWRJL103311B2_FD_180933 | JGI IMG/M metagenome (GOLD analysis project Ga0247734, IMG submission 180933) | Plant litter microbial communities from Arlington Agricultural Research Station in Wisconsin, United States - UWRJ-L103-311B-2 | ecosystem: Environmental > Terrestrial > Plant litter >... | reverse complement strand
CTAGTCGTCGGCCCCAACGGTTGTGGCAAATCCTCCCTTTTCCGAATTCTGGGTGGGCTGTGGCCTGTATACGGCGGTTCTGTTCGCAAACCACCGCTTTCCCAGGTCTTCTACGTCCCCCAAAGACCCTACCTCAGCTCCGGTTCCCTGCGACAACAAATCATCTACCCAGATTCGCTACGAATCATGAGAAGTAAAGGCATCACCGACCATGACCTTCTATCTATTCTCAAAATCCTCGATCTCGACCATCTCGTAGCCCAATTTGCTGCAGGTTGGGATGCTGAAGCTGAATGGCGTGATGTGCTTTCTGGTGGACTTCAGCAACGAGTTGCCATGGCCCGGCTCTTCTACAACGCACCCAAATATGCCATCCTGGATGAATGCACGTCCAGCGTCACCCTAGAGATGGAGAAAGTGATGTATGAGCATGCAAAGGCGCTAGGGATCACATTAATGACCGTTTCGCACCGACGCAGTTTGTGGAAATACCACAGCAAGATCCTACAGTTCGACGGCCAAGGAGGATATTTCTTTGGTGGTCTGGATGCGGAGCGTCGGTTGGAGCTGGAAGACGAGAAGGAGGAGTTGGAGCTGATGCTCAGACAAGTGCCGGAAATCGAGCGACGGATCGAAGAGTTATGTGCTGGGGAGCAAGGCTTTGCATGAATGCACCTACAGATAGGCATTTGATGGAGCCGGAGCTATCTTGGAGGCATGTGTATAACCTATATAGCATTATAGGAGTTTTGTGGTATCGGCAAAGTTACAACAATCTGATGATTCGTATATACTCTCTATATATATACTGATATCAATCCTCTTTTTTGATCAATCACCAATCATGATCATTGTACTTTTATATAAAGTCACGTAGAGAAAAGAAAAAAATCGAAAAGAATCAGCCACACGCGTTCAAAAAAAAAATACGCACTCCCCTTTGCCCTACAACCGTCCCAAGTTAAATAAACCTTGATTTGGCTTGAATTGAGCTTGAACTTGACCTGTGCCAATGCCAATGCCAATGCAAAAGCTAGGCAAGGAGGGAAAGAGACAAAAGAAACCCGATAAACAGGAAAACCGCTGCAAATTTCAATGCAAACATCGATAAGAAAGCCGGTTATTCAGCCAGTCAATTAATTACTTATATCTGTATGTGCATGTACGAATATATGTGTATGTATGTATGTATGTATGTATATGCATTTGGGGGGAAGGGCGAGTGAAGATATGCCAAGATGCCAATTTCCAGAATCGTCATTGATTGCTCGCTCCATCCTGCCTGGCTTTATTGGGAGCTATTTTGGGCTGGCCTGGGCTAGCTAGGTAGGTCTTGTTTACCAGGGGGTGTTAGTGTTGGGATTGTGTATGATATATATATATGATATGATACGGTAAGTAAGATATTCCAATAATATTTATTCTATGGTGAGAGGTAAATATATATATGTATATGCTCGAATGACAACCTTAAATATGCGGATTGATATTGGAATGTTGTGTTGTGCTGGATACTATAGCAATTGTATGTTATTATTGGTGGTTCTGGTACCTGGCAGCAAGAGCCCGTGCCATTCGTGAACCCCTGGAGCGATCCCCGCCGGTTTGGGCCACAGCGGAGCATTCCCCCCTGCGCCTGTACCACCGACATACATCATCATCATTATCCATTCATATTCATTCGTTCCGGGCTTTTTGTGCAATTGCAAATCACGGCCGCCGAGGAGGCTCAGTCAGGAGTAAGCAAACCCTCTCCTCTCCTATCCTTTGCTTTCCTTTCCTCACTTCTCCTCTTCTCCTCTTTCTCTTTTCCTTTCTATCGTCATCTTCATATGTCTGGTTCACGTTCGCCTATCTGGCGTCAATTGCCATCGTGATGTTGACAAAACGCTTCACCTCCGTCGGCATCGTGTTCTGTCTCTCCATCTTCATCTACTGCATATTCTTCCCCTCGCTCTCGCAGATCCAGCTCAAACTGCCCCTCTCCGCCTCCAAACCCCACGAGCCCATCAATTGGAAAGCCCGCAAGCAGAACTATCCCGTCTCCTCCGTCATCCCGCTTCCGACCGGCTCGCCCAAGAAGATCCCTCTGATCCAGCACCAATTTCCCTCCGAACCCGCCGCTGCCCGCGCACAGGAGATCACACAGCGCAGAGATGCCGTCAAGCACAGTTTCGAGCGGGCGTGGAAGGGATATAAAAAACATGCATGGCTGAAGGATGAGCTGCTGCCCGTTTCCGGCGGCTCCAGAGATACATTCGGCGGCTGGGCTGCCACGCTGGTGGATTCGCTCGATACGCTGCTCATCATGAACCTGACCGCAGAGTTTGAGCATGCGGTGATGGCGGTGGCACGCATTGATTTTGGATACACGGATGATGTGGAGATTAATGTCTTTGAGACCACTATACGCTATATGGGCGGCCTGTTGGCGGCGTATGATTTGTCTGTGGGGAAGGATGCGGTGTTGTTGACGAAGGCGACGGAGCTGGGCGAGTTTTTGTTGGCGGCGTTTGATACGAGGGTGAGGATGCCGGTTACGAGGTGGCCGTGGAGAGGGTGAGCCTATTTTTTTCCTTTCCTTTTCTTCTATTTCCCCTTATTTGTATTGGGGAGTTTTAGAAATTGGGTGGGACTGATATATCGCAGAGCGCTCGGAGACTCGGATCAAGGAAAGACCTTTGGTGTGCTTGTTGCGGAAATTGGGTCCCTATCCTTGGAATTCACGAGGTTGTCCCAGCTCACCGGCGACCCGAGGTTTTTCGATGCGGTGCAACGCATTGCCGATCGATTTGAAGAAGCCCAACCGCTTTCTAAATTACCTGGAATGTGGCCGATTGTTGTGAATTCTGCACGCCCAGACTTCGGAGATGACAGTAGCTTTTCGCTGGGAGCAATGGCGGATTCGGTTTATGAGTATCTTCCAAAGGTAAACTTTAGCCCAATTCATCTATCTCAAACATAGTTAACGAAACTGTAGCAATATATGCTTCTTGGCGGACTCTCAGAACAGCCGAAGAAAATGTACGAGACTGCCATTGAAGTAGCGAAGAAACACCTTTTCTTTCGACCGATGGTTCCGAAAGAAGCTGATATATTGTTCTCCGGCAACGTGAAAGTCTATCCTGACAGCGTTATTAACGATGGTCAAGGTCAACATCTTGCTTGTTTTGTCGGTGGCATGGTAGGGATTGCATCGAAAATCTTCGATCGGCCAGACGACCTTGTCACGGCTAGAAAATTGGTTGATGGATGTATCTGGGCTTATGAATCTATGCGATCGGGCATCATGCCCGAGGTTTTTCAGACTGTTGTATGCGGGAATACTACTTCCTGTCCTTATGACGAAAAGGTAAGTCGCCCCTTAAACCTCTCTCATTTTCACGCCAATAGCTTCCACAAACTAAACCAAATCTTGTACGGCTCAAAATGACCAAAACTAATACGAAACAAACAGAATGCAGATATTAGCCCGTTCTATCCTGGTTTCGCGGGCATAGACGACACGCGCTACATTCTACGACCCGAGGCAATCGAGTCAATATTTATCCTCTACCGAATCACCGGCGACGAAGCCTTGCGTGATCATGCCTGGACAATATTTCAAGCTATCGAAAAAGCCACCGCAACTGAGTTTGGCAATTCTGCAATAGATGAGTATGTCTTACCCCTCTTTCTCCCCTATTCCCCCCCTTTAATTTAAGCGAGCAACATCAAATAGCTAAGCGAGCTCGCTTTCGATTTTCCGGGCCCAAAGGCTAACTGGAATGGAAATAGCGTAACGACAGACGAACCCCCAAAATCCGACAACATGGAATCCTTCTGGACAGCAGAGACCCTGAAATATTTCTATCTGATATTTAGCGAGCCGGAGTTGGTTAGTTTGGATGAGTTTGTGTTCAACACCGAGGCGCATCCTTTCAGGCGACCCGTTTGAGTTTAATTTCTCCTGTTTCCACTTTTCTTTTTGTCACATACATAGATTGTAATCGTATTGATGTGTTGGTTGTATGGGATTATATGATTGGGTAAATGGGCAACATTGGTATGTTTTAGGGACAGTTGGGTTGGATCAAATATATACATTGGCGTTTCATGCAAAGTGCATGCAGGGTGGGAACATATAGGGAACATATCTATGGGAGGGGATTACACAAATTCTGGATAAAGAGAAGCACTGGATTGGAATATCATGTTAACAGAAGGAACAGTCTTCTGTTATGCTTACACAGTGGTTGTGTTGTATAGTGTTTATAATATGTAAATATTAATACACACCGGCTTCTAGTTAGAAGTCAGCTTCTATTTTACATTCTAACATGCTACCTAGTCCTGTTTTCCATTTCCATTTGTATTTTCTTTCTAAGGGGGGGGCTTCTTTCTTTCCTTTTTCTATTCTTCTTTTTAAAAGCTTGACTTTAAACCTTCTATTATTTATTTACTATTTCTATTAGAATAGAAAAGTATTAGGCCAGTGGGAGAAGACAAAGAAGAATCATACAGTTGATTAAAGAAGAGCCTTGCAAAAGCTTGGGGTTCGTTGGACTAGAACATTGTCATTTGTCACGTGGAGAACCTCCCCGCACTCTCAGCCTCACGCTCCTCGATAACTAGAGTTTCGATAACGACAAAGTAACTTTACTCATTCGACCAGTGTTTGAAAAAACGTCACTTCACTAATGACATACGTCAAGAGCTTTAAACCGATCGAGTCGGACCCCTATATTCTTACTCAATTGATGCATGGTTTAGGTGTTCAGGAGAATTTCGGGTTTGGTGATGTACTGGATTTTAAAGAGGAGTCGCAGCAGCCTGCTTTAGCCCTTATCGTCATCTTCCCGGAGTCGCAAAAGGAGGAAGAAACGAAAGAAGCAGATGAGGCCAGTAGAATACCTATAATCGCCAACCATGTCAAGTTCCTGAAGCAGACGATTGACAACTCCTGCGGATTGATTGCAGTTCTTCATTGCATTCTTAATACGGTTGCGGTTGAATCTATTAGTAAGCCTTAAGATTCAAACTAAGTTGAAAGAGACTAATGGGCCTGTCCAAGGGCATGACTCTATTCTCTACAACGCTATACGATCGGCTAAAGGCATTACGACGTTTCTTGAGGAGTCGAAAGAGCTTGAAGACCAATACCAATCAGCTGCGGAATTGGGCGAGACAGAAATACCTGAAGACGTCAAGTATCACTACATAGCTCTTGTTGGATGTCGGGATCACAATATATATGAACTGGATGGCGAGCGTTCAAGTCCTTTGATAAAAGGTTATGTTTCAAGGCCGGGCTACCTCTTGTATGATCATGCACAGATGGAGCAGATTATTCATTCTCTCACGAATGGAAGCATAAACTGTAGTCTTTACAAATTAAGCCAGTTTGAATAAATATAATATTCGGAGAAACATAATAATGATCAGATGTTTGCCTTTATCCATTCGATACAAGATTCCAATAAAATAGCTCGTCGTGCGATAGTTCATGTGCTGTTGCTCCCTCGTTTGTTCGTGCATCTAGTTCTACACAATGACCATGAGTACGCATAATCTCACGTAGGATCTCATAAGACCTCCAAGATGCTGCTACATGCCAAGCCGACCAACCCTCACTGTCCCTTGCATTAATGTCAATTTGAGTGGCTAGTAGCATTTTTACTACCTGGAAGAAGCCTGAATTCGAAGATGGCGGCGGTCCAGCAATGACAAGGTGTAGCAGCGGCAGGTGGATTTGATGAGATATTCTGAGCTGGCAAGGATTAGCACCAAAGCTCAACAGTGTTTGAGCAGCATCAACCATGCCATACTCAACAGCCCATGCAAGAGCACTTCGACCACGAGAATCCGGCTTGTCAATAAACTCTGCAAGGGATCCGACTCTTTGTAGGGATCGAAGGTGTCCTTGTAGGCTAGTTTTCCCTGGATAGATTCCAAGGAGAATCTCATGGAGTATTGTAGGTTTGCAGGAGGATCGGTGCTCTTTAACAAGCTCTTGACTGCTCATGTTACAAAGAAGTCCAATATTAACAAGAGCTGTTAGCTTTGAGCCTTCACATCTCTCCACCAAAGCGGAGTCGGTCATCGTATGAATAGGAGTACTAAGAGATGAAGTCAGCAGTTAAATAGGAGCACACAGGGTTTAGATAACTCACTTGCCAATTTCATCTACCATATTCATATCTACCCCTACCTGAATCAGCATCCTACACATCTCTATTGACTTTACTGGCCCATAACATCGCCAGCAATAATAGCTTGCATACTATATATACGTAAGTTTTAAAACAAAATAATAAATAGCTTTATCTTACATAAAGAAGTCCAAGATTGTATGGATCAACGTCGAAGATTGAAGCCAGGCCCTCCTGAAACAACGCCTGAGCACCATGAATATCCCCAGATTGCACGCAAACAAGTATCGGTGAATCGTAATGAACCATGTATTGTGGACAAGTGTTTTGGTTAAAAGTTACCTCAAGTAATACTCCAAAGGATTCTGAATGGTCCAAGACTCTAGATCTTTTAGTCCCTGTCAATTGGACTTCGCAATAGACCAGATCAGAAACTTCGGCCAATGCATTTTCTAGGTATTTGTGCAAACTCTCAGTTCGTCTTAACGTCTTATCAATGATTGCGAGGATCTTTTGAAAAGCGTGTGGATAACAAGTCGATCGGTTCAGGTCATAATTCTCTAGACCCAGAAGGGTATTCTGAAGTTCAACTGTTGAAGGGGGTCTCGAGAAATCGACAATAGCTAGGGCGATGGGTTGTCGTAAGATCGTACTCCAGCAAGCTAACCCAGACCTCATACGCTTGGACATTAGCTTACTAGGCGACTTATTCTCCCGACTAGATATCTCACTTCCAGAACGCAGACAAGCTGCAAGTTTAAGAATAGCAGCATTACGCCGCGCCTTATTGCTGTGATGGCGTTCGACGTCACGTTTGAATTCAAGATCGACTGCTCGATAAAGAATCGCGAACCACAGTCCCGAAGTGATGTTCCGCAGAGGCTTGTACTGGATTCGTCTCCGCAAGATAGAGATCGAAGAAGCCGGCTTGGCTTCCTCTTTCACTAATGCGGCACACAGTTCCTCTTCGTTAGGTAGGACCCCGCTATCAGGCATAACGCGGAGAAATTAAGGTAGGTTCTTGGAGATAACTCAATGTTGTTCACCTTTCCTCTCAATGTGTCTGATAGTTCGCTCTTCTTGTACGATGATCGCCTTTCCTGCATAAAAAGGGATGGACGGACAGGGGTAAAGCTGCGTGTCAACCACGATAAAAGACTATATCAACGGGCAAAAAGAATCGTTGATAAAAAGCAGCAATGATACTATTTAGTAATACCTTGATACATTTTGATTCATAATTGGTATACAACACAAGAATCATAGACCCCTGTCGGTCTCATGAGTTCTAAAATCCCCTTTCGTACGATGGTCGCCTTTCCTGCACAATGTTCGCCTCTCCTGCACAATTTTCGCCTCTCCTGCACAATGTTCACCTTTCCTGTACGCTCTCAGAAGCCTTGCCAGGAGGCCCTTACAGGTGCTATGCCATATAAGGGGGTTCTGGGGCGGGGCAAATTGAACGTCGTAGCTTCACCAAGGAAATGCAGGAAGAAGGTAAATATCTTTAGTGACTTATCATCTCACGCGGGAGCCATGCAAGCCATGCAAGCTCATCTAAACAAGTGCCCAGTTGTGCTCCTAATAGAGTATAAAAAGTAGCTTTTCTCCCCCAAATCTGAAGCAAAGCAGATACACAACTCGTCCCTCGATCTTTCAATAACGTGCGTCGCTTTTCATAGCTTGAACTGCCGCCATGATCAGAAACGATAGTCTTGCTACCGCCCTTGTCAACCACTGCTCTTGGGACTCCTCCGTTAATCCAAACACCGGGGAAAGAGAAATGACTCGCAAAGATTGCGGAAAAACCGACTGCCCATCATCGGCGAAATATACTGGGCCGAAGAAGAAGAGCGGTTGAAGCTAGCTGAATGGTATGTTGCGACCGCTGGCATTTAGGTAGACTGGCTTCGGTCCTAACTGATTCATTAGTCGGCATCAATTGGCGATAAGGAAAGTGGCTCGGTATTAGGGAATGGATACTTTTGTATTTTTCCAGCAGTGGAAGTTTTGTTACGAAAGCCGGGCAAGTGAACCTTACAGGGCATGTGATTAAAACCGAGGATAAAGTGACAAGTTACTTCTTACCCTCCTGCCTGCATGTGTTTTGAACCAACTATTGGTGTGATAAGAATAAGAGGCAGTGATTGGCAGCAAGATGATATTACACCCCACTTACACCGCCATTCTAAGACTATAACAATACCTCGACTATCACACCCAGTAACTCGAAAACCCTTCTTCTTTATTTTAGCTCCTATCCACTGTTGAACGTACGGTGGGTATTAGTTCTTGCCCAATAGTGTGGCTGTAATGTCTACTCTAGCCGCCAGTAAGTGATGCACAATCCTGACAATTGCTGCAAGTAAATAATCCATGTCTATAACATTAGACATCCCAAAACAGCGCTCTATTAGCGTCCAGACTGTTAATATCTTAAAGGAAGGACAGAACCCTAATGACATCAACTGGCAGAAAGATGGCCATTTAGGCATTGAAGCCTATGAAGGCTTTGATGCTTGGTATGGCCGATTACCACTTGATGAATACCGCAAATACTGGCCACATGATGGCATCCAGAGCAACCTGTCCAGGTTCGATGAGCTTGTTAAGCTCCTTCGCCTAATTCCCAAAGATAAAATATACCCCAACTTCCCCACTGCCGACCTTACCTTATATAAACCTGAGCAGGAAGCTGATAATGCGGCTATATACTTCAAGGCACCAAAGCTAGGCCATTACCGGGATAACGGCAGTAAGGAAGTAGCGATGCGGCTGCTCAATGAGGCCTTGATTCACGAAAGAATCTTACGCAACCCACATCCCAACCTGGGTAGCTACCTTGGTTGTGTCACGGAAGAAGGCCGAATTGTGCGTCTAGCATTTAAGAAGTATAGTACGTCGCTATATGACGTTGTTCAGCATGGGACACCTGGAGAATTTACTTCCCAACAGCGCATTGAATGTATGGATCAGGTTGAGGCGGCAGCAGCACATCTGCACTCGTTAGGGCTCGCGCACAATGATATTAGCCCATCCAATATCATGCTCAATAATCCCAGACAGGCTATCCTGATTGACTTTGACTCCGCCGCCCCGCTAGGAAGCCCTCTTACTAAGGGCGGTTGGGTTACCGGTTGGAAAGGCCCTCTCGTTGGCGAGGGACTCCAGTTCAAAGAATCGTCAGCTGAGTGTGATAAACTGGCGATTCAGGAGATACGGGAGTATCTCATGGGACAAGATGGTTTACGCGGTGACATCGAAGAAAGACGGGGTTCTATCGAAGGAAGCAAGGGAGTCCTTAGAAAATGAGGGATTCAAAAATCGTTCGATCGTATTCAGCTCCAAGAAAGTTGACTGAGTTTTCTTGAGATTGTGTTGCTTTCTACTTCACCAACTGTAACCGCTAAATTGTATCCCTTTTTGATGCGTACTCAACCAGCATAATTTGGCTTGATTTATTTAAATATCGACAAAATATCTTCATCCTTGCACGACCTTTCATCTCTATTCCGGGTTTTCTGTTGGCTGTCCAGCCAATATAGATGGAGAGCCACCGATGAAGAGCATTTAGTTCATTAAACAATATTGCATATTGTAGAACACCTCAGTAAAATCAGGATTCCTAGCCTTCATCTTTTTAAGGCAGCGTCCTTAGAATTCGTTCCACAACCTTCCTCAAAGTGAGAGTTGAATGAATCAAGACTATATCATTATATCATGTAGTTGAGATATTTGATTTGTTGGCTAACAAGATATTGGCTGTGAAGGTTGCGTTAAACAACCCTTCTCCCTACACTTGTATCAGACCTCACGAAAGTGTAGTCATAATGGTAGTAAGTGTCTGATTCTCTCATCTTCTAGAGATTCTATCTTAAGTATACTAATTGCTGTTTTTATGGAAAGAACGTTGGACGTTGAGTCCAAACGTTAAGAACGTTTCTAGAGGTTGAGTCCTTACAACTTGCTTCCGCGGCTGACCTCAATGATAAAGAACGAATCATTTGTATTGATGCACAATAGAAGAGCCACCATGTCATGTGTCTGTGTTTAGTCACTGAGAAACATAAGCTATAGTCAGGTCCCACCCGTTGAGAATTTCATGAGAAGTAACATAATGTCAAATGTTAGATTGTTTTAAATCCATGATTTGAAATCTCTAGCTCTTTATTGGCGTCAGGTAATATTTTAAAGCCTATCATAATATTTAATGCCTGAACAAGTTTCGAATCTTGAAGCTTAGAAAACTTCTAGGTATGACGATCTAAATGCCCAGCACTATCACCCCGTTCTGTTACCAAATCATTCTTGATCTGCAAATCCATCTTGAACTTCTCCGCATCAGTTGCGTTAGTTAAGTGTACGACGACGGGGTCACCGAATAGCTCGGCTAGCTCCTCGAGACTACGTCCTTTAGTTTCGGGGTAGACAAAGTATATTAGAAGAATGGAGACTGCGGTTAGACAGATGAATACTATGAGGTTGGTTAGTTTCTACTATTCCTGTCACCTGGGATGGGAATGTAAAAGTAGTGGACTTACCGACGAAGTAGCGCCAGCTTATGGTGGCAATTGCTGTTGCGCCTGGTGTTACAAATGTCTGTGGGGGTAAAGTTGTGAATACCATGATGAGAAAACCAGGAAGTCGAACTTACTATACAAGCTACGAAATAGGTGGTTGTCGCCAAGGCTACGCCTCGCGAACGGATGTTAGTTGGGTAAATCTCACTGCTGTAGACGAAGGATGCAGCATCAATGAAGAATCCGTAGAAGAACACAAAACTGTTATCAAAAAGGTCAGCATATATTTCTGCATTTGGAGTGTTAAATTGGAGCCGAGGGACTGACAAGAAGATGGCAAAGATCGCGACTCTCTGACCAGCAAGGCTTTGACGTTCTGGAGCCACGTCCACAAATTCGGCAATCATTGCCGTCTCGACGATTACACCTACCATGCAACCTGTGAAGCCCGTTAAGAGTGCCTGTATATGTCAATAACGGTCTCAGAATCAGAAACGGATTTCTTACAAATCGTCGTCCAGTCCAATCCAAAGTAAGCAAGCTCCCCAGGTTTCCCAACGCACCAATGAGGGTATAGATGCAATACAACAGCAACGGCATATAACCCGAAAGTCCCAATCGCGTATAGATAATAACACTATAGTAGTTAATAACCAAACCCCCCGTAGCATTGGCTGCGAATTGCACAAAGCAAGCCAAGAATGCTCTCTTCCTATAAGACGGTGTTGTGAGAATTGCCCAATAGCCGCTGGGGTTTACAGACTCGAGTTCAATCTGTTTGCGCATTTGGTAGAACTCTTCATGGGTGGCGATTTCGTCTATATCGCTAGCATCACGATGAAGACGAGAGAGATTAGTCCATGCTTCGTCAACTCGACCTTGAGTTAAAAGCCAACGGGGTGATTCGGGGATCCAGAGGCATCCAATCAAGAGGAGGATTGCGGGAATGGTAGTGAAAGCAATAGGCCCTCTCCAGCCGAAGGTCAGGTTAGAGGAGAAGAAGCACCCGAATCCCACCCAAGCTGAGGCATTATAACCTGCTACTAGAAAGAAACCATGGAGACCTGTTAACATTCCTCTCCTTGCCGGGGTTGATGACTCAGCGAGGTAGATGGGAGTTAAGGTTGCCAAAGCACCCAAGCCGGCGCCCTGTAGCGTTCGAACTATAATCAACATCGCAACGTGCACACTACCAGCGGAAAGGGCGCCACCGAGAATGCTGATTATAGATGCGACAATAAGCGAAGGCTTGCGGCCGATTCTATCAGCAAGAGGACCGCCAATTAGTGCGCCGAGGGCAGCACCAAAGAAGAATAGGGCATTGATGGCGCCGAGAATGTCGTTTGTATATGCAGCTCCAGATCCTGTGGTAGAAAGATTGAAGTAGGAGTAGAATCCCGGCTGGCCAATTGACGTTGCAAACGCTGCGAAACCTTTGAGAGTATGTCAACATTTCAAGTTCATAGCCGATGGGATAGGGGCTCCGGCTCCGTACCAAATCCATATGTGAAACTTCCCATCGCAACAGTCATTCCCACACCGACATTGTAGGCTGAGGTTTTGGTCATCTTGGAAGAATCTGCTCTCAAGGTTTCTGGAGATACGGTGTTTTGGTGATGCAAGCTGGAAGTCAAGACGGGAGGCTCGACCTTAACTTAGCTTTCTTTCTCTGGGTGTTGTACTGTACTTAGCGTGAACAGCGGAGATGATTACCCTAGATACCCCATGTTTTAAAACAGACCCCAAACCTTGGATTTTAGGTTGGGGAAGAAAATAAACCTCGAACTATTTGAGAACCTGGATATCATTATCCTTGGCCTTTACCGAGGATATAAATCTAACATTTGTAACGGTCAAAGCGGATTCGTCGCTTATGAATGGACTGTTGATGACGAGAGTCAGTTGACGAATATGAATCCAGACTTTGCCTCAAACAAACAACGGAAGCTAGGCACATAAAACATTAATTAAGGGTGGAACGATGTGTCTAAATAAGAGCTCATGTGAAATAAAACATTGTTCTTCGAAAAATATGTTACTGGGAGAACAAAATGCACCGGCAGCCAATTAATTATCACGATTACGTTGTAACACGAAACCACAAAGATCCTTAACAGCTTGGATGCAAAGTACCTATATACCAGGCTGCTCAAAAACCACTGCTAGGGGATTGAACCAAGCTTATTTCACTTCTCTGAGCTGCAATTGATAAACATCCGGTTGGGACAATGAAGCAAAAACAAGGGGTTATGCAGGATGGTGGATATGTTATCAAAGTTGACAATGGCAATGGAAAAGGATTTATAGGTGAATAAACCTAGCCAGTTATAGGCTACGGGCGATTTGACTTAAAATTGGAAGTTATCTTTGCCCCCAAGCACATATATCTGCGGCTCACAAGTATCGTAGCTCACGATTTATTCTCACTCGGCGCCAAAATACTGCCGAAATCTCAGGGGGTTTCAATTCTTATTCGTTTCATTCCTCAGTATGCGCAGGATTACACACCGTATAATCCCGCTTCTTTCACTCGTCCATAAACATCTTAACATACAATGAATTAGAGCGTTCGAGCTCAATCCGACTACACCATAACCAGCCAAAGAGAAATATTGTAAAGGGATGGATATCATCGTAACGTATTTATGCATCGCTAAGCCAACTAGGTCTCCTATCCTTTTTTTTATGCACCAAACAGCCCTATACTCGCAACACTGGACTGAATTCCAGACCTTTCAATTGAAAAAAACACATGAGATGTTAAGAAGTTGGTTGACAACAGAAGAATTGGAAATGCTCTTAATTCATGAGAACGTTTATCGTAAACTGGGAGGCTTGACAGAGGGGCTGAAGGATTATTCCATGGCTCTGCGAAGTTCGTTCCATTTCCGGGTTAGGGTTTCGTGGTTGGAATTGAGCTACATTTCATTAGCAAACGGATATAGGCTTGGTGGGGGAAATTTGGGAAATCATACCTCAGCATACATCATCTTCGTCTCCACCAAGCTCTTTTCCATATCCGCCATCTCTTCTTCCAACCTGGAATTATCTTCGTGAACCTCTTGATTTCTCTTCATCAGCCGGTCCATTTCACTCTTGAGTCTCTCCTCTACCTCCTCCGGCTGTTTCTCGATCACCTTTCTCAACTCCACAATCTGACCCCCGAGTGATTCATTACTATCTTTCAATTCCTCATTTTCGACTTTCGTCCGAACAAGCTCGGTGGCCAGAGCAGCATGTTCGGTATCATGATCCTCAACTCTTTCCTCAAGCCTTCGAACTTTTTGCTGGAGCGCAGAGTTTTGGGTCTTGAGTCCTTCGAGAGTGGTTTCGCGTTCCTTCTCCATACGGGTCTTTTCTTCCCATTCGAGTTTGTAGGTTTGAAGGAGTTCGGGAGTGATTTTCACAGCGCAGGCGTCATTGACCATTTGGTCTGCTCGGTAGACTTCTTTGTCAATACTAGCTCCTGAGTTGCCAAAGAAACCGTGTTCGAGTATCGAGCCTGCAGAGGGTGATTGATCTATGTAGACATCAAACAGCTTATCCTTGAGGAATGTTGTTAATGAGACCATGTCTGTCATGGCGAGGAGAGCAGCAGCGTTCTTTTGCATTAGCACGATACCGAATTTCAGGATAGCCCCGAGACCTTCGCTAAGAATCAGATCGTATATGCGTAGAACGAGTTGAAGTGGGAAGCGGTAGGCGAAGAGGGTTAGAAACCATTGTGTTGCGTAGAGATGTGGGGAGACTTGTTTGCGATGTAAATGGCAGTACAGAGCTGGCTCGAAGTCTTCTAGGAGCCGTTCGAATTGGTACAGATGCATATGGAGACCTGGCATATCTTGTATGAATAGGTCTCTGAGTTGGTATTGGTTCATAAGACGGACGAGTAAGCAGAAAGCTTCTTCTTCGGGCATCTGTCATAAATTAGAAACATTTCAACAATCAGGAATGTCGGATTTCTTACATTGAAAAGCAAGGGCATGGCGAGAAAGTTGATACCTTGAGCGTATCCCACACCCTCGTCAAATAAAGCATACGCTTTGCAAACACCGAAAAGTCCTTCCTGTAGTCCAGAGCTAGCAGCGAATTTGGAGAAGCTTGTCCTTGCTCCCAGATCCCGCTTAATTGCCTTCTCCAGCTTTCGTAACGCAACCTCATCCTCCTTTGCCTTTTTCTTCTTTTCAGCCAATGAAGCCGCCAGTGCTTTCATGGTAGCCTCTGGATCTCGATCCTTCCCTGGGGATGGTGACCGCAATCCGTTTGCCAAGGTGGCAGCTGGGGTTGAGTGATCGGAGTGTACAGAAGAAGCAGAAGATACGGCCTCATCCTTGTCCTTGGGTAACGTTCCAGGAAGTCCAGCGGTGGTACTACTTCTGTCTACATCCTTGGCAGTTCCACGAATGACCAAATCCTTATACACACTCTCTAAATCCTCGTTCTTACTTTGTGCTAGCACCTGCCATACCACGCCTCGTATGGCGTTCGGGATACCAGTAGCAATGGCTCTGTTTAATTCATCTGCGCTAGTCCTGGCAACGGCAGCAGGACCTTCATATACTACCGATTGCCACAGATCCCAATCAACTGGAGAAGCCGGGTCAGCCATAGTTGAAGGACCTGCAAAAACTCCCTGAGCTGTACCGGGAGTCATGGTCGGGTTGATCGATGGATTCGGACTCGATGGTGGCAGCATAGGCGATTGCTGTCCAGACATTGGAGCGTGTTCGTCCGTTGCAGTTGGACTAGTAAGACCGAGTCCCAGCGTTGAGGTCCGGCTAATTAATCCAGATATTGTGGTTCCTGTTTTTTCTTCTTCGCCAAAACCAGTTATACCAGCCTCTTCGCGCATTCTCAGGAGCTTGAACCTATCCCGTAGACTATTTCTTGCTGGTCTCCTATTCCCATTTGTCTCGCCTTCATGTCCCTCTTCTAATTTACCCAACATCATTTCCGGATTGCTACTGACGGTATTGACAGATGAAGCAGTATTTCTTCTTTCGTTGATGTTCGGTGAAGGCAACGCGGGTGAAACAACAGTTTCTTTTGCTGAATTTCGTGAGAGCCATGAAAATGGACTGGTGAGTTTTCTACTTGGAGGGGCCGGAATTGGTAGAGGAGCTGCGGTGTGCGGAGGAGGTGGTGGAGCAAATGGCACCGCTGGTAAGGCGCCAGAGAGACCGGTCAGTGGCTTCGCAGATCTTGGGGGAGGCACTGGTTTGATTTCTGGAGCTGCAATTTGTTAGTGCTGCACATCGGAAATGTAAATTAAGTTGTTCTTCGTTGTTGCGTACGGGTACTGATCTGACCACGCATCCAACAGCGAATTATCCTTGAGAATTCTGTACACAGCTCCTATGCATTTATTCCCCTGCAAATCTTACAAGCCCGGATCGCGAACTTACATTTTTCCACATCTCCATTCAGCTCTATGCTATCCTCCAGATTGACGTTGTCTAAGGAAGCCACAGAGAGACGCCGTTCCGCAGGCAGGGGGGAACTTGGTTGCTTTGGATCGTGGACCTCATCCTCATGATCTGCATCGCCATTTGTTTTCACCTCAGGACTCGTTGGTTCTGCAGGAGTTTCGGTGGTTGTTGTGCGGTGTATGGAGGATGACCGCCGTTTGGTCAGTGACCTTGTACCGTGTGGTGTCTCGTCCGGACTCGACGCCCCTTCAATCGCTGCTGTATCATTGGCGTCCTCGAATGCGTCCTACAAAGCCAAGAGTATTAATGAAGTGTTTGGCAGCTATCCAGTAGCACTCGAAGGGGTGGTGTGACGTTCTCAAAGACAAATCAGGAAATCGGGTATTACATACTATCTCGCGGTCTGAGTTATCGGCGCTGGAGTTCCTTCTGGATGTTGGGGATTTAGCGTCTGGCGCATCGTGGTCTTCGTGTTCGGGCATGATGTCTTGAGTGACTGAGTATGCAGCTGTCGATCTAGTGTCGTGGGAATGGTTATGAGGATGCCATCAAGGGGGAAGCGGTAGGCCGCTTTACATGTAACGAATATGGCGTGGCAGAGTTGTTATATGGTATCCTGGCACTGGTGGACTTTGGAGAATGATCTTGGGATTGTCACGATCAATGCTGGCGTTTGCTGTATGTGGGATGCTGTTTGGTAGGATGTTGAAATTTGACAGAAGACGCGTTCAAAGTAGAGCTGTCGCTTATCCTGATAAAGAGATGAATGTGGAGTAACCACTATTGTGACTCGAACGGGCCGGTTGAACAGACAATAATATTTCGTTTATGTTTCATCGGACGTTAGAAAGTAAGACATCATCATCAATAGAGTAATTTGAGCGCATCTACTTGACAACCAACCGTAGAGAACAGATTGCTCAGTAGTCTGTAAGAAAAAGCATCTTTTCTGTGGTGGTGGTGCAACTATAACCTGACATTCTTATTATTTTCAGCCACTGCTTTGCATTTCCCAGCAGAAACAGGGGAAACGAGTGGATGATTGCCCCTGCGCCTCTGGTCAGGACTATACTTCCGTACAAGCATAGATTGTGAGATGACCAATCATTATGTTGTTACATAAGATTTGAAACCTAGCAATGCTATTTAGCTAGATTGGATATCAATTAGAGTTTGGTGTCAATTTCAATGTATGTACAGTACTAACTGTACCGTACCTACCACCCACTATACGGTGAATGAACTGTAAATGGGACGAACAGAACAGGATGTGACCAGATCGTCTATTAGTCTGGATACGTGGGATATCTCCAAGAACGGGTATTTCGTGGGTTCAATTAATATCTAATAAGTCGACTACTGGGTAACGGCAGTGCACAATAAATATTCGAGCACACGCCACGCCCAGAAGTATAAATGTTTCAATATCAATTCAAAGGGCCAGGATTCTGATCATTTGGCTTGAATCATGTATAAATGCCATTTACATGTTTAAAAGGGGCTCTGTTTGTTCGAGCTCACAAATTGAACACACTAGAAACTGATTCTTCATTCGCATT
>Ga0247734_1001497_pt1 | contig 17656 bp, 21 predicted proteins | sample UWRJL103311B2_FD_180933 | JGI IMG/M metagenome (GOLD analysis project Ga0247734, IMG submission 180933) | Plant litter microbial communities from Arlington Agricultural Research Station in Wisconsin, United States - UWRJ-L103-311B-2 | ecosystem: Environmental > Terrestrial > Plant litter >... | reverse complement strand
CTCTGCTGAATCGGCACTGAAGTTTGTTTGTACACCAACATCTGCCGTTCTTAGGTTTCGTGTCGGCCCTTGAAGTAGGAGACTGTGCTCATCTTCTATATGTTTTGCAACGCCAACAGCACCAAACTGACGATACAACATGACGGCCTCCCGAAGAGCTGCCTTTGCTGGTCTTCGAGCGTTCCTACGTACAAAAAATCCTGCCATCAAATAGTTGCCTAAGGCTTCCTCAAACACAAAATTATGCATTGAGGCATGATCTAAAGCCTCCTCATAATATTTCATAGATGTACCGTAGTCAGACCCCATCTCGGCAAGTTGAGCTGCGAGAAGTTTGGACCATGAAAGGTAGTTGACATCCGATATAACTTGCCAATCCTCGATTTTCTTTTTGAATTCAGATATTGACCTTACGCAAACCCTCAGCTCTTCGCTCAATTTATCATCGGTTTGTCGACTCCCTCGACTAGGATGAAGACGATCAGCGGATCTCCCTGAATTCTGAAGCTTTCCCCACATCACTCCTGCCAATGACAAACCTTGGAAGAACATGAGAAAACGTGTGTTTCGAGCCGACCAAATTGTCTCAATTCTGAGAAGATTAGTCTTTCCGAGCTCGACAGCGCTCTCATAGTAGCCATATAAGAAAAGAGCGCATATCTCAATCCCTTCATAAAATAACAAGGGTCGTTCACAGTTTTTTATAGAGGCTGCCAACCAGCATTTGTATTGGTAGGAGCTATGCTGGTCATCATCCATAATTTCTGCCGCGGAGGAGTTGAATGTCTTTCCTTGGAGTGCGCGAGCAACCTGTCGAATAGCAATTATCATCGTCCCACCACGTGTGTCAAGTTCCCAGTCCGGAATCTCTTCACAGCCATATGTACAAAACGCCTCGAGTTCGTTCATGAAATCCGATGCGAAGAACTTGAGATTGGCTACTAAGCCAAAATTGAGTATCGTGGACGTTCTATCACCAGCCTGAATCGCATACTCTATTGGAGCAATTTAGGTTAGCTTACATTTAAATAGATTGGAGTGGACACAAGACATCCAAGTAGTTTACTATTGATACACTATCCTCGAATGCGACCTTTCATGGCGGTGGCATTAAAATTACTTAGAAGCCCACTCGATGTGTCAAAGCATGTGAGATAGTCCAATGTGACTTAAAGGTCAACAGATGGGACAATGCTGCCCTTGAGTTGTTCCATGAGTATTGTATCTAACAATGCACGGTGACATATTACATACTTTTAGAGATCTCAAATACTTTGACACAATGACTGAGCTTGTAAAGCCTCATTTGGGATGGGTTATGACATGAAAAAGCATAGAAACTACTTACCTAGAGCACCCTCAAGTTGTGCAATGGATTCTTGAATTGGACTTTGTATATGCCCGAGAAAGAGAGAGTATAGAGTGCCTCCACGCCCTAAAGTGTAGTTGTCTTGCCAGCGATCCATTAATGCCAGAGATATATTGCCCATGTCTGATGCGAACGTTATCATGTTGAACCTGGCAATGGCGATCATACCAAGATGTAAGAATGCCATGCCTGCTTGAGGGAAACCTCCGAGTGTAAGCTGCGTATCGACCATTACTAACGACATTTGGTAGAAAGTCAATCTATTAGACCAAAAGGCAGCATTGACAGTCTCTACAAGCACAGCACCAACTGCAGAAAGATTTGATCCTTTCAACACGCTTCTATTTATCAGATCGTCTTGGTCAAAAGATTGGATTTTCAGAGAAAGGCGTTCGAATTCTGCATCGCACTTCTCGAAGCTGGGGTTGTCATCAACAGTGATATCTAGCGCGGAGAGACACCACTTAAGTGCTTGGAAAGCTGCCGGAGAGTCTCCTTCCTGAGCAAGAATCCTAGACTGCAGCACCCAGGCAGGAGCCTTGTCCACCGGAGTTCTGGAATTCTCGAAGATTATAGTCAAGAGTTGATTGGCTTCAAGGGCGCTGCCCATGTAGAGATAGCATTCAGCTGCTCTTGTGAACAATTGGAGAGTTTCCTCGTAGTAGACATCTGCGCCGTCATTCCAGGGATCACTTTGCAACAGCGCAAAGCATCCTTCATAGTATTTGGACGCTGTTTGTCTCGCGCCATTTTCTGCTGCGGATTGCGCACACTCGAAAAGTATTTTCCTAAACGACTGGCGATGGGCCACACGCTGTTTTATAACAATGATCGACTCACAAATATGAGATGCGATGGTATCTTGATACCTCTCTTCCGGAAAATATTTGATGAGCGTCTGCGCAATTATGAAGTGCATTTTGGCTTCATTCCCTTCTCTCATTGCAGCTGCAACTTGCATGTATCGATCATGTGCGAACCGGAAACGGTCATCCTCTTGAGTAGCAACAATGATATAGGCCTGGATGGCCGCTTGCAACCCTTCCACAGTATCTTGCTGTGAGTGAGATAATGAGACACTAATATTTGCTGAGTTGCCATAGTCGAATTCGCCACTAAGAAGCCTCTGTACCACTTCAAACGAGAATGAGGTTCCAATCAATGAAGCCCAAACTAGAATGGCTCTCGAAGCAGGTGGTAACTCGCTTAGGCGGTTGCTCACAAATTCGCTGTTCAGCGTATCATGGTAGCTTTTGGTCTCGAAGATCTCGAAAATGCGATCTAAATCATATCGCCAGCAGGTTTCTCGATAATCATAATATATGCATTGCTTGCGATGACAAGTGTCCAGCATTTCTCTCATATAAAATGGATTCCCTGCAGTTTTGGACTGTGTATTCAATTAGCAAGTACGAACTATCCATTGTTTTTCAATAATCGCAAGGGAGTCAAATTACGTCAAGTAGCTCAAGACACATATCAAAATCTCGGCATGCAACAAAATCAAGTGTCAAGAAGAAAAGCACCTACCTGAATAACAGCAGCTAGTGGAATTATTTCACTTGGAGAGATGCATAACGTTGCCGCAACAAATTGTACGATGTCATCTTCGTGAAGTGGTTTAAGGGTGATTCTAGTTACCCCAACGCCACCAGCTTTCACGTATTCTAGGGAAAAGTTAGCAGAGCCTAATAAGATGATTGTAGGAAGCCAAACTTATACCCTCTGTGTCAGGAGGTTCTATTATCCCCTTGATCTTTGAAGGAAGTATTTCATCGGGTCGATATGTTACAATAATAACCATCTTCATCCTCGAAGCAATGATACGTGTGATCATATCTAATGATTCTTCATCAGCGAAGTGAAGATCATCTAGACAAAAGCATATAAACTTGTGCTTAGTAAACACTCGCAAAACGTCCAAGAAAGTGTTCATCAGCCGTACAGATCTGGTAGAAGAACCTGATCGCAGAAAGTCGTGAGAGCTCTGGGCGCCAGTATTTATGTTGTATAAGCTACCACGAGAAGAACTTGCCGGCGATGAATCACGCCTCTCGAATGATCGTAGAGCTTTACTGTATCCCTTTGATCGTCGATTAGGGTGATTCGTATGTTGTGCTCCTCCTGGGCCAAGGAGAAATTCGGGTAAATCAAGTACTTTGTGAAGCATTGGCCAGCCCGGTCTGACATATTGCTTTAATAAGCGGTGGAAGTCCGTGTCCGTGTTGGTTTCCGAGAATACCTGTCTGAAGAGACTGGAGAGCAATTTCAATACTGGCCCAAAAGCGGTTTTCTTGGCCTGATCGAACTTGGCACTAGCGAAATAGCCCCTTCGTCGAGCCTCGACTTGCACAGAATGGACAAGGCGAGACTTTCCTAACCCGGCAGCACCAGAAATGCTTACTACTTCACATCTTCCTCTTTTTCGAAATTTTTGAGGATTGACTTTGTTTGTCAGACCCCCGACACTATCCGTGTTCGACATTATCCCGTCTTCCGAAGTAGTAGGAGGTACGGACAGTTCTGGACATTTTAAACTATTCGAGCCCGTTGAGTTTGAATGAGTAGACTCTTGACTGTCAGTTGAATTGGGTAGTGAGTTCGAAGTAGAGCGTAAGTGGTTCGAGTTACCCGTGTAAACTCCACCCAAAACAGAGTGGGCTCGAGAGTTCGATATCGGTTCTGCTGAGCTTGTATTTTCTCCACTGCTTGATATATCATAGTTGTTGGATCCAATGGCAGCATTAAACAATACTAGACGACTGTCTGACAAACTAGACCCAGAAGAGATACTAGATTCTCCTTGGCCGCTGTCATCTAAATGGCGACGAGCGACCTTGTCAATTATTTTGACCACTTCATCCTGTTCTGCTTGCCTGCCCACCATAATTGTTGGGAGTATGAAATATGAGGAGACGTCTTTTGTAGCAATTTGCCAGTCTTTGAGCGCCGCCGAATCTCCGGCTCCCAAAAGCGTTCGAAGTTCAACAAGGTCATGCCGCAGGCCACTTGCAGAATGATAACGGTCATCTATTGTCTTGGCTGTCATCTTTTGTATGATTCTGCTGAAAACATCTGGAATATCCATCCGGATGGAAGATACAGGAGGAAGACGTCGCCCCAGAACTCCCTGAATAATGTCCATGGGTGTGTCTCCATCAAATGCAGCTTGTTGGGTGAGCATTGTCCAGAAGAGAATTCCAAGAGAATAGATATCAGTACGGCTATCTGGCTCAGCAGGCATGCGGCCAGTCTGGAGATGATAACAAAATGATTAGCTTGCTATTATTCTAGAACAAGGAAGGTATTACGAGATGATTGCTCTGGAGACGTGCCCCACAACCAAAATAATCCAACACCTTAGTCTTAAGGAAGATCCTGAAATCTGGGACTGTCACTCACCTGTTCTGGGCTCATGTAAGAAAGTTTTGTCTTTGCGCCCATTTCTTTTGATAATGCAGACCATCCGTAACTGGTCAGTCCGTGCTCAAATGTGCGAAGTCCAGAGCCAAAGCTGATGAGCCTGACACGGCCAGTTTTTTGGTTCATATGGAAGGCATCGCCTCTAATCTCTCCATGAACAATCCTCTGCCCATGATGCAGAATTTCAAGACATTCAGCAGCGCCGATAGCAAAGTCAAGAAATGTCTCCAATGGAACTGATTCGTCCGGGTTAAACTCGTCCTCAATTATGTCATATCGATCGCCGACTTTTCGACTTCTGTAATATGCCGGCCCGTAGTCCAGGACCTTTCCAAGATAATTCTCCCCAGGATTTTCAAATATGCAAACAACAAGCGGCCTCTTATCGTTGGGTTGCTGTGGAAGGTGTAATATATCAATAGGTCGCACGATATGGTGTCCTTCAGGGTCTACCGATTTGATCAAGCTCTTGCAAATGTGGAATGCTCTTTCTTCCCGGAGAGCATGTGTTGATATTTTTGCGACAACCTCAATATGGGAACGGTCATTGCCATCTTCACTGTCCTCCTCGTTTCCAGATTGCTGGAAATCATTTATGGGCTGGGAGTCTAGGGAGGGTGAGTCCTTCTCGGAGGGAGGTATTGGATGCGATCCATTGACCAATGAAGAAGAAACTGAGACGGATACAGGAGCAGTGGTTGTTTTGGGGAAGACAGCATGGTTTTTCGTCCCCAGTATTTGCCTGCACAGTCACCATGATTAGCAGAGAAGGTTGGTTGCGCGTCTCCCGGCCCCTTACCAATTATCATAGCTTGAATGCAGCAGTTCCTGCGAGCTGTCCCACGTATATCCAGCGATGTACCCTAAACGTTCAAAGAGCCTGGCAGGCGGTCCGAGATTCTCATCACGCTCACCAGCCAACAGCTGTCCAATATCATCCATAGTGCAGTCACTTAAATCAGGTCATAGCTGCTTTCGTCCTATGCGGTTTTCGCCGTCAAGAATATACAAAGCATGAAGCGACAGAGTCTGAAGAAGAGTTGATAGTTGGCACAGGACAAGGCTGGTGGTGTGGCTGATTCAAACCTCGTCGTCGCTCAGGTTGTGTCTAGACTGGAGGAGACCTCCGGGTACAACTCACCTAGTAAACCTGACATGGGCAAACTTGATCATCCAATCCTATGGATGGAACATTTAGATCCCTGTCAGTAAATTCGGCTTTTCTGGTGACGTAGTGCCAAGCTGCATGTGGTATTCTTGGCAAGGGTTAGAGGGTGGAAGAGCATAGATTGAGGGATAAATATTTAGGAACAAAGTGATAATATATTCATATTTTACTATCCATGAAAGTGCTTTGCTTCTTATATCATAAAGCATATGCTCAAGCATTAGTCTAGGCATCAATCTAGAAAACAGATCCAAATGCAATGTAAGAACCTGTATACAGTAATAAACCACTAAGTACAATGTTAAACAGCGAACAAATATGTTTCCTAAATTCTCAAATAGAGATATCGTGAACTCCAAAACAATGCCATTTAAAGCTGCCCTTGACTCGTGACTGAGAGCTAGATTAGAAACAGACGCAGGGTTGTAAGTGAACTAAGTTGACCCTTCGAAAGCCCATTTTCTTGATCTATTTTAACTTTCTTAACGTCAGAGACACTTCACAATTAACAGCAGAATTTAGAGGACCATACCTTCTAGGTTCCCAAATTCATCTCAGGACACTCAAGAAACTATCAGGAAACTAGTTCCCAGTATTATGAAATTGTAAACCAATTTGAGATAATAGTGGCAAGTTGCCTCGGCAAATATATGTGACTATCACTTCAAGAACTGTCAATGGTATATAGGCTTCTCACAGAAAACACAGTAACTACTAGCAAACCATTCATACCTGCCTCGGGGATCACAAGTGGTAGCGACATATGCTTGGCGATGAACATTTTCTATTCTATCTGATATGATCTAGCAAGAAGGCAATGAATATCGATAGCCTACAACAGGAATTAATTCTCTGGCCATGATCTAGCGCTTGCAACTTCTATAATCCTCCCGAAAATGCCAAGTATTTCTCTTAAATATGAGGCCATATCCTGTACATTCAGGTCTGCCATGAATGAGATCTATATTCAAGCAAGTGATTGTACTTTTGTCTCAAATCGTGCACATACGAAACCATTATTTACTTGACAGTTTTCGATGTCTTTCTGGTGTGGGAGCTTGACTGGGCCTTGGATGAAGCTCTCTCACGGGTTGGCAAGTCCTTGGTGGTTCCATTGGTCTTGCCAGCCTTGTTAGCCTCTATATCCACAACCTTGGCTGCACCCGCGGTGTCTGCCTTATCTGTCGCCTTATTTCGGAAGACTTGACTCCCTTCGACGAGCCGTCTCTCGGTGTTCTTACGCCCATTGACGAAATCTGGATAGTTTAGAGTCAACTCCACAGCACCATTCACAATGTGGTCAGCGGCTTCAACACCAAGCATGAAGGAATGGTCCTGATTGCCAACCTAAAGGGATGTATGTTAGTACTTAAGCGCAACCAATATGTTATCCAATTATCTAGAAATGCATACCTCATATCTCCAACTGCCAAATCGGCCGCGCGAGTAAATATCCATATCCTGAAGTTTTGGAAGAAGTTCCTTAAGGACACCCTCGCGTTCAAGGGCAGGAGTTGGATATCCGTGATCGAATTTGCGGTGATATGTCGATACGATTTCGTCATCGGATTCGATCATGTTCGTGTTAATCAGGCCTTGGATACACTCCTTGAGTAGGTTCTCTTCGTCGACTGGCTTCATAGTTGACTGGGAAACTTCCAGCATGATAGACCAATATGGACCTTCCTGTGGCTCGCTAGATTTTGGCTTGCTACCATCGGCAAGATACTGGGTTGCAAGTTTGACCGACTTCTCAGGTTGGTTGTGAGGGGAGTAGTTTGAGAAGATTGTGGCCCGGTAGAATGGGCAGTCATCTTCTGGGAAATAGAGCTTCGTAAAAATTAGCTTCTATCAACCGTCATAGGGTGTGGACAAAAAGAATTAACGTACCCAGCACTTATCTCCAATTCGATCGGGCCGCTCGCCTCGAATTCCAACTCCGATAACGTGAGTGCTAGAGTAGTAAAGTCCTTTGCTGAGAGAAATGAGTTCCTTATTCTCCATCTGCTCAACTAGTTGGTCTACAGCCATCGTGGTGATCAACTTCTTGTATCCAATTGTCTTTCCGCTAGTCAAGGTGACGGTGTGAGCATCAGCATTGACCTTAGAAACCTCACCCTGCTTTCCAAAAAGGGTCTTCTCTTTAGGCAAAGTATTGGCGACGGCAATCCAGATACCACCAGTTCCATCTCTAGCAGGAAAGCGGAAGGTCGCATTGGGACCCCAATTGCCGGCAACCTTGTTCAGAATAACATTCTTAACAACAGTCTTGACATCAGGGGCCGCAACACGTTCACCTAGCCACTCGCATTGCATCTAGAGACCGGGTATATTAGTGATATTCCCACCAATTATTCAGAGATAGCCTTACTTTGGTAGTTGGGACAGCCCAAACTTTGTAATTATATGGTCGCATGAAGAGATCGCAGATACCGGTTCCCATGGTTCTAAGGAGCCATTCATCAAAGTTTTGAGGCTTCGTGGTTGCTGTGCGCGCGACGAGGGCAGCATCGATCATGCCATCAATGCACTTGACTTGTTCATCCTTTGGCAACATGGAGATGTTGTTCTGGAATGGGTACGGAACCCATAATTCCTTGCACCGCACATAAGACACACGTTCGTGGGTAAACCAATCGTCCTCCTTAGGTAATGCCTCATCAATGCAGTCATCGAAATATTTGTAGTGGGAGAAGATAACATGGCCGCCAACGTCGTATAACTAAGAGAATTAGCCACTCTGCCGGCGAGAAGAATTGCAAGCACGTACGAAGCCTTCCGGGGTGACATCTGTAGAGGCAAGACCACCTGGCGTCTCATTTGAATCAATGATCATCCAAGAAGGGCCATCCTGAGGCAAAAGTTAGTGTCTGGATGGTAGCTAGCGGTGAGCGGGCTCCTCACAATTTGATTCAAACGCTTCGCAGCACCAAGACCAGTCGGGCCAGCACCGATGACGAGGACGTCGACATTGCTGTGGTTCATTTTGTCAGTTTTGATATACACCAGACTGGATATCGCGGGCAGCCAGTATTTGGGGAGGGGGAGGGGGGGTCACTAACATGTCTGCCATTGTGTAGATTGTAGACCGTTCGAATGCGCGGGGTAGGTAGGTAGTAGGTAGAGCGGATAATAAACAGGGTGTTTATTGTTTATGGCGGTGATTGAGGAGGATGTGGTGAAAACTCTCTATGTAACAGAGATTGGAGCTTGGATATGTACAATAAAGTAGTAGGGAGGGAGGGAGGGAATATAAAATAAATATGGGGGCGGTCGTCAGAGGCAGGAGTGGAGGTGGAGGAGGAGGAGGAAGAGGTGGAGGTGGAGGTTAGGGTATTAAATTAGCAGCAGGCCAGTATTGTCTGGAATAGGAGATGAGATTGAACTTCTGTTTGACGAGGGGAGGGGTCGTCCCTTTTTTTTATTTTGTTTTATTATATTATTTGACAGGGAGACCGAGACCGGGTGTGTCCCACCTGTTGAACCAAGTTGAGCCAGTCGTCCCACGCAGTAGTCCCACCACTGGTGTCAGAAGTTTTTCTAGGTGTGGTGGATATTCCCGGTTGACAACAAGCCACAACCCCTATTCGTACTGTTGTACAGTACAGTACTTTATCAGTCAGCCAGTCCAGTCCATGACCATGTCCTTGTCCAGTCGAGACGGTCCTTTCCAGTACAAACAGGTACACTCACACTTCTTCAATCGATTCCGATATTACATTTCCTCCCGTTTATAATTAACCGCTTCAACGAACAACGATGTGTGTTCGGCTTGCATCTTTTTTGCTGAACCTAGTATTGGTCTTCTTTCATATCCATATACATACGCATGCGCATAGATACTTACACATGCCATGATATGTACACATGTGTGCGTTAGATAACGCTAACTTTCCACATTCATCGTAGTAAACAACGGCATTGCGTACTGAACCCACCCAGCGCCCCACGCTCGAGCTCACATTCACGTTTTTCCCCCTTATCGATTCGCCCGTAGAAAGAGAAGATCGAGATCGGATACCTACGAAAGTACATACAGGACAGAGCAGTACTTGGATGCATGCGGTTCTGTGTCTCAGGGGGGGACGCACGTTGTTTGTTGAATTGAAAACGTTGACTTGCTCTTCTTTTCCATCAGATATCGCTCTCCTGTCAAATCTGCTCCCAGCTCTGAATGACACGTTTTGCCGGGAGGTGCAATCCCTGAAGCCTATACCTAGGTTTGTATGTATGGATGTATGTATGTGCAGATTATGGTGTGTAACGTGCAGCAATCCAAAAACGTGAAATTGCTGTGATTCTATTTGGCGGTGATCAAGTTGATAAAGGTACCAAAATAAACGATCTGCGTTTCATATCCCAAAGGTCGAGGATTCGTACATACACCAGCAAATCTGCCGGGTAATTGATTATTACGCAAGCTGCAAGGAGCGTACCAGTGCACTCTTAATGGTTCTTCCTGAGATATCCATCTTCCATGGTCTTTTGCTGCATATTGAGCCCGTAGTAGGGTCTTTGGCTTTGGATTTGCATCTGTAATACCTCCCCTGAACTGATATCGCAAGGGACAAACGTGGACACTCGGCGCCCATACCGATCTTGTCAACTGTAACCTATCTACTATAGATCGGTTGAAGAGAGGCGTCAATTGTAAGATTTCTCCCTTTATAGTAATGTAATACACATACAGTCAGTGCCGCATCGCCATATGTGGCTTACCGTATTTCGTGGTACAGTGTGATCGCAATCGAGATGCCGTTTGCACTGTGCTGTACCATATGTTACAGAAATAAGTATATGTAGAACTCTAGATCGAATGGCTCCTAGTGATTTGGTGACTTCGTAGCTTGGTGACAACTTGCATGTATAGTTGTGTTCTATCTAGTGTTGCTTGCACCATAGAGACTAGAAGACTAGATGGCATGTCACGAGCTTTGTCATGCCGAAGTATTAAGCGAAAGGGATTCGATTCTTGCCTTGCTCGTCCAATGCCCAGTGTCCACTCGTCTAGCTAATGAAGTGTAGGTAGTGGTGGTGAAAATGACGCGTATGAGTGGTGTGAGAGGATCTATCCTATCGACAGCAATCTACCGTAATGCTGCCGTGCGGGACGAACAATTGACATCTGTCGATAGGCAGAAAACAGTGAAAGATGAAACGGATCAGCATTGCTAGATAGATAGGCACTGAACCGAGTCATGCATGGAAAGGGAACGAACAAAAACCCTGAGGAAAGGCCACCAGCGAATAATGAAGCGAGGATGAGGTGACTATCAAGTCAACATTGCTTGTTTTTAAGCCAGAAATCATAAGATGAGACCAGGCAAGAACAAAGTGAAGTGTGTGTGGTACTTTTACATGAATTATTAATCTCAATACTATTGTATAGTTTTATATCATATCCTATTCTATTCCGAATTGCATTTGTGTAACTGGATATATCTATCTAGTTATTATTCTGGCTTCCCCTAGGGTCATTCTACTTATGCTGTATGGTTGTTGTTGTTGTTATTATTATTATTAAGCATTATTCCTCCTTCTTCTACTACTACTACTTCTTCCCATTAGAGATTGTAGATCCATGGCATGGCATGGTATTCAATTATGTGGCAATGCAAATTTACCGGGTTTACAGATTGGCCTGTAAAGGGGTCGATGGGTGATTGCGTGGACGTGATTGGTCCACTCTTTGTAAACGAGCCATTTTTCTCTCCTGGTGTGCTGGGACACTTGGTGCTGAGGCGAACGTGAGCTTAGGCGGTTAGCTAACTCCTTTTAGCTTTCTTCTTGTCAGTGTCGTCGTGGCTTCGAACAGTAAACTTTATTATCCATCCTCACCCCAAAAACTTCAACCCCTCCCTAGGCCCACGGTTCTCTATCCTTCTCTACTCTACTCCTTCCTACTATCGCCTCACTCCGACACTCGTTTACAATCCAATTGTCCTCTTCCGTTGTATCACCCTCCTGAGGCTGCGAACCCCGTTGTTGGATACTACAACCTAGCTACCTCCCCTGGACAGATCAGATTCTCGCTGCCATGAACGACGAAAAGGTCCGCATCTCTGGCGACCTCGCGAGGGGGTCAACTGCTTCGGTTCTGCCAACCGTCAACCCAAGTACCGAGAAGAGTGCAGCGGAGAAGAAGGGCAATGGAGTTCCCTCGGTGGTCTATGTTATGTGCGCACTCGCCCACATCTATTTCCCAGTCGGCGCTTGCTAATACTTCTTTAGGATCTGGATTTTCTTCAGCTCAAGTGTCATCCTATTTAACAAATGGATCCTGCACACCCTCAAGTTCCGTAAATACTGTCCAACCGGTCCCTATCAACCTCAACTAACAATGGCTAGCATATCCCGTTCTGTTGACAGCATGGCATCTAATCTTTGCAACCATTCTCACTCAAATCATGGCGCGTTTTACCACATTACTGGACGGCAGAAAAAAACAAAAGATGAATGGTCGCATTTACGTGAGGGCTATCGTTCCAATTGGTGCAGCTTTTAGCTTGAGCTTGATCTGCGGAAACTTGACATATCTGTATTTGAGCGTGTCATTCATCCAAATGCTCAAGGTATGTTTAGCCGAATAGCACACGTTGAAAACAATCTAATTTTGAACATTAGGCTACAACTCCTGTTGCTGTACTCATCACCGGTGGAATCATGGGAACTGAGGATGTTAGTGTCAAGAAGTTCATGAATGTATCCGCCATCGTCGTCGGTGTTGTCATAGCCTCCTTCGGAGAGATCAACTTTGTCCTCACTGGTTTCCTATATCAACTCGGAGGTGTTATCTTCGAAGCGATCCGAATCAACCTAGTATCTTCGTTATTGAATGGCCAAGAAAAGATGGATCCCCTGGTGTCTCTATACTACTTTGCGCCAGTCTGCGCTGTCATGAATTTCACCCTCGCCCTTTTCTGGGAAATTCCTAAGGTTACTTCCGCAGAGGTCTATGCAGTCGGTCTTTGGACTTTGCTCGCAAATGCATGGGTGGCCTTTATGCTGAATGTATCAGTGGTTTTCTTGGTATGTGCCATCCTCTTATAATATGCTACGAAGAACTAACTTCTTTCTAGATTGGTAAAACCTCTGGTCTTACTCTTACGCTTTGTGGTGTCCTGAAGGATATCCTCCTTGTGTGCCTTTCAATTCTTATCTGGGGAACCCTACTTTCAGGCCTCCAAGTCTTCGGGTACTCTATTGCTCTACTTGGAATGCTCTACTTCAAGACCTCATCAGACCAAAGAAAGGAGCTCATCGGCAGTGCGGCCCGATCATGGGCCGAGTTTGGCGCAAACCGCCCAATTCTCCGCAAGCTACTTATAATAGGCCTGCTGGTTACAACAATATTTGTATTGATCAGCGGCTTTGCACCAGCATACGCGCCTGCTATTAACCCCCAGAAGGCATATGATGCTGCCAAGAGCTTAACTGGGCATTGAGCGCATCCCCTAGGATTAGTTATCACATAGTCAACCTTTTCGACTATGTGATCAGATGAGAATTGGAGTCATAAAAATAGCCGTTGTAATCCTGGACTTTAGAATGGCCGGATCGAATGACATGGATGAATAGCGTTTTGCTTTCGAGTATATATTTCCTCTTAGCTTTCGTGTGCAGCAGATATTATCACTGCTTGTATTTGACCGCACTGGTCTGCTTGTCGCATTATAGAAGGAGTCCCATGGCTGTATGAATAGGGTATTGGACTTCCAGCCCAAACAATAAAGGTTTATTTTAGTTATTTACTATTGCTAAATTGCAAATTTACACAAGTACTGTGTTGTATGAAATATGTCTGCTCTGTTAAACCACAAACTGCCCCAACTAGTACCAAGTTGTAGATGAGCTCTAATCCCATAATCTACATAAGGGAACGTCAATATCCAACAAGTCCTAACTCACAAACCACAAGAATCGCAAGCTGATTGATATGTGCGTATAAGGATATAAGTAATGCTACGGTTCCCGTGTTCAGAGTACAGCAACAACACTTACGCAATAGAAACAGAAACAGAAACAAGAACGGAACAAAAACCTTGCAGAAAGCATTTCGGAGATCATTATGCCTAGCGTAGCATTTCAACGTCGGGTTGGGTGGGCCCTGGGGCCCTGGGGTTTCTGTGGCCAAGGTGTGCAGGTTTTTTTGCACGCCAGTGAAAATAGGGGAATAGGGGTCTTCTCCATTTCTCCAAGATCGGCACGAAGAAATAAACCGTTGCTTTTGTTACATCATTTATTTGCAGTAGTATAGCTTGATTCCAACATAAGCGGACTTCTCCATTTCTCAGGGTAGGCAAATGCCGTTGTTTGTTACCCTGTCTAGCCAGTGTATGTACTATATACGGCTTGGGGACCTTTCTTTTCCAACTGCGCAGTTCCTCACTGATATCCCCTTGTGAGCCTATAAGAGGGGTGGGATTTTTTCTAGAGGGGGTGATTTATTTTTACTGCCTCGAACCGAAGACGTTGATATTGATTAATGGATATATTTCGTTCCTCGACGGTTTGGTTCCCAGCCAAGGAACGGTTTGTTGTTATAGCCAGGACTGATTCCTGAGGTTGGCAGCACTAATAGTGTGCCTTCTTCCTCATAGGAGCCGTTCTCCATTTTACCGCCCACGTTTCGATATAGACTTATTACTGGACTTGCTTTTACTCTACTAGTAAGCACCATAACTATGGTTACTATCTTATCATTTCATCACCAGCCGTTAAATCTTCTCATTTCAAAGTGCGAGTATAGTTGGTAGTATCATGTACTTCCAGGAGGTCAAGTGGCTGCTTTTAACTATAAAAGATCTAGGACAGAGCAACAAGGTCCGTGGAAATATCCCATTAAAGCTCGACTTCTAAGCTCACTAAGCTGACTCACCAAACACCTCCTTTGTGATACGGCTAGTAAATTGAAGCCCGCATCAGTCCCACAGATGTACTTAACTATTGGCAACAACCACTGACTTGCGTTGTTTAGCAAGATTGTAGAGATGATTTAGAGCCAGCTTTCGTACACCTGTACGATAGGATGGTGTGGTAGTAGGATTGTCCCAGAGATATGAGGTTCTTAATGTGAGATCTTAGATCTAACTGAAGTGTTCTGGAAAGTACAGGATAGTAATACTGCACTTGACAATACGGAATTTTTAAGCATTAAAAAAACCAAGCATTCAAGCTAGAATTTCTCCTAATCTCCTTTACCCAGCTCATATGCACGATGGAACTTCACAAATTGGTCCACAGGCGCAGCGTTTGCGATGATGGCTAGGACCAGTAATCACATGCCTCGATAGTATGACAGCAAAATATTAGAATCCACAAAATTGTTGGTGTAAAGTTTAGCATTTGCTATAGCTCATGATATGCTACTCCCATGCCATTTTACTCCCATACCAGCCGACCCGAAGACTTAGACGTAGAGAATTGTTCAAAATCCTACAGATAGTTAGTATATTCCATTCATCCCAAACACAATTTAAACGTACTGAGAGGAGTGAAGAACCATCTGTTCTTTCCCGATGTGTATCTCTCTTCCAAAGCCTTCTTCACGGTCTTCTTAGCATCCTCCCGTTGGGATTGCTCCTTGAATGTATCTGCGGTAACAACTCCCTTAAGTCCCTCCAACTCGAGTGTGTAACGTGTTGGCATCAAGTGGTTGTAGTTGATGACCTTGATGAATGGCTTAACCTTGCTTCGCTTGGTTTGGCGGGCTTTCGACATACGGCGGGTGATTTGCGATGGGTAGCGCTCGATACCGGCGACCAAGGCGTGTGGGTATGGGTGCGACTTGCTTCCAGCATCTTGGGGTTGAATGATCACGACCTGCAATTGCTCCATCAGCCCTGACTTCCAGACATCCGCCCCTCTTATATCTCAATGTCTTATATTCTGACTTCTCCCTATACTTGTTCCTCCGCTGCTAAGGTGGAAGGTGGAATTTACCTTCTTGCCGGCATATCTGCCTCGAGTGATGATCGCAACGCGACCGACCTTCAAGACTATGAGGCTAAAGTTAGCATTTCCGATCTCATTGTATCGTTGAATAGTGAGTTGGTCTTACACTTCATGATGTTGGCGTGTTGTCGATTGGTGATAGTTCTTCTCAAATCTCAAATCGTGGTCAACAATTTTACTGCAATTGCAGTTGTGTGGGCTGCCACGCTAAGTGGGTACCTCACGTGATAATGTGGCTGGCTTGTCGAGCTTGTTGAAGCGAGCGAAAGTTTTAAGGCAGTAAGGCAGCACTTACCGTTGGCTTAAGCATAAGAAACCTCGCTTAAAAACAACAGTGCCCCTGATTTCTCAAACTGTCTAAGGTATCATCATGCCTTTTTGTTTAGGCTTCATCCGATATTCACAACTACCAGGCAGCAGATTTCTCACAGACAATGTTACAGAAGAGTAACTGTAGGTTGGGTTCTGGGAGAAATTTTAATTATTGTACTGTACAGGATAAAGCTGATTTTAGGAGATTTTTCATGATGTAAATCTTGTGATTTTATGCTTTCTAAAATCGGATTCCATACTCATGAAGCAAAGACCGCTCTGACGTTTGACAAAACATCACGGTATGATGGAATATAAACATTCATACAAAGTGATCATTTGAGCTCCTCGATGTGTTTACGGGCAAAGCGGGACTTGAAAGCCGCTATCAACTTAAAGTTTGATAAATAGTTCATTCCAAATTGTTATGGTCTCGATTATTTCACACGAGTGAAACGATTTTTAAGCTTATATCCTGGACTCTAAGATGCATAATGCTAAAGTTAGATCTCAACCTTTGGTTTCTCCAATTGTCTTGCAGTTTTGATCAAGGAGGTATTCCAAGTTCTCGAAGTCATGATAGTTATTGGCTTCTAGGGATATTCCGATACTCGAATCTTTTTTAAAGATGTCTGTGGGTGTTTCGATCTCCTTGATTCACCAATCCCCGCTCCTCCAGCATATGCTAAGCCAAACAACGGCACCTCGTGCAGCTTATAGTGCTAGGAAAAGGTAGTATCGTGTTTCTCGGATCTTCAACTACCGATCACCAAAGCATACTATCCATCAATCAGACTTTTCCTTTTTGTTTGGTTTGACTTGGCTGTTCTGGATCGCCGTCTCAGTAGCCTGGCGAATTGACCTTAGGTTGGCCGATCGAAAGCTTAGCTTTCACTCTGACTTGTCGAGCTATGATGCTTCCAGACCGCTGCGCCCGAAACAAGCACAATATTTTATGTGATTGAGCAGTTGGTCCGACGCTTTTTCATTCGGTGAAGTATCACAAATCAAGGAGAAACACGGATGTATCATCTGGTGGCCCAAATTGACCTGGAGATGGACTTGGTATGGCCGTGAGTATGAGCTATTCCCTAACTCAGCATCTTTCTTTTTCTATAAGTATTTCCAAAGAACCTCAGGAAAAAGTCTCCTCATCACACTCATCACTTCAGCTTTATACTTTAATATCCATCATCCTCCTCTAAACATCTCCTCTACTTACTATTGCCGGCCAGTAGTTTTAATAACCTTTCATCATGTACACCATCACTTCTATTCTCGTTCTGCTCGCAGCCTCCAGCCAGCTAGTTTCTGGTCACGGTGCCATCATCAAAGCTACAGGTGACGCAGGTGGATCTGGCATGGCACTTGGTGGTATGTTTACTTCTTTCCCTTATACTCGAACAACACAGCTTACTTGATTAGTCGAT
>Ga0247734_1001496_pt1 | contig 17672 bp, 12 predicted proteins | sample UWRJL103311B2_FD_180933 | JGI IMG/M metagenome (GOLD analysis project Ga0247734, IMG submission 180933) | Plant litter microbial communities from Arlington Agricultural Research Station in Wisconsin, United States - UWRJ-L103-311B-2 | ecosystem: Environmental > Terrestrial > Plant litter >... | reverse complement strand
TGTCACGAGTCCATCTATCCTTAGCCTTGCGAAAAACACTCGCGTCGATTGGGAATATAAAGGCGAACCCCAGATCTTCGCGGATAACCGAAGCCTTGTTTGGAGTGCTGGAAAAGGGGTGGGTGGCTCAAGCCTTATCAATGGCAAGTTACGAGCTCACCTACGAAAATACTGATGCTAATGATGTACCTTAGGAATGACTTATATCCGTCCTGCTAGCTCTCAAATCGATCTTTGGCCTTCGCTCGGTCTAGAATTGGACTGGAAGAAGTTATTATTTTATGGGAAGGTGGGAGAGCATTTTCAACCCCCATCACCATCTTTAGTTGCTTGTGAGTGGGCTTCCTGGAGTGAGACAACATGATCCCTGCCTTAGCCCGGCTTGATCTATGCATCGGATTATAAATTTCTAAAGTTAAAAGCAAAAATAAGCGAATACTGATCTGTCTGTGCTGTAGTGGGTGCCTCCTATGAAGCATCTGCTCATGGCTTCCATGGTCCCCTTTCAACAACCACTTCAACGTAAGTTTAAAATTTCAGGGGATAAAGCAATACGGTTCTTAGGAAAAACTGACTTCCCCGATCTTCACAATCAGGCATCTCACAGCGGGTGATATACACGACGTTTTCAATACTACAATGAAGAATTTGGGGGTAGAGCCAAACCATGAGTTCAACAATGGCGAGCTAAAAGGCTTTGGTGTTCAACAAACAACTCAGGATGCACTTGCCGATGTCAGGGAAGATGCGGCGAGGGCATACTACTATCCTGTAATGAATCGGCAGAATTTAGTTGTGATTGCCAATACAACAGCAACCCGGGTTCTATGGTCACAAGATAGCCCAAGTGGTAAAGCAGTGGCTTCTGGTGCTGAAGTTATTGATCGAGAAGGCGTGGTTTTCACGATACATGCAAACCGAGAAGTGATTCTGTCAGCAGGTGCAATCAGAAGCCCTGCAATTCTAGAGCACTCTGGAGTCGGTAACCCATCTATCTTGAGTCGACAATCCATCAATGTTAAAGTCAATCTTCCAGCCGTCGGTGAAAACCTCCAGGACCAAACTATAATGATCGTGACCGCTACCGCCATAAACCAGAACTCATCTGGACTTCCTGGGTTTGTCGCACATACTTCTTTGCATGACCTCTTTAGCAATAAGACCTCATCGTTCTATGAGTCTACCAAAGCGAAGCTGTCAGGCTATGCTCAATCAATTGCTGCACAAAATGGAGGAGCAAGTAGTGCAGCTACGCAAGAGTACATCCTCAAAACCCAACTAGACCTACTAATGAACTCAAATACACCAACTTCCGAGGTTATTCCTATTGCATTAGGCGATTTAATAGGAGTTGCTTTCTGGGCTCTTCAACCGTTTAGCAGGGGAAGTGTGCACATCAACAGCACAAATAGAGTTGCACAACCAATGATCGATTCGAAATTCTTTCAATTCGACTTTGACGGAATTATGGCTGTCGAAACAGCTAAATTCGCTCGCAAATTTCTAACCACCGAGCCTGTTTCGGGGAGAGTGAATATATCTACCATCAATCCCAGCTTTGAACTCGTACCAGAAGACGCTAGTGATGATATATGGCTAGATTGGGTCAAAACAAAGTCTTTATTCGAACCCAATTATCATCATTTAGGTACTTGCGCCATGTTACCTAGGAAGATGGGCGGCGTTGTTGACAACGACTTCAGAGTGTATGGGACTGAAAACGTTCGTGTTGTGGATCTGAGCGTGGTTCCTCTTCAGGTTGCAGGACATTCAACGTCTCTTCTTTACGGTATTGCTGAGTGGGCAGCGCAAAAACTTCGGGCTAAACATTAGAGTGTATCGTGATGAATACGGGATTACTAAAAATAGGTTAAAAACTAATTACTACGGGACTAACGATTTTGCTCCCTACGATAAAGTAGATATCTTAACCTCAAAATGCGTATTTTAGTAGGGCCAAAACCTGTTATTCTTGTAAATGCTACAATTGAGTCGTCATTGCCAAAGTCAGACATATCATGCGTGGAAAAGAGATATTGTTGAGTTTCTCCCAACATGGAATTTTCAAAGGATTATATGTTGCACAAAGTGTGAACTGAGAGCAAATTGTTTGTTTCAAGCTAGTAAACGTTATAGCATACAGAGCAAACCCCCAGGCAAATTTATTACCACTCCTTCTGGCGGCAAATGCATAGTTAAACTGTTTGAACCACCCATTGTAAATTCCAGGACACTGCTAAAGCAACAGAAGAACAGCCGGGCTGTAGTTCATAATGAATAAATCCTCGCATCCATATGTTTTCATCTTGCATACATTCCCACCAGTTTTAGACATTCAGGAGCATTGGGCGTGGGTTCTCAAGCGGTTCTGTGCAATAAGTCTTGTGTCTCTCCCAGTCTGCAGCCTGACATTCCTTTCTACAGTAAAAGACTATTCTGCATTTGGCACAGATCTTCAATTTTCCTTTCATTACCCCCTCAGTCTTTCCACAGCTCGGACCCTTGCAATGAGCTACGTCGAAGTCCCATGGCTTTCCGTCATTCGGGTAGCATTCAACTGCAGTCTCGAATTGAACATATGCTGGGCGTCTGAAATTAGAGTCGAAAATGGCCAACGTGTATTTGGGTGAAACTCGACATTTTTGGTACGAGTCACGAAGTATTTCCATTTGTTGAGCTGAGATATTTGCACCCACACGCATTGCAAGGGCACCTGTAGGATTCAGCCAAGACCTCATGTTATGCTTCAGATCTAGTACACACCTAGCAAGATATAACGTAGTTCTTTGCTGACGCAGCCGAACCAGAATACCGCCTTATATGTTGCGTACTTCTCAAAGAGACGATTCAAGACACCGTTATTGAGATGCGCGCGAGTGGCTTCAAGACCTTTGCCTTCGCCTCCGTCCTCGATTTTGTACCTGTAAAGCTCAATACCAGCGTCTGCTGAGATGTCAGAGATGTCATCCTGGTCCATATCTCCGGCAAAGAGTTCCTCGCCCCAGCGACCCATTTCGACCAGAGACAGCGTTAGAGGGACTAGAAGTCGTTATAGGGCTTGGGTTGTGTTTTAGTGGCTCCTGTTGCTTCCTGTGCCGTGATCTGCGTTGTGTTCGTTGTAATAGAGTGCTGGGTGGAGATGGAAAGGCGATGTCACCCTAGAAACAAGAGAACTGGCTGTGCAGCCCGGAAATAGAGTATGAGGTTTACTATCTGGAAAGGTGTGAAAGGTAGAGAACTGCTGAGGACTTTAATTCTGATATATCCCGTGCTAAATTATGTAGATTCATCTTAGGAAGGAGCTGTCACCTTCAATGCATGCTTCCTGCGCTTACCCAAAACAGACAAACTCATTCCTTCCTGGCATAGCAAGCACGATTTCAAAGGCAAACCTGTGTAGTAACTATATGTCAATGTTCCTTAGTATTGAGAACAATTCGCTGAGGAAAACTCTTTACTTCTACCATTTTGGACAAGATCCCCCAATTAGTAGATACCCTGCTCTGGAGCTTACTGTTGGCACAACTCGCAACTCACGACAACTAAGGTGTGTGAGAATTAACTGATTAATCTTCTTAAGTTCACGTCAACCATTTTGTTGCATTCAAAGGATTTAAACCCTATCAACAAAACTCCTTTTAAGATCTCAAATCCTTCACTATACATGCCGTTCTAATTATGAATGTCTCTTTATAATCCTATTGTATATTAGCCGATTTAATCATCACTAGGAAAAACTCTAGTCTCACCTTGTGATTCAATATCTATCACTATCTCTCTAGACTTTTAACTCCCCTTCAAAACTTGTCTCCCAGTCATCTTTTAAGTGGCAATATAGGCGAACCAAACATCTCAAGTTATATCCTTACACAGAATGACATAATCACATTCAACCTTTGTCCCATTTCGTAAGATCCTCGGCCCTGGCGTGTCTTCGTATTTCTCGTACCCTAATCTCTCATAAAACCTCACTCCCCTCTTATTAGCAATGAAACAAGTTAGCATTGTCTTTGCCGTTCCCTCGATCCTTTTGCCGATGCTTTCAAGAAGCTTCATCAGAATCATTCCTAAGCCCGTGCTATTCTATCGTCAGCACCACCCACTTCGATACAATCTACTATCCCAGAGAAGTTAACAGGAACTGAAGAGAAGGAAGAAAACTTGCCCTTGAAGCTCAGTAGCAAGGTGAATTTCATAACAATAAACGACCCTTAACCCATCTTCATATGTCGGCATCAAGCTTGCGAAAGCTTTGATTTGTTCCCCATCTTTGACTAGAAAATACTTGAGATCCAATAGCTTCATTTCTTTGCGTTTAGATTTGGGTTTCCAGCCATCACTTGAGTTTTTGTAATCCTGGGAGCTGGTTTCGGAGATGAGGTTAAAACAGGCTTCGAACTCAGGAGTACTAAGCGCTGACGATGATATGAGGGAGACCTGGAATTGAGATTGGGTCTTTGGATGGGTCCAGGTGGTCCATGGTGGGCTGTAGTCAGAGAGGTCAGGAGACTAAGTTTTGAAGTGAAAATATACGACTTTCGTGAGAGAACTCTGTGGTGGATTTCGCAAAAGTGGTTGTGGAACTTTTAAATCATTATTGGGGACATACCTAGGAGGCAAATAATCCTCAATAAACTCCTCTATCGGCTTTGAATTTGCGACCTCTATAGGATCGTTTTGATCTATCTTCTTTCGAGGCATTTTTGAGATTAATTGCTTGGATATGGGAGACGCGTCGACGCGACGGCCTCGCTTGCATCATGAGAGTGCTGAGCGGCTTTGTTCCGCTCCTCCAAAATTATCCCCATCATCAAAAAAAGAAGACAATCTGCACCACAGGCTTCCCTCCCTCCAATGACCACACAAAGATGATTCTTCGGCCGTTGTTCATTTACCGCACATATGCGACGGTAGCCAAAAGGCCAAGTCGGCTGGGCAAAACTGTCGACCTTGACCATGTTCGTGCCCTCCCCGATTGCGCCTTTTGGACAACACCACCTTTTCTATGCCTTACAGCTACTAATTTCACTTTGACGCTACAGTTCCTGCAGCGAAATAAAGCCATAGCATTATGGCGATCAATTGTACGGGGATGTAAAAGGATTGAAGATCCAAATACGAGGAAGGATACTTTGAAGTTTGCCCGGGACGAGTTTCAGCGGAATAGGAATGTAGAGGATATCGTATGTCATTTTCCTTTGCTAAACTCTACAGATGGGCTTGAGGGAAGGCAGATAGCTAATGGGTACGAGATAGTCACAAATTCGATACTTGATATCAACAGGCAAGACGGAGTGGGAGACAATGGAGAGGTATATCGATGGATTATGACACATATTTACCATCACAGCTTCCACCAACGTGTGACAGTGATGCCCAATATGCCATTGAGAATATCATTCCCTGAACGCCTGCCCATGCTTGCCCTCCTCTGTATTTGTACAAGTCTCTTCTCCCAATGCTCTATGCTAGAGACAATCCCCCATCCGGCTCCCTGCCACAAATCTAAACAGTTCATTATAGATTCATCTATTTCCCCTGTCGTTGCTTATGCTTTGGATTCAGCGAACATATGATATACACGGACCCAGGTCCCTTTTTGCCTCCCTTCCTCCTAACGCTCTGTTTAGAAAATTAGTATTCTATTGCTGTCCATGTAGAATCACCTTTGATACATACCTTGCAGCCCTCACAGAGCTTCTTGACCGAACTCCTAACCTTCATCCCTCGCACCTGTCCAATACTATCCGCGAGGCTCCGTTGCGCGACGCCAGCTCCTAAGAGGTTGGCCTTTCGTAGTATAGCCATGGAAGAATTGGTGGTGAGAGTAGAGAGACATCGCGAGGGCGCCGTGAGAGGGCGGAAAAGGAGACGGGCAGTGCGAAGGAGGCTTGTTGCTGGTATCATCGTAGCAATTGGTATTTGAAGTGGTGGGCTGTATTGAGTAGGCAATTGAAGATTGGGGATGGGAATTTAGGGTTGTGAGGTTATCGCCGATTTTTGGAATTGACGCCTCACATTTAAGGTACCAATTTGACCTCAATCAGGTCACCTATTTAGGTAGGAGGAAAATATTTATTCTCTTCTATGTTGCTATAAGGTCAAATTAGAGTGTTGATAGATTCGCCTGTAAGGTTGGACAGGGTCTCTGTAGTTTTATTTATATCTTGACACATTCTTTCTCATTACCACTATTGTATTGTATTAGGAGACTGCGAATCAGGAGTATCCGACACTTGACATTTTTTCTTCTAGATTAACTTTGAACGCAATAACAGTGAGCGAGTTGGTCCAAGTGTTTGTTTTTGTTCATGCTGAACAATTGTTAAGAAGGTTTGTCATAATTTTACCCCTTCGAAGAAAAGGGGGTTAAGCGAGAGATTTTGATTACTAGAAGTAGACAAAGTCAAGGATTCGCATTTTATTAAGCTAAACTTCTAGAAACCTTACAACGTTTAGACATCCGTTATATTGTTTATACCTCCTAAATAGATGGCCACCAACCAACGCCATGCTAAACCAGCCACAAATTATCCCACTTGAGCAAATGATCCCAGTATACTATAGACCCTCAAGATCTCAAGAATGTCTCAAAGACAGCTGATTTTGTGCAGTCTACCCATGGATACCCAATGCGGTTGAGAAAGCTGTCGAGCTCTTTCACTTCTCCATCAGGACATAATATTCCAGTAAGCACTTTCCCAACATCAGACCCTGCATTACGGTATTGGAAGAGCGAGATGTTGTATTTAGGTCTCAGAGTCGTGAGGAACTTTTCGAGAGCCCCAGGCCGCTCAGGGAAGCTAAACATGTATAACCGCTCATGCTGAACGCCGGAGCGACCTCCAACCATGTATCTGATATGGGACTTTGCCAGCTCATCCCCGGACAGATCCGACGCTGCCATACCAGAGTTAGAGATGCGAGCTAAGAGAGATGCGAGCTCTCCTTGCCGTTGCGATGCTGGAGCGTTGAGAGAGATACCGATAAGGACATTCGCCACAACGTCTGTTGCATATCTGTAGGAGAACTCGGTAACAGCGTGTGGGAGGACATTTCTGATAAGTTCTGAGAAGGCGCCGGGTCTTTCGGGGATAGATACACTAATCAGTGCTTCCTTCTTTTGACCGAGGGCCGCCCGTTCAGCTACAAACCGAAGACGATCAAAGTTCATATTAGCCCCTGAAGCGATCGCTACAAAGTTTCGCTTTGTATTGGCAGACGGGTGTTGGGCAACATATTTTTTGAGACCCGCCAAAGCCAAGGCCCCCGCTGGTTCAACGATAGATCGGGTATCATTGAAGACATCATCGATAGCCGCACAGGTCTCATCGGTCGTGACATGAATCATCTCATCCACAACTTCTTGACACAATCTGAAAGTCTCCTCGCCAACGGTCTTGACTGCTGCCCCGTCCGCAAAAAGACCAACATCCTTCAATAAAACCCTTTCTCCCTTCGCCAGGGACTGTGTCATAGCATCCGCATCATAAGTCTCAACCCCGATGATTTTGACATGTGGTGCTATACGCTTCATGAAAACTCCGATTCCGGAGATGAGTCCCCCTCCGCCTACACAACAGAAAATAGCTTCCAAATTTCTCAAATTCGTCTGCCGGGATATCTCCAACCCAATAGTACCTTGACCAGCAATAACATAAGGGTCGTCAAATGGTGGAATGTTTGTCAGCCCATGAAGTTTCTCCAACTTGCCGCATTCTTCCTTTGCAGAATCGAAATCCGGTCCATGCAAAACCACCGAACCACCCAACCGACTAACGTTCTGATGTTTGATACTGGGTGTTCCCTGTGGCATGACAATGGTAGCGGGAATTTTGAGTTTCCGTGCTGAGTATGCGACTCCCTGTGCGTGGTTTCCTTACTTTAATCAGCTAGGTTTTAAAGAGTGAAAGTGAAATATGCCTACCTGCAGAACAAGCAACGACGCCCTTCCAGCAAACTTTTGGATCCAGATGTGCCATCTTATTATATGCCCCTCTCAGCTTGAAGCTGAACACAGGCTGCAGGTCTTCTCTCTTTAGTAAAACTTTGCAATCCAAACTATTGCTCAGGTTGACAGCATGTGTCAGAGGGGTCTCTTCCACCACATCATAGACTCTTGAGCTGAGAATCAGTTTCAAATACTGAACCGATTAGCTTGGACGCTCAATTGAGGAGTCCATCGTACATCAGGATAGCCAGTTGGCAATAAATCTTCTTCCGGAACTATCCCCTTGACTTTGGATCTTGGTGACGAGCTCGGCGGTGAAGGATTGCTGGAGTATTCAGTCAAAGATAACGAGTTGACGTTTAAACTTGGGGTTCTTGATCGAGAGTTCACCCCGTTGACCTGGGTACCGCTCTCCATGTTGCTTGTGTATTGTAATGCCAATTGATTTTATTTCCGAATTGAAATGTAGAAGCAGCGAAGTGTAGAAGCTGCCACAGAGCTGTTCGTTTGGTGGGGTTGTTGATGACTCGCCGAGCTCGCCCTCGAAATTTATTTCTGGCAGGGATAATATGTAGCTACCCGTAAATCGGATCGGGTATTGTACGGGGAACTGCACGGCCATCACCCGTTGACTTGACTTCAAGAGTCTATAACAGCAAGCAAGACATGTAGAGTGAATTTCCAAGGTCGATACTAAATCAATTCCTTCAAAATGTCGAAGGCACCTATGCCATCGTCTTTCGATGGTAACACGTATGAATCCACACCATCTTTCGAAACCTTCTAGCTCTCTAAATCTTTTATATTAACTAACATGCCATTATAGCGAATTCTACGAAGAAAGTGGTTGGCAAAAAATCTCGCGTCGTCTGCGCGAAGAACCCCTCATCCCCTTTGGATGTCTCCTCACCACTGCGGCCTTGATAGGCGCCTCCAAGTCCATCCGAGCTGGCGACCATAACCGTGCTCAACGCATGTTCCGTGCTCGAATTCTCGCCCAAGGCTTCACACTCGTAGCTATGTTGGCAGGCAGCGCCTACTGGCAAGTGGACCGTGCAAAGAGGAAGGAATTTGATGGGTTGATGGATGAGAAGAAAGCGCGGGAGAAACAAGCGGCTTGGATCAAAGAGTTGGAAGCGAGAGACGAAGAAGATAAAGAGATGAGAGAGGCGATGAGAAGGAGGAAGGAGAGGGGTGGGAAGGGGATTGTGGGGGAGCTGAAAGATGCGGATACTAGGGCGCAGGTCCAGAAAGCTGTGGATGAGGCAAAAGCTGTTGCTGAGAAGGCAGCAAAGGTTGTGGCGGATAAGACAGGGAAGGAAGGAAACCAAGTCGAAGGCATAGCCTCTGTAGCTCCAGAAGACGGGAAGGGAAGGGGAATTCTTCAGTCAGTACAGGATTTGATATGGAAGAAGAAATAAGAAAAGACAAAATGTATATCTGGCACAGACGGCGTTTTGGGATAATCATATAAGGCGTGGGGAATCTTGGGAGACTTGTAAGTATACCATGCGTCGGTGAAAATCTCAGTTCAATCCTATGGAAATAATGGTTCGTACTTCTGTTTAGGCTATAAGAGTCGTTTTTACCTTGTTTTCTTTGGCACAAATGCGTTGTCTCGAGTATGAACTGCAACTTCTGTACGCATCACACCGGTCGCCCAGTGGTAAAAATTCGGACTTCTTCACCAACGACTACAATTGTTTACAAGGTCAGAAATCTAAACAAGAGAAACTGAGCCACAAATTTGCTAGAATGGTTTTATCTAAATGTAAGATACGACAGCGATCCCCTTGAGCTCGACCAAAAAGATCGCCTAAGTTTCTACAACAAAAGGCTATTTTTGAGGCTCGTTAATGTTACGTATGAATTTTTTTATAAAAAAAATTATGGTTTTATCTGTTTGATCTCGCCGACCAGATATGGGGGGTTTGTGCATCCATATTTCCACGTTGTGCCACTAGTTTAAGTTCAAGTATTTGGATCTACATTTCATCACGAGTTGGGCTTCTAATGGGAGCACTGCTTACTTAGTCCTAGGTGTGACTAGACTAGTGATCAGGGGCATTATGTAGGATATTGGGGAGAAGGAGGTGGAAATGGAAACAAGGGAAATCTCTGTAATGCTTCTTAAAAAGGGCATGGTAATTTCTTGACTTTTCTTTTGGGATTGTTCTTGTTTTCATTTCTCGTTGAAAGATGTGTCAGGAGGGTTTTGTCGTAAACCCATTATGGTCAAGCCAAAACTCCATGTTTTATCCAACCATGCGCCATTTCCTAAATTTTAAACCACCAACACGTGCTTCAAAACACTACATTGTAATTTATTCTCAATTCATCGATCCTCCGCTCCGATTCCCACCTATGAGGCCGGCCATCTCCAACAGCGCTCTGTCAGCTTCAATATCGCCCTTCCCTATATTAATCCTTCTCCTAGCCTCAGCTTCCTTCTCTTCCCACTCCCAGCGTTTCCTCTGCTCTTCAGCTTCTTCTGGTCCTCCACACCCCCAAACCTCGAGGCTCTCTATTTCAAAACGGTCTTGCCAATCCTTCTTCCTCATTTCGCTGTTGTGAAATGCACCTCCACCACTGGTAAAATTATGTGTAAACACCCCAAATTCAAAACTCGAGTCTAGAACTAATGAGACGGCGCCGAGATTTATGTGTGGTGCTAGACCAGCGGTGGCTTTGGGCTTAGGATGTGGTGCCCCAAAAGCAATGCCTGGATGGGGTATGGGTGATTTTGTGAAAGAGACGTAATCTGTGTTTATTTTGGAGGCGTGGAAGACCTCATGTACGGGTTCGAGCTGGAACAGCAGTGTGTCAGAGTCTCCGAAGCATTCTTTGTGCGTCTGATGCCATGGCTGAGAGAGATAGACACCGAACACCACATGGGATGATCGACTACTGTCAGGCAGACGTTTTGGCGGTAGTGTATCAGAGAATGCTCGCTCTTGACCATTTTCGGGGGGGTCCGAGATTCGGTTTCCAGATACAAGAAGAATAGTAGGGGCGCGCCAATTAAAGACTTTGGTTTCGAAGCTACCCATTGAGAAACCCGCTTCGCCTCCGGAATAGAGTAGCCGTAGTCGGCGAAATAGGGACGTGCCGGGGAGGAAGAATGATAACTGAGATAGCACGTTTAGATCTAATATCTCTCCTGTCTCTGTCAGAAGTGGCTGTTCGATTATTGGCTCAGCCGGAGCTGAAGGTTGGGAGGTAGCAGAATCTTTGCGCTTGGTAAAGTCTATATTTTTAGAGAATAGGAAATGTTCGAAAAGAGCATTAAAGCCATTGAAGAGAAAAGGCAAAGAAATGGGTATCACTCTAATGAATTGATGTATTTTGACACCGGGAAACTTTTCCACATTCACAAATGCTGCCAAAACATGGTCGGCGGTTTTTCTAAGCCCCTCTAGTTGATCCCCAACTAGTCTTTCGGAACTTCGCGCGAGACTTTCCTGAATACCCAGAGGTGCGATTAAAAGAAGAAGCATAATGAGTTTCTTGAGATTATCGGACGGGATCGAGGATTGTGCGATTGGCGTATCGCCGTGTCGAAAAGCATCGATGGCATCAAGCGACTCCAGTGCCGCCAAGGCTAAATCATCATCGTCTTCGTCGTCCTCATACTCCATACCTTGATCGATTGCAAAGCCAGTGACATGGTTGCTTGGTACTGCTTCCGCAACTTCTGTGTTTGTATCTTCCACCTTTGCGGTCTCGCCATATGTGTCCTTGCGATCATAGACAGCGAGACTGCGGAAGAACAGCTTCGTTCGGTCTTTGTTTCCTTTCTGCAGCACCCTTTTGTACCTCTCTGTCATAATGACCACCACCATAATCATCTGCTCAAACCCCAAAATTATGGGTGCATCTTGGCCGAATGGAAAAGCTCCCAAGTAACTGATCATCTGGAATATAATGGACGAGGCTCCCAGGATGTCCGGGATTTCCAGAAACCGCGCGATCGTATCTTCTTTCAAGTATAAGATGTGCGCCTGCTTATCTGCCAGCTCGTGGAAGACCTCGCGAAAGGAGTAGAGTTCGAGCCCGTTGAAACATTTTTGTGTAAACCTGTGCGCCTGTTGTGGTTAACAAGTTGGTGTTGCTCAAGCATGGTGGGGCTGCATCGTCAACTTACCAGCTCATTCCGCAACTGCTCTGCAGAAGCTTGGTGGGTCTCCCCGGATGGACCTTGACCCATAGTTACCTACGAAGCATAAGCAAATTGAATGATTCACAAAGCTGTGTCTTCGATCCAACGTGGTGTTGTGGTAACCGTATAGTACCTGTATGATGTGGTTGAAGCCTGGCCTTGTGGATCCTTGCAAGGCTGACACAGTTTTGGAGTCCTGGTGGTTCGACATTATCAAAGCATAACTTCCATCCATAACTGACCATTCACCAAGCGCCATTAGAGTAATCTAGAAGTATTCCAACAGATTATTATCAGGCGACTTTTTGCACTTTCCATCAGTTGCAATGCGTTTTGTCTATGCGGATAATCAGCATCACGACAACTACTAAGTAACTGGTGGTTGATCTATTACACCGCTATCATGCAGACGTTTTGTGAGCAATTCGATTATAGAAAAAGAAAAGAAAACCAAAAAATTCTGTTGGCTAACAACGTGGACTTGTTTGCATCCAAACATAAAGTCTCCTCTGGATCCTGATAGGAGAAACGGGCATATCAGCCTCAGCAATATCCTGTCGAAATCATTTGATTCGTTCGAAAATTCGAGCAACTTCAAATTTAGGGTTTTCAGTATGTTGGTTGTGTTGCTTCGTACATTATGCTCGGAACTGAGAGCGGGTAAATCAGATCTTAAGGTAAGGTCACTGCAGTTGAATTCAACTAATGTGTATTGCAGAAGATGAACTTGGACATAAGAGTCAATGATTGAGATTGGTTGTGGATCAATGTCTCTATGTGTTTCATTCTTCTATGCTATCTATCCGCAGGCGATGAGCCAGAGCTTTCCTTGTAGGAAGCAAGTCAAGTCCATCCCTATTGTTCTCTCCTCAACTACTCGTACCTGTCCCGTATAGCTCCAGCACGAGCAGTATGCGCCAACCCTTGGACAGCCTTAAGAATCATGTATAGTTACGAGATCCCACAAACTCTATTTCAAGATGTGAACTTTCTCCGAACCAATTCTCAACCTCATCTTGCAGCTACACCGACATTCTTTGTTGCGGTGCCAGTTGGCGGGCTCAAATCCATACACCACCCGAAGCATCTTTCACAATCTTCCTTGAGAAGTTTCTCACTAGCTGTTCCTCGTGTTGGATAGGTTTCGCCTCAGCTTTCACCTGTAGCTTCCGTAGTTCGGACTCCTTGCACTCGAGCATCAACAGGCGTCTTCTCAAGATGCTGATCTCTGCCCTAATATCGTCACTACCTTTCAACAGCCCCATGGTCACAGTCATATCGGAGAGGAGCTTGAGCTCCGTTTCACGCTCTTGGACCAGAGTAGTCAAATACTTCCTCTGGTAAGCTAGGTTCCGGATTAGAACTGCTCGTTGGCTATTGATGTAATCGGTGATCGCCGCAGCAGACATAAACTCTAATTTAGGAGACGTTTGCAGATCGCTCGTGTTCGACATGATTAACGATGATGGGTCTGTGTTTTACGCAATTACTGGTATTGGAGACCCCAGAAAAAGGAGGGCGGGGGATGGAGGATATATATCCATGACTGGATGGGCTGTAAGGCTGGCTGGATCCCAAATTCCTCGATAATCCTGCATCTGGGGGTTCACTTGTCTCAAGAGGTTGTCTTACGGTAACCTCCTCCGACCAGTACGCCGCAGAGGCAGAAACCCAGGATGAAGCGGCGTAGCTGAACCGTACGACGACCCAGGGGAAAGGCTGGACGACTCATAAGCCGAATGATCGATCCTGTCAGGAATCCTCCCCTCCTCCAAAATCCAGGATCACGTGTCCGCTGTTGAATCATATATTGCAGCGAGGCGAGCCGGGAGACTGAAAGAAAAGAGTCTAGCAATTGCTCTAGGACTTCTAGTGAAACCCTAGCCAGAAGCCACGAATCTCACCAAAATCCCGAGAGTTGTTTTTGCCTTTCCGGTTCCCCACGTGTGGTAGCAGCCGTTCAACCTCTCGCAGCCCTTCAAAAGTTGATTTAAGTTTTCTTGGCCATCGGTCGCGTGTGAAAGTCGATTTTGACACAACTTGGCACCACCCACTTGCCAGTTGACAGAAGCAACCCCACCATTTTGACTTTTTTCATTGACATGCTAAAAGTGACGGGAAGTAAAATGTTTCAAAGGTATCGACTGCGAGGTTAGCTGATACCGCATGATACCTGCAGTAATACTCCCAATTGCCGGTCAGCTCGCGGGGACGGAGAGGGGAAGTTGTCACTGCCACCGAGTTGAATTAGTCGGGGAGGTTGGGATATTATATTATATTGTACAGTACAGTCCAGGGCAGTACTGGACTGCAGACTGCACCCTGGATGTATGTACAATAGTCAGGATAGACAGTACGTTTACCTTGACTCGGCCCGGCCACCTCAATAATGGCTGCTGCACAGTGCACACACACCATATGTATGCAGGCTAGCCTAAGGGAAAGGAAAAGAGAAAGAAAAGGAATAGGGGGGAATTGCACGCCCACAAAACCATTGCACTGGCACTCGGATGACGCTGGGAGTTATTCCCTGTTTTTGGACCTCATACTACCTCATACTTGGTATTTCTCATACATACCACTTACTAACTAGCACCATCGATTACTCAAGTCACTACTTCTACACTCTCCTGCATCCTTCTCCCCTGGACAAAACCGTCATTCTCCACTGTGGCTTCAACAGTAGTGTACCGCCTCGACCACCTTACCTCCGTAGCACGCAAAGATGCGTCCAAACTTCGAGGATGAAGCAGGTAAATAGCAAAGTAGTCCGTAGTAAGCTCGGTTCGGTAAGATACTCCTGTACGAAATATTTCGTAATCGTGCCATCCTCGCCCCCTCGGAGGCCACGAACGGGCCCATTGTTGATGCATGCCATGACATGACCACACCTACTGTACCAACCACTCTGCTCACGTTGGGACGGCGCAACCCCACTTCACCCCTCCATCTACGAAGTACTTCGTACGAAAGTACATACCGTAATTTCTGATATTCTGTAAGAGTGGAGGCTGGGCTGGACAGGCTGTGGGTGCGGCACCGTAGATCCAAACATCGTTGCCCTGCAGAAAGGGGCTGGTGGGAAACAGGGGGAAGAGGACTGGCGAAGAGGGGAAAAGGCAAGGCTCCTGCTTATTCACTGTACTACCTTTCGAACATGCGATCATATTTGTATTGTCACGTACTGCCATACGAAGAAACTCGTATATACGGTACTGTACCACAATGGCCTCGACCTGCCTGGCTTGGGACTCTACAGTAGCTACCCAGCTAAGCACCTGCCACCCACCTAGCTCTCAGATCTTGAATAGGCCATTGCTGCAGTTAAGAATAACATACATGCATTTTAACGATACGGCATCGAGAAAATAAACTATAATAACAATATTATCAACAGTGAGTGCACCTCAAGCGAGGTTAGTTCCAGAATAGTCTTAGCGAAGTCCCCTATTGCCACGACAGCAACCATTCTACTTACTATATGAACCTTTCAGTATCACCAGTCAATAATCGAACGTCTTTGGTTAAGTAAAGTAACGTAATACGTAGCCTGAGGTGACTGACTACTGCAATAAGCAAGTCAAATTGGGTCAAGACAGTCAAGCTATCATGTTTTTTGTTTTGTTTTAATATCCTTTGCTTATCTGCTTCTAGCGCCTGCTACTCCGGATTTAATTCTACAGTAGTTTCGGCTGTAGCTCTATTTTTACTTGTTGCCGTTCTGCCGTTCCCCAATGAACGCAGTTCTTTGACTTTACCGGTCGCTTACCTGCCGTTCCCCAGTATTTACCTCCTCGCTGATCCAACCACTTGTTTATTCTCACCAACCGAGCGGCACACTCTACTGGACCAACCTACCAAGTAAGAACTGTAGGCGGCTGGGAATTCGCTAGACGAAATTGCTTAGTACGACGTTTTCTGCGGGTTGGTGGCGCTACAACCATCATGGTGCAGCTGCCACTGCACAGCAATTCGTATTGATGCACCCTCAGTTTTTGGTCTCTTTTCCTCTCGTCACCACGCAGTCTAGTAGGGCAAATATTCAGATTTCACTTTTTCCTTTGTGTAGTTTTTCTAAGAATCTAGCTTTTCCCTTCTTGCTTAGCTTCTCCGGTTTCCTTTTAGATCAAACTGCAAGTGGATGGGTATACAGCGCGTGGAGAACCATTTTGGCTGTCGATCTGTGCAGAACTTTTTCGACCCAACACCCCGGCATCCCGCAAAGCAAGGTCCTGAGGTTCTTGAGTAACATGGATTAAATCAGATGGCGTAACTCCAGCTCACTAAGCTACTGTGGGTTGCGTTGTTCCTCGTAATAGGGGAGCAATAACGAGCCATGTGGTCCCCTATGACTATGATTCTACCATCATGCCACACTGCCTTGTATAAGTTGAGCTCTACTCCTGCTTCTTTATATACTTTCTTGTCATCCAAGTCACTCGCTGTTGTTTTGGTTAATAGTCTTTCGCTACTACACAATCGTTTCATAACAAAACAGTTAATATGCTTGCTCAGTATTTGTCACTCGGAGCAATTGCCTTTGGCATTGCATCCGCAAATACCTATCCAGATTGCGTAAGATATTTAACTCCTTTACACCTTTCTGGATCCAAAACTAATAGACTTGATAGGAACCCGACAACTGCTATAGGAACCTGATCGATGATCGGTTCAAGGATAAATCCCCCGGCTTTTGCTTAGAGTTCCTTGCTGGGACAACCACCGCAGCCTCTGCTATCCCCACGGATTACAACAACTGTGAGGGCGTCAAAGCAGTTAGCTCTGCTTGCTCGTGTATTACTTACACTTTGACACACACAACCTCGAAGCCAGTCCCAACCTACCCAACCTACCCTACTTATCCTCCTTCCGAGACTACACCAGTGCCTACATATCCACCATCGGAGACGACGCCAGTTCCAACTTACCCTCCCTCAGAAACTACACCAGTGCCTACATATCCACCATCGGAGACGACGCCAGTGCCTACATACCCTCCCTCAGAAACTACACCAGTGCCTACATATCCACCATCGGAGACGACGCCAGTGCCTACATACCCTCCCTCAGAAACTACTCCGGTTCCAACTTATCCTCCTTCTGAGACTACACCAGTGCCTACATATCCTCCCTCAGAAACTACTCCAGTTCCAACCTATCCTCCCTCAGAAACTACTCCAGTTCCAACCTATCCTCCCTCAGAAACTACTCCGGTTCCAACCTATCCTCCCTCAGAAACTACTCCGGTTCCAACCTACCCTCCCTCTGAGACTACACCAGTCCCAACTTATCCTCCCTCAGAAACTACTCCGGTTCCAACCTATCCTCCCTCAGAAACTACTCCGGTTCCAACCTACCCTCCCTCTGAGACTACACCAGTCCCAACTTATCCTCCTTCTGAGACTACTCCAGTTCCGACTTATCCTCCTTCTGAGACTACTCCAGTTCCGACTTATCCTCCTTCTGAGACTACTCCAGTTCCTACTTATCCACCATCGGAGACTACTCCAGTTCCAACTTATCCTCCCTCAGAAACTACTCCAGTTCCTACCTACCCTCCTT